>Ga0169931_10012054_pt1 | contig 12056 bp, 9 predicted proteins | sample Kivu_15m_20L_FD_129675 | JGI IMG/M metagenome (GOLD analysis project Ga0169931, IMG submission 129675) | Freshwater microbial communities from Lake Kivu, Western Province, Rwanda to study Microbial Dark Matter (Phase II) - Kivu_15m_20L... | ecosystem: Environmental > Aquatic > Freshwater > Lake ...
ATAACGTTTTGGCGCTTGGCGCAGTGGCGGATTTCGGAGCACAAAACTGTCAATACACCACAAAAGTTGATGCGAGGTAGAATGTTCAATTATCCACGACACCCGCCATTGAGCCAAACGCCTGTTACCGCCTAGTGCTTCTTTTTTGTTGTCCGTATGTATTTGTTCGTCAGTCGAATAAGTTTTATTTTTTTGAGAAGGGGAAGATTTTTTGTTTTTAATTTGTCGAGGGTTGGGATAAAAAATACTCTCTTGCAAACTTTGGCTTGTGAGCTGGCTTTGAGCGGTTTGCAAGTGTGTATTTTTTTGTGTGTAGGCTTTTCCCATTTACTTAATTCTTTGTTTTATACTTCTCAATAGATTCCTTTAAATACAAATAGGAATTTCCCTTTTTCTTAAATTGTAACTTGCCTGAATTTCTGATATGAGCCAAGTCACAATCTTGAACTTTGAGTTCTTTCTTTGCTTCTTTGCTCGTTAAATATTTTATTGAATTTTCAGACATTTTTTGATATTTATACTTTTTCCGTTTCTAAAATCATATTCAAAAATGATGTCGGTTGAAGGAAGTAGTTTGCGTTTTCTTCCAGTTTTTCCTTTATCAGAATTAGTCCTCCGTTGGTGTAAGATTCCATTGTTTTAATCAACAATTTTACCGCATCATCTTCATCCAAATCTCCTTTTTCAAGGGCTACTAGGTCAATGTCCGTTTTTGCTAAAAGTGCAATAAATATATTTTCTTGTAAGTTGGTAAAGTCCTTACGTGTTGATACTGTTGTCTTGCTACCCCAGTGCTGAATATGGTGGCTAAAATCTGTTTTCTTTTCTCCGTCAGGAATTGGAGCAAATTCATTGTTGTAAAGTCCTAAGAAAAAAGCATAGGTGTATAATTCATAGTTGGTACTGAAATGTTTACCCAGATTGATTTTCTTCTCACCTTCTGCACCAAACTTTTGAGAAAGTGAAGTAAATAAGTCTTTATGAGTCTCACTGTATTTTGGAATTCTAGTTTTCCATTTTTCAAATAAATTCTTCATCTTATAATGTAATTACTTGTGAGTTAATTGTTTTCAAGTTGTTTGGATCAAATGGTCTTTCTAATTTCACCCAAAATGCCTTGTCTCTTCTAACATTCTCAAATTCTTTTTTGATGGAAAGTGTTTTTGTTGCTTTGTCTGTGTGCAGAAAATCTTTGATTAGAAGAATTTTTTGATTTTCGGTTTCATAAATCAGATTCAAAAATTGAGCTGTTTTGTTTTCACCGAACGATGAAGTTGGAGCATCAAAAATCATAGGGAAGTTTTCTTCTTTTATTTCTGATGCCAATTCAGAAATTGCAAATAAGATTGAAATGTGCATTGAAGTTAATAATGATTGGTTTGGCTTATAGAAAGTCCTGCCATCTTCTTGCAATTCTACTTCTACTATTGTCCTATTTACTTTGTTTCTTCTAGTAAATACAATTGTTCCTGTGAAAGCATCAATATTGATTGTCTTGAAAAAGTTGTTTGATTTTGTTTGAAGCTTCTCAATAAATTCATCAAATTTCTTCTCTTTAGTATCTATAAAAATAGTTTCAATGTCACGTAAAATGTTTCTTGTCTTTATCAAAAAAGAATTGGCTGAACTCGTGTCAATCTTATCTTTTTCTTCCTTTTTTGCTTTTAACTCAGATTCAAGACTTTTTAATTTTGTTGTACAATCCACTTGGTCTTGATTACGATTTTTAAGGTCTTTTTGCCAAGCATTGTAATTTTTAAGCACATCACTTAATTTCTCAGCACCGATACTTGAATTACCTAATATTTTTTCTCTTTCAGACTTCTCTGTTTCTAATTGTTCATTGAGTTCTTCAATGTCTTTTTTTCGGTCATCATTAAATTCAAAAAGTTCTTTAATTTTAGTTCTTATTAGTCTAAGATTTTTAAGATTGTCTTCGTGACTAATACTCAAATTGTCAAGTCTATTTGTATAATCGTATTTGAAAAGAGGCTCGTCTTTATCAGTTTCATTTTCTTCTGTAACTTGACTTTCTAAATACGTTTTCAATCTTTTCATCATAAATTCGTAAGCCTCAGATCCTTTTTTAGCTTCACGATTGCACACTTTACATATTTCATCATTCAGCATTTCTTCCATAACTGCTTTTGATGGAACATTATTAGGAAGAGGAATAGCATTGTTTAATAATTCTGCTTTGGCTTTTTTTACACCTACTTTTATTCCTTTCTGCTTATCGAACTCAGATTGAAGTTCTCTTCTAGTTTTGCTATGGGCAGACACTTTTTCTGCAAACTCTTTATGAAAGGGTTCGAAATTGACTAAAATCCAATTTTCATCAAATAGGGAAGTAGTGTAGTTTTCATCTATCCTACCTGTTAAGTACGAAATTCTTTCTTCAATTTCTTTTATTCGTTTGTTGAGTGTTTCTAAAGCATCAGCATTGCTTACGTGTCTCTCTGCATCTTGAAGGTTTTCTTCAATTTTTTTGATTTCGTCTTCCGTTGCATTTAAATGAACTTTGTACTTTTCCTTTTCACGTTCAAGCTGAAGTATTTCCCCCTCGAGACGTCTGTATAATGCTTCATTCTTTTTATCAAGCTTAGAAGAATCTTCAACTGCTTTTTCGGCTTTTTCTCTTAAAAAAGCTCCCTTTTCAGAATATTTATCGTAATGCTTCGCTTCCGAAAATAGATTTATAAGGTTTGCTAATGCACTATCACTTTCAAAAATATTAAGTTCCGCTTCACCCTTGAACATTGAATATTTCCGAATCTGAAAAGGGAATATTCTGTCCAAAAGGGCTTGCCCATCAACTTGTGTTCTTTCACCCGAACTATTTTCAGAGATACCTTCAATCATAAAACTTGAAGTCGAACATTCATTTGCTTTTTCTTTTTTTGCTAAGAAAGATTTTGTGATAATACTTTTCTCACCATATTGCTCTACGGTCATTGAAACTCTTACACGAAAACTTTCTCCAATTTCTGTTTCATTCAGCTTTTTGGCAGAAACAAGCAGATCTAATTCTCGATTATCTCCATTGAAAAGCCAATCAATGGCTTCAAAGAATTTAGTTTTACCTTCTCCATTTTCTCCAAGGATAATGTTTAAACCTTCCGATAGTTCAAAAGTATTGGTATCGTAATAACAGAGGTAATTGTCAATTTGTATTTTTCTGATTATCATAATGCCTCATTTAAAAATTGAGTAACTTGGTTTCGCAACACTGAATCCGTTACTGGTGAAGTGCCGTCCAAACCTTCTACTATTAAAGCAATTGCTTTAATTATTGGCTTATCTGAATTGAGTGCTTCCCTAACTGTGGAAGGCAGTTCCTCTTTTTTAAGCTGATACTTGTTTTCAAGTAGTTCGTGTGTTAAAAAACTTTTCAGTATATCGTCTTTTCTTGCCATAAGAATAATTTTATAAATCGTTCAAGTTAAGGTTATAGTAGTCTAATATATTTTTCAACGTTTCGTATGTGTCTGTTTTGTTCATTGCCAGATTAGCAAAGTCAACCACTCGTTCTAATTCCTTTTTTACTAGACCTTTTTCCATTTCAAAGGTGCTTTCATCTGAAACTTCCGGCACAACTACTAAATCGTGAATGGTTGCGTGAATTTTATCTTTGTGCAACCTCAAAACCCTTCCTCTTCTTTGGATAAATTGTCTTGGATTTCCAGTACTTGCACAAAATATCGCTAGTTCAGAACGTGGTACATCAACACCTTCATCCAAACATTTCATTGAGGTTAAAACGTGAATTTTGCTTTGTTCAAAGTTTTTTAGAATTTCCTCACGGTTACTTGAATTTGCAGTAAACTGTTTCACCATTACAGAATCATCTGTTTGACTAACTGCTTTTGTGTATTCGTTAATCAACCTGTTTTCATCTTCTGTTTCAACACTATAATCCGTTTCATCAAAATTTGCTTCTATACCCTCAGGCACATAAATCAATGTATATTTTAGGTTCTTTCGTTTATCAAATTCACTTCTTAGAATTGCTTTAAAAGCTTCTAATTTATTGGCTGCTTTGTGAATGATTCGTTTCCTTTCAAGAAGTTTTTTCTCTATTTCAGGGGTGCTTCTGAAATTTCCTGTTTCTTTATCGAATAATCCCATACGCAACAGTTGAAGAGAAAGCTCCTTGTACTTTTCCATTTCTTGGTCTGTAAGCTTTACGATATGTGGATAGTAAGTGTAATTACAAAGCCAACCGATTTTTAAAGCTTCTTCCATAGAATAAGAAACAATGTATGGAGGTTCGTCATTAAAAAATTCTTGAATGGCTTGATTCCCTGTTTCGTCAAATTTTCTATGCGGAGTTGCAGATAATCCAATTCGTTTTTCAAGATGGATGTTTGGCAACAATCTTAAAAGCCCTTGAGAACCCAAATTGTGTGTTTCATCTGCAATTAAAATAGTGTCTTTAGGAAGTTGCGTAAAATAGCTTTGAAACTTTGGTCTTGGCAAAGAAGCATAAGTAACAATGACGATATAAGAAGTATCAATCAGTTTTGAAGCAGTATTGAAAAATGCTAGGTTTTTATCCCAATTTTCTTTTGAACTGACAGTAATGATGTTTTTAAAATTGAATTTTGCACATTCTTTTTTCCATTGTTCAACTAGAGCTGTTGTTGGTACGGTTATAATAGCTCTGTAAATTCCTGTTTTCTTATATTCGTTAAGTAGGCAGTTGAGAGAGGTTATTGTTTTGCCTGTTCCTGTTGCCATTGCAAACATACCCTTGTAATTATTGGCTACCCAACTGTTGTAAGCATTAATCTGATATTCTCTCGGACCTTCTGAATATGGAAATTTTGGTGTTCGTCTAATTATTTCAATTTCACTAAAAAGCTTGGTAATTGTTTTTTTGAGTTTATGGTTTGAAATCAAACTCTGCTTTTTCTGAATAAGTTGTTCTTCCTGGACCAACAATTCATTAATATCTTTTTTGCCGAATCTGTCTTTTAGAACGACTTCAATTTCATTTACAGAAACATATTCTACATCTTCATCTTTTTCAGCGAAATAGTCATCAATGAGTTTAAGTTGCTTTTTAATCAGTTTGTTTGACCTGCCATTTTCCCAACTCAAAAAAGCTTCCAATTCTTCCAAATTTTCAGATAATCCATAAAGTGTAAAATTGCAAGATGCTTTATAGCCAACATAATCTTGGCCATCAGTGAAAACGCCTGATTTGTAATGAGCTATTCCTTTTCCGTTTTTGGGTTTGATAACCTTTATTTCAATGCGTTTTTCAGCTATTAAATATGCCAAACATTCAAAAAAGTGTGTGTCGTATTCGTCAAGCACTCGTCCAAGGGAAACTACATCTGTTAAATCAAAAACTTTGTTTATAGATTCTTGGCTAGCTTTTTCTATAGCCTCTTTATCTTTGGCAGATAGCAAATGATTGATAACCATTCTCATTTTTCCCCCTTTGCTGATAAATGTGGCAAAACCAACAGAAAGCAAATTAATGGCTGATGAACTAAAGTATCCTAACAACAAATTGAAGTCACTGCTATTTGCCAATCCGTCCAAATAGAACTGCAAGGGCTCGTTTTCAGAACCTGTTTTGTAATCCCTATCTATTGACCATTCGCAATCTTTAAGCATAATCTAGACTTGTAAGTTCCTGAATTCTTTTTGTAACTGTTTCGATGTCTTCAATTGTGTTGAATTTACCCAATGAAAAGCGCAATGATGCAAATGCATCATCGTCAGTTAATCCCATTGCCTTTAAAACTTGTGAGGGTTCAACAACTGCTGAAGAACAAGCCGAACCGTTAGACACGGCAATATTCTTCATTCTGCCAATCAGAACATTGGCATCCTGTCCTTTGAAACAAATGTTGGTGGTGTTGAATATTCTGTTTTCTGAATCACCATTTGAAAAGGCGTTAGGAAGTTTTAGCAATTCCGATTCGAGTTGGTCTCTTAGTGCAGAAATCCATTCTTTATTCATAGTCATTTCTTCACTTGCTATTTCACAAGCCTTTGCTAAGGCGATAATTCCAGGCACATTGAGTGTGCCGCTTCTTAAACCTTGTTCGTGACCGCCTCCGTGAATTTGTGGGGAGAGTTTTGTTTTATTTCTTACATACAATGCTCCGATTCCTTTTGGAGCATACATTTTATGTCCACTAAAGCAAAGTAAATCAATGTCTAAATCATTAACATCAATTTCAATTTTACCAACCGCTTGTGTAGCATCTGTCATAAACAAAGCTCCTTTTTCGTGAGCTAGTTTAGCAATTTCTTTGATGGGTTGAATAACGCCAGTTTCGTTATTGACATACATCACAGAAACAAAAATAGTATCAGGTCGAAAGGCTTTTTGAAGTTCTTTTAGATCAATCAAACCATTTTGTAAAACTGACAAAAAAGTAATTTCAAAACCTTTTCTTTCTAAATCTTTGCAGGTGTCTAAAACCGCTTTGTGTTCGGTTGATACAGTGATGATATGTCTTCCTTTATTGGAATAGCTTTCTGCAACTCCTTTAAGAGCAATATTGATGGCTTCTGTTGCACCACTTGTGAAAATCACTTCATTGGGTTCTGCATTAATAAAATCTGCTATTTGCTCACGAGCTTGTTTTACCTTTTCATTGATGCTTTGACCAAAACGATGGGTGCTGCTTGAATTAGCAAAATTGTCCTTTAAAAAAGGCAACATTGCATCTAGCACCCTTGGGTCGATAGGGGTGGTGGAGTTGTAGTCGAAATATGATATTTTATTATTCTCAATCATACTATATAAAACAAGCCGCACATCCTTCGCCCTCTGCATCATCTAAGATGTCCACTAAGTAAGGTGATTTTGCTTTTGATTTTCTTTCCATTCTTTTTACATACTCTTCCTTGATGGCAGCCATTCTTTTAGGATGAATGAGTTCTTCCAAGCTTTCGTGTTGCCCCCAAGTGTAGCCATCTTTTTCGTACTCCATTGCTTTCTTGTATAATTCAGGGTGTTGTTCATACAACCAAACCCATTCAATTTTTTGTTGGAAAAAGCAGAAGAAGCAACCAGAACGGCTTCTTGCATATTGACCTTTCTTGCCATTGATTTCAAAATCAATCTTGTTATAATAGGCAGGTACACCAACACCGCTTTCCTCTAGTATTCTGAAAATATCTTCTCGTACCAATACTTCATCATTATCTAATAATGGAAAGGAAGCTTCGGTTGCTAAAGGATAATCTGTAGTTTTCAAAAAGTCGAAAACTAGATGATTAAAAGCTTTTACATTGGCATCTAGTAAAATATTCAGCTTTTGGTCAAGTGTAAAGCTTGTATCAACTTTTTTGGATAGCGTTTGAGAAACTTTTTCTTGATTTTTGCCAAAGTCAATGTTCTTAGACATAGACAAAAGTTGCTCCATATTTTGATTAGAGAGTAGTTTGGTCACCACATCCTGACTCCAAATGTTTTTCCTAAATGGAAAAATGGATTGTATGTTTTTCTTTGTAGAAATGTATCCTTCACGTTCTTCATCGCCTCTGATACCTACATAAGAAATGACAGGGTCGTTCCCAACATATTTCTCAAAAGGTTCAAGCTTCAATTTTTTTGTGCACCAACGCACGTTTGATGAAGGCAAATAACCACCGTACATTTTTAAAAAATGGTCAAATGGGTCTTCGGAGCTGTTTTGTGCACCTTGTAAAAGTTCAATCTTGATTCCCAAATAAACTTCAAGGTTTTTAATCAATTGGTAGGTTTCATCTAATTCCTTACCTGTATCACAAGTATAAAATTCTAAATCAATGGAAGGATATTTTGTTTTGACATAAATAGCCAAAGCAGCACTGTCTTTCCCTCCTGATATGCCTAATACGTGTCTTACTTTGCTCATTGTAATAATTCTTTAAGTAGGTTAAGGACAGCTGCAATATTTGAAGTATTGTCCTTTCCTAATTTATTTCTAAGTTCATTTTTCAATTGCTCAATTTCTTTACTTTTATTTTTAGGTACTCTAACCACTTTAGGGTCGATTTTGCTAAAGAAAGAATCTATTTTTACTCCTATTACTTCTTCTTTGCTTTCGTCAATATCCGTTTTTGAAATTTTGGTTAAACTATCCAACTCTAAAATCATAGCTTTAAACTTTTCATAAAACAAAATTTCATCTTCATCAGAGAAGATTTCGAGTGTTTTTCCTGAAACGGCTTGAGCTATGGAATTCAACCAAGCTTTTCTATCATCTAATGGAGAATCTATGCGTTGAACAAAAGTTTTTTGATTACTTAAAAGCATATGCTTTTTCAGTTTTACAAATCTCTTTTGCAAAAACTCTTTGTACTCTTCAAAGTCAACCGAATTGCCAACAAATTCATTGCAAATGAATTCCTCAAATCTATTTATCAATTCATCATAAGAGGTTCTAAGTTCTCTTACAGCATCTTGTAGGTTGGTTGTATAGCTTTGAAGTTTCGACTTGTCTTTTTGTAAAGTGGAAAGTGTAATTCCCAAAGCATTTGGGAATGCTTCAAAAAATGTTTCCTCTGGGTCTTTACTAGTGGCAATAGCTTGTCTAATCTTGATAGCAGTTGGTGAGAGCCTTTTTGTATTCTTACTGTATTCTGGTAACTGTTTGTAGAAAACAATAAAGGGTTTTATTGTTTCAATAAAAGAGTTGTTGTCGAATTTTTGCTCGGTTGAAATATTTAAGAATGTACGATAACTATTGAAAATATCAAGCTTTACACCTTCAATATCAAATGTTTTTATAGAATACTTTTCAGGGTATTTGGCTATTAATTCTAAGTTCTCTTCCGACAAGTTAGGGATATAGCTTTCGTCATTGAAGATGGCGAAATCATCTCTTTTCAAAAACAAAAATGTAGGCACCCAAAAGTCAATAAAACCTTGTTTTAGTTTGAAAGGTCGCTTGCTCAGCATTTCTGATAATTCAGAAATTTTAAGCTGCTCAGTTTTTGCACTTTCTAAAAAGTCTTCTGATGCTCTCCACAGTCTATTGAAAGTGGAATTATTATCAATTGAAATTACATCCAGGGAGTTTTCTCTGAAGGGTGAAATCCCATTTTCTTTAAGAAGTGATAAATAAATAGTTTTTTCTGGTGGAAATTTAGAATCTTCAAAACCTAAATTTTCTTTATCCCAATTGTTTGCCAAAGACTTAAAGTAATTTCTTTTGGCAGTGTGAATTGATGAAGATATTTTATGTTTGTTTACCAATTCATTTTTGAAAACTGGAGTAGCATCATAAACTATACTACACACTTGGGAAAGCAACTTATTGAAATCTTTCTTGTCCGCTATTTTCTTTTCATCACCGTTGAAGAACCATTTCACTTCTTTACTACCTGAATAAATACTGTCGGTTATAAAATGGTTTAGTAAACGAATTTGTGATTCAATGATATTTTCAAGTTCCCTTTTGGCAACTTTATCCTCTTTGTTTTCCTCAAGAACTTTTTGAATTTTCTCAATTTCAAACAAGAGGTTCTTTATTTCAGTTGAGTTTTTGAAGAAACAATAAATCACAGCTTCTTCTTGTAACTTGGATTTGTTTTGGATGTCACTTTCTTTCAATTTGCCATTGAAAACAAGATTTACAAATCCATCAATTTCTCCTTCGGGAGTTTTCAGAATTGGGTAATCTGAAATAATGAACTCAAAATATCTTGGTGTTCCAGTTGAGAAAGAATATTGTTTAGCAAAAACTGGGCTGAATTGGATATGTTTATTCAGAAGTGTAGTAATATCTGCAACTTCTGAAATTTTGTTACCCGCTTCAATCAATGCGGTTTGAATGTCCAAATCTGTACCTTCAAATAGAATGAATCGCTTTGAATGACTACGATAACGGATAATATTTTTTGTCTCAAGATTCTTAATTACTTCTTTGGCATCTGACACACCGCAAGCAGATTTTAAATAATCAATAAAGAAATTCAAATCCAAGATTGAACCACTTGCTGAGAAGATATTCAAAAGTCCAATCGATTTTACCGCTTTGATGTAATCATTGATATTTGAGTCAAATGCTCTTTCCACTTCTTCTATTGAAGAACGAATCGAGCTCCAAGCAGAAAAATCGGGGTTGTATTTTGAGGTTAAAAAGGAATAGAAATTGAAATTGAGGTAATCGTAAACATTTGACAGATTGTAAAACGGATTTTCCTGTTTGTTGAATTTCGCCAAACCTGTATGGTCTGATGATTCAAGAAATGAAAACAATGAACGTTCATTTTGCCCGTATCTTTGCAATGATAACGTGAGAATATTGGCAGAAAGAATATCAAGCGGATATAGCTTTGAAGCAATTTCTTTAAGGAAATCTTTATTGAAGTTGAAGGCTTTCGTTTCAGTTGTAAGTTTCAAACATTTTTCAATTTCTGATTTTGAAGCCTTGGTTTCAAAATTCTCAGCGACATATTCCGAAGCTAAAAACAAAAGCTGTTCAACAGGTTCGTTAAAAGTAATTTCACGAAAACGCCCTTTTACCTTAGTCCATTCTTGTTGTTGTGTTTTACTTAGTGAATAGGCGTAAGATTCCAAACTTTGGTGAACAGTAGTAATTAAAACAATATTGTGCTTTGGATTATTACAAAACTCTGCCAATTGCTGAACAAAATAAAGTTCTTTTTCAGGATTGTGTTTACTTGCGTACTCCAAAAACTTACCAAATTCGTCAATCAGAATAAATAAAATTTTGTTCTCCTTCCCAATAGAATGATAACGATTGAATATTTCTGAAAGAATATTTTCTTGTTGATTCTTGTTAGTTTGAACTTCAAAAGCATCTGCAAATTGTTCAACAATAGAAGTGTATGAGCCAACAATTTTTACAAAATCGTACTTAGGTTTTACTAAGAAATTCGGTTCAAAATATCGTTTCGTTCCTCTGATGCTTTGCTCAAACGCTAATAAGAAAGACGACTTTCCTGTTCCATAAGTCCCAACAACATTAAATGAACGAATACCTTTCTTAAAGTCATTGACTATTTGGCTAACAACTTGCGTAGCATTAGGTGTTGGGATGTAGTTGAAATCCCTATCAGTGTCCCTGATAATATTTACCGATGTTGTGAAATTATTTGCCATAATATGTATCTAAAATTGTGAAAGCATCTGATTTTTTCTTGAATTGCAACTCTTTAATCCCTGCTTGATCAGTAAAAGTGATATCTTTAAACTCACTAACGATTTCAGAAATTTTATTCATCAAGCCTGAGCGATTTAACGCGAAAATTGAACCCGGACTATTCAAGTCAAACTCTAAAGAATTCAAACTGATAGAATTTCCGTAGTTTGGATTGTCAAGTATTGTAAATAATACAACCGCTCCTGGGAGATTATCTCTTTCAGTATTTTCAATGTAAAATTGTTCTTCTTTGCCTTTCCCTGTTGTTTTTAAAAGCTCAATTTCAGATAGAATTCCCGAAAAGCTATCTTCAATATCTTTACTTTCAGGGTCGTTTTTATAAAGGTTTGCGAAAACGATAAAATCTTTTGCAACTGTATTTTCATTGAAATTCAAATCGGAATTGCTTTCGCCAATTCTCTTCACATAATTCACAAAAGTTTCTTTGTTAAAGAAGAGTTTTTCTTTTCTGAATTCATTAAAAATGATGGAGTAGATAGAAGAAAAACCATTTTTCACCAAATGATAATGTAATAACCAAAGACTTGCTTCATCTTCCAAAAAAGGGTCGTATCCATTTTCATCATCAAATAATCGTTTGCCAAATTCAGTTGGAATGTCTTTATTGTCAATAATATTGAAAGCTTTCAGCCAAAAACGAATGGATGAAACCATATTTTTACCAACGCCAAGTTGTACAACGGCATCTTCGTCATTAAAATTCTTGCCTTCTTGAACATAATCGTACCCCTTTTTCAGCCAAAGTTGTCGGCACTGAAAGGAGTCGTGACCAGAGAAAGTATATTTTATTATTTCAGTATTTTCCAATATCATCTTTTCTTATGAAATAAATTTTTATAAGCTACAAAGTAACCAAATTATCACCTTTTATCGAGTTAAAAACGACTTTACTTATTAACCTGTTATTCAAGA
>Ga0169931_10012055_pt1 | contig 12056 bp, 6 predicted proteins | sample Kivu_15m_20L_FD_129675 | JGI IMG/M metagenome (GOLD analysis project Ga0169931, IMG submission 129675) | Freshwater microbial communities from Lake Kivu, Western Province, Rwanda to study Microbial Dark Matter (Phase II) - Kivu_15m_20L... | ecosystem: Environmental > Aquatic > Freshwater > Lake ...
ATCAACTCAAGGAAATTATTTTGTAACAAAACATAGAAAAACATCATTGAGTAAATTCAATCCACCAAGCTCGACAAGATTCTTCTAATTTGGTACTTATTTTTTAATAAAGCAAATACTAACCCTGGCCCAGGAAGATATTAATAATTACATAATATAAGTGATTCTGGAAAATATTCTATGAGTAGAATGTCAGGACATGGCAAAAGATTTTTTGATAAATAACGTAGAGTAGTCAAATTTGAATTTAAAGCTAAAAAGAATTTTAGTATAAATATATTTAATATAGATCCTGGACCAGGCTCTTATCGATCACCATCAGACTTTGGTCATTATGATGGCAGTGTTTATAATCAAACAGGTGGAATATCATATTTAGCACCAATGACAAACAGATCAAGTAGAAAAAGATTTTGAAGATGTATTGTTATTTATTTTTATCAAAATATTTTATATTTCAATTCCTTTATCATTAGAAAATGTTTCTCCAGTTGTTAAAAAAATCAAAAAATTCAAAAAACAAATAAAAATCATTAATAAAATATATAAAAATATAATAAAATTTATTTTAAAATAGCCAGTATAAATATATTATACTTTTTTTATTTAATTTATAATAATTATCAATGAATTCAATAAAACTCTTAACAATTTTACTAACTTTATTAGCCCTCACAACATCATTGAGAAGAAGATAGTGGTTTTAATAAAAAGACTCAGATAGTTTAAACAGAAGTGGCAGAAGACAAAGATAACATAGAAATAATAGATAAAAAAGATAAGACATATCATCTTCGTCTGATTAAGAATCGAGATAAAGGTTAAGATAATAAGGTAGATAAGATCAAAGATAAGATAGTCGAGAAAAAAAATATAAAAAATAAGATAGATAAGCTTAAGGCCATATAAATCGCAGAGAACAAAGATAAAGAAAAAGATCATAAGATAGATAACCTAGAAATCACAGAAACAATCGGCAACAAAGAGATTAAGATAAATAAGTTGCCAATGTTAGACAAAATGGTCTTAGATTGAGAGGTTAAGATAATAAATACTCTAATAAATAAAAGGATGTAAATTAACAAATTAAAGCTTTTACTATACTTATGGATAAAATCTTCTAAAAGATTGATTTATCTCAATAAAATTCAAATACTACAAGCTCTAATTAAACACAAGAAAAAACATGGAATTAAAATAGTATCAGCCCTTTATAAATAAAAAATAGCGTAGATACTATTTTGAATGATTAAAATGACAAAGATAACTTGATAAGTCTATAACCAGAAAACAATCAATCATGATATATTTCCTTTATTTTAAAATTTTATTTATTATTATAATATAAATCTCTAAATAAAATATATATAAATGGTCATAATAAATTATTAATCCTTCATCCGCGATAAAATAGCCTAATAAATCCCATAACATGGCAATCTCATGATAAAATAATCATTATCCTCCAAATAATTTTAATAACTTTTGATAAAGCTATATTAATATTGCTAAGAATTAAACATCATCAAGAGACGTATATAAAAACTAAAATTTTATACTAGTAAAAAGTAAAAATATATATAATTTTAGTTAACTAATAATGCCTAAGCTGATAGATTCATAAATAACACGTATCGATACCAAAGCTAAAGAAATTAGTACAGCATATAGTTTATTTTTAATAAAACAAAGAAAATTTAAAATACTAAGTAATTAATCTAAATTTTATGAATAAATTATAAAAGTTATTATAAAACTAGCTGTAGAGAAATGTTTTGCAAAAGAAGATGCATAACATTTGACAAAATGTAACTATAATATAACTTAGAGGTTAATAGACTTTTTAGAACGAATACATTCAATACTAAAAATTGTTGGAAAACATTTACATCAACTTCAAAAACGATAGAAAAGAAATAAAAAAATAAATAGACTAATTTTAGACTATTTAGAAGAAGTATCTATTCTTAAAATTCACAAATAAAACCCTATGTCAATAATAAAACATGCTTTAAATCATTAAAATCAAGATCGCCTGTTATATCATTATGGCATCCTAATAATTAATTTCTTTCTTTTAGTTTGATCAAAAAATAATCGTTGAATAATACTAATAATAAATTTGAATTATGATTGCTGTATTAATATATACCCAATTAATTATCATATTAAAAGATATTGATCTTTATTATTGATCTATTAATGTAATTTTAATGAATATATTTACATAAATATCATTTTTAAAAAGTTTTAAACAAATTAACAGGTTTTATATACTTTGCCCTCTACTATACTAATTTATTAAAATAACTAATTTTACTATACGGATAAATTTTCGATTTCGATGAATATATTTTTATTTAAGGACTAAACTATGTCTTTAATGACCACATATTATTATCTAAATTTTATTTTTTACTATATAATAATCATAAAAGTACTTTTGATACCCTAAACTAAGTTTAGTTAATAATGGAAAATTACAAAACTGTAAATAATGCTATTAAATAAAATAATTTCCATCTATAATTATATGTTAAATATACTTAAATTTAATTAATCTAATTCTAAAAATTGACATTTCCTCATAGATTTTATATTTGTTATCTGATTATTATCTTAATAACATGATAATTTTACTAAGATATAATTTTTGTAATTTTTGTGCATTTAATAAAATTAATTGTTCTATATTTGCTATATTATTATCACCAAGATATAAAATTTGCAGAGACGGATACATAGGCGCAATAATATCAGTTATAATAACCGATCTTTTATTAAGATCTAAATTATCAATAAAGTACCCAACCACAATATTTTGGCATTAATAATTACAGTCGATTCAAATAAATCTTTTGCTAAGTAATCCTTAAAATTTCTATCACCTATCTTTTTTAATAGAATATACCTAAGCACCATTATTATTGTTAGATAGTATCACGCAACTATTGCATCATAGTATTTATATATTTTTTTGTTATTCCCTTTTTAAAAACGTATTTTTCGATAACTTTATGATCTTTATTCATAAAATTTACAATTATGATTTTTAAAAGAATAATAATAATACTAAAACAATATAAAATAATAAAAATCTTTTGCAAAATAAAAAAGATTCTATGAAAAAAATAGATTCAATTAATAAATACTTAAATTTGTACTTTTTTTTGATATCTACTTATATTAATTAATAATAAAAAATCATTCATTATATCATTTATTTTTAATTATTTTATTACTTATGCTTAGTTTCGATGAAATTTATGATATCCTAGTTTGATATTTTAATAATATTATTTTAATCTTTATGTTTATCAAGAAACACCTACTTTATATATGTATTTTACATCGATTTATTTATTAGCATTATCCTTCATACATTACATAAATTTATATAAACATTCAATTCTTTTTCTATAGTAATATTATATATACTTTGCATGTAATATTTATTATGGATAATTATATTAGGGCTTTTGCTTTGGTTTTATAATCGCTGAAGTGTTTTTTGCTTGTTTGGGCATTTTAAAATTGGCTTAGATAATAATTAAAGTAACACATTTTAATTCGAAATATAATATGTATTATAAGTAACATAAATTACAAACATAATAAATAGAACATATAAAGAATTTAATTTAATTGAATTAAGTTACAATATAATTGATAAGGTCTGATGTTTTTAATTTATACTATTAATAATGAGATATTAATTAAAAATCTATATATTATTTATAAAAAATATCTAATGATAAAACATATTTACATTTTAGCCTTGTTAGTCATAACTTCATATGCATATATGGAATCACCTGATTAATTCTTAAAAAGAGGATTTGATATAAGAGATGGAAAACTATAAGAATTTAATAATTATAATCTACAAATGGATACTAAATGCAATTAAGTTAAATTAGGATCTCCATATAATTACAACGGTACTGTAATGTCAGGATATCTCAAAGTAGGAAAAGGAAATAGTGTATTATCATTCATATTTTATGGTAAAGAAAATGTAGAAAGATCATTAATCAATACTATACCAACAGTCATATGGCTCAATGGAGGACCAGGATCTTCCAGTCAACTTGGAAATTTCTTAGAGTTAGGTCCATTTTGGTTAAAAACTAGCAGTAAATTTGCTTATTAAGTCATAAGAAATAATAACTCATGGACAAAAGATTATAATATAATTTTTGTTGATCAACCAATAGGAACTGGTTTAAGTTACGCTGATCCAACAGTAAAAAATGCCTATGTTACAAATCAAACAGATCTAGCAAACGATTTTTATAAGGCCCTAAATTAATTATATAATACACCAAATGGATGCTTTAATAAATTAAACATCAGAGGTACAGACCCATTATATATCTTTGGATAAAGTTATGCAGGCAAATATGCACCAGCTATTGGATAAAAAATCTTAAGATAAGCTAAATAAAATAAAGGATTTTTGACTGGATTAAAAGGAATCGCAATTGGTGATGGATTTACATATCCAGTAAGTACTTTATCTTTGATGGGATAATATGCATATAACTTTGGTTTGATTGACTATCAATAAAGATCAAAGATTTAACAATATATACTTAATGCTACATTCCAATAAAAGAATCAAAGATGGAGAGATCTTCATGAATCTTTTTATAAAGTATTAAACCTTATTACATCATCAACTGGAGGAGTTAATGTATATGATATTACAAAATACAAGCCTTATCCGACAAGTTTGATTGGTCAATATCTTAATGATCCATCGATAATATCTTTATATGGTCTAGATCCATCAATTAAATTTGATAGTCAGTATAGTAATGTTAGATAAGCTTTGTTTGAAGATTTTATGAAAAAGGAAGTAGCTTTAGTTTAAACAATTTTAAGATAATACAATATTAAAGTCTTAGTATATACAGGTCAGAACGATTTAATTGTATAAACTCCAGGAACATTAAATTGGGTTGAAAATTTAGCTTATCCAGGCAATAATTTATTCAAGTAATTAATATATTATATAGAGATTTACATATGACTCCATTTACATTAAATAAAAAAGTTGTAGGATTTTATAAGCATTTTAACAAACTATCTTTGATGACTATTAATGATGCAGGCCATTTGATTCCTATGGATCAAGGCTAAGTTGCCTCAGCTATGTTAAATTATTTCATAAAACTTTCTCTAGGATCATAAAATTCTAATGAAAATGTCAATATTGTCGATAATTGATCATAAAATACATATAATTATAATATAAAAAATAAAAGTATCAATTCATAACTCTTATTTTCATCTTGCAATCTTTTCTTAACCAGTCCGTTATGTTTTACCATCTTTGACTCTTCTTCAAAACAATATTTACTTTTTATTCTTCTTAAACTTAAAACTTAATAATTGCACTGTTGTTTAATTTACAGTGTTTTGAAAGACCTTACATATACTTTGCATTCCAACCTTTTACTACTTTGATTTCAATAGTATTGACCTATACTTTTGATTATACTTTGGTCTATTTTACAGGAAGTTTTTGTTATTTTTTACTTTATTTTTCTTTGTTAAAATTATGATTAAGAGCAGTTTCAACAGACTATTTTACTTTTTCTTACTTTTTGAACATTACTGTACTTTTAGACATTTATATTTAATTCATTTATGGGCATTATGAATTTTGATTATTTTTTAAATTTAGATGAGAATATTTTTTGCTATCATGTTGATCCCATTTCATTTGATGAGGAATCAAAGGTACTAAAGGAATCGTTTATTAGCTTTTAGGCGCAATTCTTTAATCAAAATCAAATAAGCGTGAATTATTACCTTTTATTTGTGAATTATTAATTGGTAACTCATTAATTTATCTTTTAAAAGTTTACTTTCGACCAAAATTCTTTTATTCATTATTTTTATTGATATTTGAAGGTATATTTTAAATATTTCCTTTCAAAAGATCCTTCTGTTATTTAGTAACTTTGATTGGTTCATAAAATATTGATGACTGAAGATCTTTCTATTTTCTATTCTTATGATAATCGTCTTAAAAATTAGCTTTTTAATTAACATTTGAAGCATCTAATGGTTTAGCGGTAATAGTTTGAGGAATATTATGAATTTTAGAACTATAATTTTCATAATTATCTTCAGTCTTCTTTTTGAATGCGGCATTAGGATCGATATATGAATTATTTTCAATTCTTGGAGCATATCCAATATTGGCTGTACCGAATATGTCGCTATCTCTTCGCTTGTACATTTAAAAATACTGTTATAACTAAATCTAAAGTAAATTGAATTTGAAAATATCACAAATTATAAAAAAAAAATCAAATTAATTCTTAAATAAAAGATGTATTATATCTTAATTAATATTAAAAAGTCATTAATCTTTTTTGTAAGTTAATTTAATATAATTATGTATGATTATGAATCAGGATCATTCTTTATGTTACTAAGCCGAGCATAAAAGCTATTTGGATATCTTGATCACTCTTTCAAGAATAGCATTAGTCCAAGGCAACCGTCTTACCATTTAGACACTCTTCATCTTGCCATACTTTTGATTGGTCAATAACCAGGCAAGATATTTAATTTTTTTCTAATTATCCTAAGCCATAATAAATTAGAATTTCTATAAGAATACAATATAATCTTTTTTAAAATCTTTTTAACTAAATATCTGCTGCAAAAATCTACTATTCATAGATTTCTATTCAGATATTTTTCTAAATCAAGTATAAAATACTTTAAATATTTGTTCTTGCATTTAGAAAATGAATATTTTTCATTTTTTTAACCATTATTTAACAAATGACGATTTTTAGGTAACTATAAAATAAATTTAAAAGCTTTCCTCATACAATATTTTATCAATTACTATTTCGTTTTTTTTAATTTAGTAAATTTTTATATAAGGATTTTTACGATTGGTAATTTACTAAATTTTGGATAATGATTCGTCATGGAATCATACAGAAGATTTCCATTCAGAGATGAATTTTATACTAAGTATCTAATTATCGATCTATATAATATATATTTTACTATAACTAAGGTTAAGAAATGTTTATATCTATAATTTCTTATTCCTTTATGATCTATTTTTATTATGTTTGTTATGTTTATATAACTGGCGGCTTTATTATTTTCTAAAAAGATTCTTAAATATTGTGTATTTTTCCAAGAATATCCTAAAATTCATGGTGATATTCTAAAAAAATATGTTCACTCTCAGCATTTTCACTTTAACTATCTTCCCTTTGGTCAAAACCTGTTTTTTCTATATTGACTTAAAACTTATCAATAATATGATGAGTCCTATTTTAAAACAAAAAGTTTTCATCAGACAGATAAGATTCTTGATACTAATGAATTATTGGTATATCTAAATTATTAATGTGTGATTATTAAAAGAAATCTTGTATATCTTGATTTTGTATTTTATGAAGATCCATATGATTTTAGTCAATTATTAAAATAAATTAATAAATAATAAAATGATTTAAAAAACTATATATAAAAAAATACATTGTGGGATGATTAAAAATAAAATCAAATAGATATAAATAGGTTTTTATTGACGATGATATTTTATGTATGTTATCTTTATCAAAATATATATTTTTTGGCCTATATAATATTTGAGGAGTATTTATACTGATTATAGTCACTAAACTATTTATTATTTTTCAAAGAATAATAAATCTAATATTATTATTTTTCCATAAATTTATTTAGATTATCAAATGATTAATAGTAAATTCTGCCTTCGTTTTCATAATTATTAGATTTTAAGACTTTTAATCACTTTTAATTCGTTTATTTCAAAGTTTATTTAAGTATAGAATTTATATATCAACTAATGATTTAATCTATTTACTTTTAAGTATAGAGCATATATTTTATTTAATAAATATTGATTTTTAATATAAAAATAAAAATCAGTTTAATATAATAATATCCTTATACTTCACGTGTCAACATGATACCTAAAGTTTTTATCATGGCCTTAGCCATCATTGTCTTAGTACAAGCAGGAGATTAAGTAGTAATACTTGATGATTCCAATTATACATCTTTCATCGCAGCAAATCCTTATGTTTTTGTTAAATTTTATGCACCATGGTGTGGACATTGCAAATCAATGATCCCTGAATATTAAAAATTAGCCAAATAATCAGATGGAAAATCTTATGTTATAGCAAAGGTCGATGCTACTGTAGCCACTTAAACTGGAAAAGCAAATGGTGTTCAAGGATTTCCTACCCTCAAATTTGTAGTAAACGGAATGCCAATAGCATATGAAAAAGGTAGAAATGCAAAAGAAATTCAAACTTTTATCTAAGAAGCCTTATCAGCTAAAATTTCTTCAATTACATCTTAATAAGTTCAAAAAAAAATTGCAAGTGGATAAAGATTTGTCGTTTTCCAAGGAGCTTCAGATGACTAATTAAAAAGTCTCTTGTTAGCTGACATGATAGATTAATCAGTCCAATATTATAACTTAGGTTCAGGATAATTAAAAATTACTCTCTATCTTTAAGTTAATAAACATCACGATTATACAGGACAAATAAATCCTTCAGAATTAAAACAATGGGCATTCAAAATTTCACTTCCAGTCTTAATACCTTTGGGTGGAAGATAATAAACTTAATACATTTTCAATAACCCTGAACCTCTTCCAAGCTTTTTATTATTGAAAAATGATTAAACGTCCGATCAAACATTAAAAACTCTTTAAACTATATGCAGTGCCAGATCAACTTAATTTAGATGCGCTACTCTTGACAAAACATCTAAGTTATATAAAGGAGGATCTAACTTTTTACAAGCCAAATAAAACGAATAATTACTTGCTTACATTAGTGTAAACATGAAATAAGGATATAAATTCCCAGATATAGCTGAATTATCATGTATTTATAAATATATTTAGAATAAAATGTAAATAAATTTTTCGAGAGCATTAAATCAAATGAAACAGTAAGCTTCTTAAAAAAAGAAGATTAAGCTGAAGGTTAATAAGGAGGATAATAAAAAGCTCCATAAAAAATATAATATGTTAATGTTTTGAAATTAACAGCTGAAACCTATAATTAAACTTTAAGTAATAATAGAATAGTATTTATTGAATATTATTCTCCAGGTTGTGGTCACTGTATTAGATTTGCCCCTCAATATTAAAAATTAGCAACTAAAGTTAAAGATTAAGGATTGCCATATGTTATTGCAGCAGTTGATTTACAAACTTAATAAAAAGTTTCTGAATGGGTCAATGTAAGAGGCTATCCAACTTTAAGACTATATATCAATGGAAATTAAGTATAATATTCTGGACCAAGAGATGGAGAATAAATAATTAAATTTATTTAAAAGACATCTCAATCTAAATTAACTAAAGCTGGATCTATTGAATAAGTAACAAAGCCTGCCGTCGTTGTCTATGGAGTTGGTTAAGACAGTTAACTTCAATTATTAGCAAGTATGGTTACTAATCTACCTGTTTATTCAATATAATCAACTTAATTTAAAGTTGATGTTCATTCTAAATAAGTTCATCATTATACTGGATAAGCCAACTTAAAAAAAGTTATTCAATTCATCGATACTGCTACTGAAGAAGTAGTCCCTGGAGTAATAGTTTCTAATCCAAGTAAAAAAGTTCAAAATGCTTTATAAAATGGAATTCCTCTATTGACTATAATCAATAGAGATGCAACAGGACAAGCTGTATTTTAATTATTAGAAAATTATTGTGCTGGAAAGAAAGATTTCATTTGTGGTTATGCTAAGCCTGATGATGCATAATATGAACCATTCAGTCAATGGGTCTCAGATCCTCACCCATAAACAAGTACATTGTTATATATACAAACTCAAAAATTTGAAAAATATATCTACAATGGAGATTTAAGTACTTTAACTGCATAAAATATTGACCAATTTCTTGCAGATATTGCAGCTGGAAAAATTCCAGTGCATCAATCATCTGCATAACAAAAACCAGAATAAGATCATGTTATTGAAGGATAATACAATAAACCTTAAGGTGCCTAATCAACATAATCAGCATAATCAGGATAAGAAACTCCAAAAACTGAACAAGAATAAGAATCATCTCATTAAGCCCCACAAACTTAATAACTATGATTCTATTCCATATTTATCTTTATAAATAAAAATATTTAATAATTGATAATTTAATATATATTTAAGAATATTAACAGAAAAAAATGCAAAGTATCACAGAATTCCGAAAAACTTTTTGTTTTTGAATTAAAAAATTGATATTTTTTATTATTCTGAATATTAAAAGAAGTCAAATATTACTTAACAGATGTTTTCTGTATTACGTTGTAAAGATCTACATAAATAAATAATTACTTAAGTTATAAAGATTTTAAAAAGTTAAAGATAAGACTTCTAAGATGCAATTGTTTTTATTTTAACTATGATATTTTTTCAATCATATTAGTTCTCTATAATTCTAAAGACAATAATTTTTTATTAGTCTTTATCTTCAACTGTTATTATAGCTTCGCTTTTTCTGATTATGCCTAATTAAATGCATTTTCTATTTAACCTATAGTAAAATTGCAGTTATTTAATTAATTTCTTTACTATTTTCCTATTGATTGAGTATTACTATACTGTATTTTATATTTTTATTTATGCACTACCAACAAATCTTTTTCTTCTTGATCAAATAATTCTGATGATTGTAGTTGAAAAGATTAATCATCAATATGAAAAAGATATGTAAATATAGCTTCTAATTTATTATCAGCATCAATTTATTTCATAGATTATGATCTATTATATAAACGACTTTAATATATTTTCTTTTAAGAGTTTATTTAACTATTAGTATTCGTTGATAAACTATCTTTATATTTACTTATCTAATTAAATCTTTTTTAATCTTTTCTGATCTTTTATAATCTCATATTCATTCTTTGTGTAGATATTGATAATTATCTTTTATCAATATCCAGTATATCCTTCATTACCTAGATCTAAAATAATTATTCTTTTAAGGTCTTTATAGTTTGTTTTAATTTGTCGTTATCCATCATCAGTTATCTGTTTTTAAGTTACAAAAGGTTTTTCTATTTGTTAGCTACTTATAGATCAGTATTCAATTTATCGTTTATATGCTCTAATCTGAATACTACTTTTTTTAAGAATTAACTGTCTTATTATAATACTACATTAAGAATACCCTTATCTATTGCATTGAGTTTTTCTTATAAAATTTTATTAGAAGCTTTTAATTATTAAACTATATCATTTTTTTATGTTAATTATTATATTAATCCTTTTAGCCCCTAACTTTTTTTATATAGCTATTTTTATTGTCTTTTTACTACTTCGATCAATCGATTTTAAAGATCATTTACTTTGCTTTTAAGTCGATTATTTTATAAATTTGACAAAAATAATTTTTTTTATATGTTATTTATTTACTTTTGATTTAATATGGAATTTTATGGAATATATATAGTACTCTATCTTTAACTGCTATTTTGCTATTTTTGATTCTTGACCTATTTTATTGGACAATTAATAAGATTCTTATTATTTTAATCAATATTATTGATTTTTTTTGATGATCTTTACTAACTACTATTATCTCTAACTTAATTTTCTCTCATCATAGGAACTCTAATTTTTTTACTTTTAGATAGTATAGATTTTATACCTTTTTGTAGACGAGCAACGATTAGCTAGTCAATAGTTTTTTCCAAAAAATATAATCTTAACTTATTAGCAACTTGAAGGAATATTTCAGATGAATCTTGATTATTAGTTGTTTAAATATTTTATCGGGTATGCTGATTAGATTTGATTTGGCTTTTAGTTAAAGATTCTATAATAGATTTGATATTTTGACGATCTTAATGATTCTTAGGATTTTGTCTTGATTATTCATTAGTATTTCTTTGATTCATATTGAATTTAATAATATATATAGATAATTTTTCAGCGATTTATAAATCCATAAAACAGTATCAATTACTAGTAAATTATAATAAATATAACCAAGGGTATTTAAA
>Ga0169931_10012056_pt1 | contig 12056 bp, 12 predicted proteins | sample Kivu_15m_20L_FD_129675 | JGI IMG/M metagenome (GOLD analysis project Ga0169931, IMG submission 129675) | Freshwater microbial communities from Lake Kivu, Western Province, Rwanda to study Microbial Dark Matter (Phase II) - Kivu_15m_20L... | ecosystem: Environmental > Aquatic > Freshwater > Lake...
CTGCGCGGGAAGGTGCTCGAGATCGGCGGGGTGAAGGAGAAGGTCCTCGCCGCGTATCGCGCGGGGCTGCGCACCGTGGTCCTGCCCGCCGCGAACAAGAAGGACCTACGGGAGCTCCCGGAGGAGGTGCGGAGCGCGTTGCAGGTGCACTTCGCGGCGACGATGGACGAGGTGGTGGAGGTGATGCTCCTCCCCGCGCGGCCGAACGCGATGGCGGAGGATCTCCCCCTCTTCGACGACGTCGTGCCGACGATCGCCGACGCCCCGCCGGCGCCCTGAGATGGCGCGGCGTCCCTGGGTGGTGCGGCGCTCCGCGCGCCATGGCCGCGGTGTCTTTGCGGTGGCGACGATCCCCGCGGGGACGCGGATCATCGAGTACACCGGCGAGCTGATCACCGAGGCCGAGGGGGAGCGACGCTATCCCACGCCGGCCGATGGGCCAGAGGAGCCGGAGCACACCTACCTCCTGACGCTCGACGACGAGCGCGTGATCGACGCGAACGTCGGCGGGAACGCGGCGCGATTCATCAATCACTCCTGCGAACCGAACTGCGAGCCGATCGCCTATGGCGATCAGATGTGGATCGTCGCGATCCGCACCATCCGCCCGGGGGAAGAGCTCGCGTACGACTACGCGATCGAGCTCGATGAGCCGCACACCCCGGCGCGGAAGCGGCGCTTCCCGTGCCGGTGCGAGGCGAGTCGGTGTCGGGGGTCGATCCTCAAGCCGAAGCGGCAGCCACTGCACCCCTTGGTGCGACGGGCGCATGCGCGGTGGGGGCCGTCCTGACGAGGGTGCGGAAGCGGGCGTCGAGCCGGTCCAACTCGGCGCTCCAGCTCAGTGGGGCGGCGGTCCGGAGAGCACCCTCCCGTAACCGCTCGCGCAGGGCCCGATCGCGAACGAGTCGACACATCGCCGCGAGCATCGCCGACTTGTCGCCCGAGGCGAAGGCGAGCCCATTCACCTCGTCCCGCAGATGATCGGCCACCCCACCTGCCGGCGCCGCGATCACCGGTAACCCCGAGGCCATCGCCTCGAGGACGACCAACCCCAGGGTCTCGGTCTCCGAGGCGAAGAGGAAGGCATCGCAGCTGGCAAAGAGCGTCGGGAGATCGTGATCGCGTTCCAGTGAGCCGAGGAAGGTGACCCCGGGACCGGCTTGCCGGCGGAGCGCGGGGAGACTGGGGCCATCGCCGGCGACGATCAATCGCACGGCGCCAGGGGTCAGCGAGCCCGCCAAGGCGCGAAAGGCCCGCAGCACGAGCTCGACGTTCTTCTCCGGCGCGAGGCGCCCAACATAGAGGAAGGTGAACGCCGGCCCGAGGGAGAGGGCCTCACGTAGGGCCAACGAGCGACGCGTGGGGGTGAAGCGTGCGGGTTCGACTCCGCGCCCCCAGACCTCCGTCCGCGTGACACCGGCCGCCTGGAGCGTGGCCATCGCCGGCGTGGAGGGCGTCAGGGTGAGTGCGGCCCGCCGATGGAAGGTGGCAATGTTCGCCTCGACCGCCCGCCGCAACCAGTCGAGACCGTACGCGGTGGCATAGCGCCCGAAGTCGGTATGGAAGGCCGAGACGAGCGGCACACCCCGGCGCCGTGCCTCGGCGGCGGCCAGTCGGCCGATCACGAACTCGGTCGCGCAGTAGACGAGATCGGGGGCCCACGCATCGAAGGCCTCGCGGACCGTCCGGCGAGACGGCCACGGGAACCGGAGCGCGGGATAGATCGGCATCGGGACCGAGGGCAATTCGAAGCGCGGAAGACGCGGGGCGACGAGCGGCGTGGTGATGTCGGCCGGATAGGCGGGGATCACCGTCGCGCAGTGCCACCCGCGATCGCGCAGGCCCTCCGCCATCAACGCCGTCACCACGCTCACCCCATTGACCTGCGGCGGGTACGTATCGGAACAGAGGAGGAGACGCATCTGATAAGATTCGCGCTCACATGTCACCGATCGGTGACGGTGAGGTAACGAGTCGATGAGCGAACGCGCCGCGGCGGCGCGAACAGCGTGACCATCCCGTGACGGCGTCGACGACCGGATGATACATGCACCTGAGAGCGTACCTGTGTCCTCAACAGGGAGGGTGATTCGATGGTGGCCTCTGCGGTGCAGCGCGTGGTGCTCGTCGTGCTCGACGGCCTCCGACCGGATGCCGTCCCTCGGTTCGAACTCCCAGCGTGTACCTCGCTCCTCCGTCAGGGACGGGGTACGCTCTTCGGTCGCACCGTCTCTCCCAGCCTCACGTCGACGGTGATGGCCTCGCTCCTCACCGGGGCAGTCCCGACGCGCCACGGGGTTGCCGGCGGGCGATTCCATCTGCCCCGCGTCCGAGGGAATCTCGATCCCCTCCCGCGCGTCCTCGCCGCCCACGGCCTCCCCGCCTCGATGCATCTCGCGCGGGTCCCCCGGATCTTCACCGGCGTCGCCCAGCGGATCGCCGCCTTCCTCGGCTTCTCCGAGGTGACGCTCACCGGTGATGATGCCCCATCGATCCTTGAAGCCGCAGCGCCCGCGCTCCGCGACCAGCGCCGCGGCCTGATCTGCCTGCATTGGCCCGACGCCGATCGGGCGGGGCACGCCGACGGGTGGATGTCACCGACCTACGAGTCGGCCGCACGGCGACTGGACGACACCCTGGCTCGCCTCTGCGAGCTCGCCGACCTCTCCGACCCCTCGACATTGCTCATCGCCCTCGCGGACCACGGTGGAGGCGGGACCGATCCCCTGCACCATGACAGCGATCATCCGATGGACATGACGATCCCGATCCTGATGGCCGGTCGCGCACTCTCGCCCGGCGCGCTCCCCCACGGCCTCTCGATCCTCGACATCCCGGCGACGGTCTGCTGGGCGCTCGGACTCCCGATCCCCGAGACCTTTGGTGGTGCACCGATCCTCGACCTCTTCGAGCCTGAACCCTCGAGTCTGGCCGCATGACCTTGCCCCCTGTGACCCTCTTGGCCCGCCTCGACGGACAGGACCGCGCCCTCCTGCAGCGGTGGGTGATCGATGCGATGTCCCCCCAGTGGCGCACGACGCTCTGGCGGACCATCACGCACGCCGGCGGCGCCTGGTCGACGATCCTCCTGACCCTCGGGACCTCGCTCCTCCCGTTCACCACGCTGGTGCAGCGAGCAGGCCGTACGGCGGCGATGACGCTCCTCGTCTCGCACCTCGTCGTCCAGATCGTGAAGCGGCGCGTGATGCGCACGCGCCCCACCGAGGCGCTGGCCACGCCGCACCATATCCCGGTCCCCGACTGCTTCTCCTTCCCCTCCGGGCATTCGTGCGCGGCGATGAGTGTCGCCCTCCCCTTCGCCTTCACCTTCCCGGCGGCCGCGTCGCCCGTCCTGATCGGCGCGGCGATCGTCGGCTTCTCCCGGGTGCGCCTCGGGGTGCATTACGTCGGCGACGTGCTCGCCGGCCAGCTGATCGCCATCACGACCTTCGGCCTGCTCGCCGCACTCCGTTGACCGCATGAGCGAGCCACGGCCCCCACGGCTCGCGATCGTCACCGATACCTTCCCGCCACAGATCAACGGGGTGGCGGGGACCCTCGCGCGTCTCATGGATGCGGTCGAACGACGGGGCGGGCGCGTCCACATCGAAGCCCCGGCCACACCGGAGACCCCGCTCGATCCTCGGATCCATCGCAGTGCGAGCGTCCCGTTCTGGGCCTATCCGCAACTCCGCATCGCCTGCCCGAGTCATCCCGCCATGGCGCGGCGCCTCCGGGCGTTCGGACCGACGCTGATCCATGTGGCGACCCCGTTCGGGATCGGATGGGCGGGACGAAGCGCCGCGCATCGGCTCGGCATCCCACTCGTGACCTCGTATCACACCTCCTTCGCCGCGTACCTGCAGTACTACGGGTTCGACGCACTGGCACCCGCCTCGTGGCGATTCCTCCGCTGGTTCCATAACGGGGGGCGGCGCACCTTCGCCCCCAGCGTGGCCGTCGCGGACGAGCTCCGGTGGCGCGGCTTCACCGGGGTCGGGATCTGGGGACGCGGGGTGGATGTCTCGCTCTTCTCTCCCGAGCGGCGCTCCGAGGCGCGACGCCTGGCGCTCGGCGCCTCGCCAACGACCGTCGTCTTCGCCTACGTCGGCCGGCTCGCCCCGGAGAAGCGGATCGACCTCGTCCTCGAGGCCTTCGGACAGCTCCGCGCACGCGCGCGGCAGGACCTCGCCCTCTGGGTGGTCGGTGATGGCCCCGACGCCGACCGGCTTCGCGCGCGTGCACCGGAGGGCACGCGATTCCTCGGCGCCCATCGTGGATCGGAGCTCGCCGAGCTCTATGCCTCCGCGGACATCCTCGCTTTCCCGTCCTCCACCGAAACGTTCGGGAACGTCGTCCTCGAGGCCATGGCCTCCGGACTCGCCGTCGTGGCACCGGACACGGGGCCGACGCTCGAGCTCACCCCACTCGGGTCCGCCCGCACCTTTCGCGCCGGATCCGCCGCGGCACTGGCGCAGGAGCTCGAGCGCCTCGTCACGGATCCGATCCTTCGCCGCGCGCTTGGCCTCTCCGCTCGCGCCACAGCGATGGAACGTACCTGGGACCGCATCTGGGATGGCCTCTTCACCGACTACGCGACCGCCGTCGCTGACGCGTCGGGAGGGGATCGTCAGGGCACCGAGAGCGTCACGCGATCGAGCGCGATCAGCTCCCGCACCCCGATCGCGCCCGGCGCGTCCTCGTAGCGCACCACCGGGCGTCCCGCGAGGGTCACCGACGCGATCGTGATCCGCCGCGCCGCGATCCCCACGCCATACCGCGCCTCGATCGCGCGCCGCAGCAGCCCGGCGAACTCCGCGGCCTCCGCCGCCGAATCCCAGACCGTGACCCAGGCGAAGGCGGGCCCCGCCGACGTCTCGATCACCTGATACCGATCGCCGTCCCACCCCGCCGCGCCGCGCACCGCCGCGGCCTCGTCCTGCAGATGCGCGAAGAGCAAGAGGCGCGTCTCGAACTCCCCGAGGTTGTCCTCGTGTAGGAGTGTGCCGGTCCGCGGGGCCCCGAACGTGACGCGCGTCGGGAGGTCCGGGAGCGAATCGAGATAGCGCTCCGGATGGAGGATCTGCTCGGTCGAGGCGGCGAAGGGGGAGAAGGGCGCGATCCCCGGACGCGCCCGCTTCACCCGCCGCACGAACTCGGCCCCACTCAGGTAGGGGAAGAGGAGGGTCTCCTGAAGGAGCATCGGGGCGCTCGAGAACTTCGGCATCGACGACTGCCCCTCACGGATCATCTCGCGCACCCGCCCCCACCCACCGGGGATCTTCGGCTCCCCATCCTGCCCACCCGTCATCACCGCGAGCTGCTCGTAGACCGCCTGCCCCTCCACCACCGCCTGCATCGCGACCATCCGATCGTTGTCCCCCGCGAGAGAGTCGATCTGCGTGAGGTCGGTATGCTGGTCCTGCAAGGCATGCATCAGCTCGTGGGTGATGGTGATGTCTCGCATCTCCGCCGAGGCATCATCCACCACGTAGAGCACCTTCGTCTTCGGGTCGTAGTACCCTGCCACCTGTTCGGTGAGCAGATCGAGCAGGAAGGCGCGCAGGTCGAGGGTATCAGGGAGGAGGCCGAGCAGGCGATAGGCCGTCTCCGTCCCGGCCAACTCCTCCGGCGTGAGCTGCGTGTTGAACTCCTGCTCGAGGTAGGCGCGGACCTCATCACGGGAACGGGTCTGGAGCACCGGCAGTCGCAGGAAGCGGAGCCCCGACGCCTCCTCCAACTGGGGGATCGCCGCACGCACCTGCTTCTTGAACGGCCCCTCATAGCCCGGCGGCTCGGCCGCGCAGGCGGCGAGGAGCAGGCTGAGTGCGCCGACGAGGATGATACGCCTCATGCGCCGAGCACCTGCGCGAGATACCACGCGATCATCGCATCCCCGGTGATCAGTGCGACCAACCCCGCGGGGGCGAGGAAGACCCCGAACGGTACCAGAGGCAACGCGAAGGCCTCCCCACGCGAGCGGGCCCGCGCCCACCCGATCGGCATCACCACGGCGAGGAAGAGCGCCGAGGCCAACGCCGCCGCGACGAAGATCGTGAGGAGACTCCGCTCCGGACCGACCATCGCCCCGACGAAGGCCATCAGCGTGATGTCCCCCTGCCCCATCGCCTCCTTCCGGAGCGCGACCTCGCCGAGCCAAGCGACGATGGCGATCGCGCCGGCACCGACGCAGGCCCCGAGGAGGGCGTCCCAGGGACCGGCGAACCGGGTCTCGCTCCCGAGCACGAAGGTGATCGCCGCCGTCCCGAGTGCGAAGACCAATCCCGTCACCGTGAAGCCGTCCGGGATCAGGTAGGTCGTGAGGTCGGTGACGGCGATGCCGAGGAGGATGGTCGACGTGACCGCTACACGCAGCGCTTCGAAGGTCGGACCCCACGTCTGGATGCTGATCATCCAGAGGAGACCGACGAGGAGCTCGATCACCGGATACCGAATGGCGATCGCCTCACCACATCCGCGACACCGTCCACGGAGCAGGATCCAGCTCACGATCGGGATGTTATCGTAGCCAGCGATCGGCCGTTCGCACTTCGGGCACCGTGAGCGCGGCCGCACCACCGACTGCTCCCGCGGCCACCGCACGATGCAGACGTTCAAGAACGACCCGATGGCAGCACCGAGGATGAAGGCGAGGAGGCTCATGCGCGTGGCCGCAGGGTGAAGAGGGTGATCCCCGCCGCAACCGCGACGTTCAGCGACTCCGCCCCCGGCGCCATCGGGAGGGTGACGCGCTCCGCGCAGGCGGCCCGGACCGCCGGTGCGAGCCCCGCCCCCTCATTCCCGACCACCACCGCGAGACGCGCCGGCGGTACGAGCGTATCGATCGATGCCCCCCCGAGGTCGGCGCCCCAGAGCGGGATCCCCTGCGCCGCGAGGAACGTGGCGAGCCCCTCGAGGGTACACTCGACCGTCGGGTGCCCGAGTTGGATCCCCACCGCGGCGCGCACGACCTTGGCGTTCCAGGGATCGACGGTCCCCGGGAGCACCAACGTCGCGTCGGCACCAAGCGCGGCGGCGGTGCGTAGCAGGGTGCCGACGTTCCCGGGGTCCTGAATCCCGTCGAGCACCAAGAGGCGCGCCGTCGGGCCGAGGGTCAGCGCCTCCAGGGCCCAGGTCGGTTGCTCGGCGACGACGAGGATCCCCTGCGGCTGCTCGGTATCACAGGCGGAGAGGAACTCGCGCTCGCTCACGCGCAGCACGTCGACATCTCGGGCGTGGAGCTGGGCGGCGAGGGCCGCGCCACGCGGCGTGCGATCGAGGAGGTCGCAGGTCAACGCGCCGACGACGCGCACGGGGGAGGCGAGCAACGCCTCGACGGTGCGTACCCCTTCGGCGACGAAGCGGCCGCTGCGCTCGCGCGCCTTGCGGCGTGTCAGGTCCCTTGCTACGGTCAACAAACCCATGCGTCGAATCTCGCTCCTCGTCCTCGTCCTCACGTTCGGGCTCTCGGCCTGTGCCGTCTCCACTCAGCAGGAGGTGGAGATGGGGGCCGGCTATGCCCGACAGATCGAGCGCCAGCTCCCCCTCGTCGAGGATGCGGAGCTCACGCGCTATATCAACGTACTCGGGGATTCGATCGCCCGCATCGCCGACGCCCGGAACCTCGACTGGTCGTTCCGGATCGTCGACAGTCCCGACGTGAACGCCTTCGCGATCCCCGGGGGGTTCATCTACATCAACCGCGGCCTCATCGAGCGTGCCACCTCCCTCTCGCAGGTGGCCGGGGTGATCGGGCACGAGATCGGGCACGTGACGATGCGCCACTCCATCAAGCAGATGCAGAAGGCGCAGGGCACCAACCTCGGGGTGACCCTCGTCTGTGTCCTCACGAGCGTCTGCAACAACGAGGCCTCGCAGGCGATGATCAACCTCGGGGCGAGCGCCGCCTTCGCCTCCTTCTCACGGCAGGATGAGGACGAGGCGGACGCCGAGGGGCTGAAGTACATGGTGGACGCCGGGATCGATCCGCAGGGGATCCCCGAGATGTTCCAGATTCTCCTCGACGAGCGGACGCGGAAACCGGGAGCGCTCGACGCCTGGTTCCGATCGCACCCGCTCGAGGAATCGCGGATCGAGGCCGCGAAGGCGCGGATCGCCCAGCTCCCGCCAGAGCGCATCCGGGGGCTGACCCGCGACTCCCAGAACTTCCAAGCCTTCAAGGCGCGCCTCGCTGCCCTCCCGCCCTCCCCGCCGGCGCGCTGACCCCTCGCCGCGCGGAAGCTAGCCGAGCACCTCGCGGCGGCCCATCACCATCTCGCGCACCCTCTGGCGGGCGGGCGCCACATCGCCAGCGAGGGCCTCGCGAATCACTCCGACGACCCGGTCCGCCCCCATGAGCCGGGGCAGATAGACGAACGCCGCGCCCTCCTGGTCGTGCTGCCGGAACGCCGCGAAGGTCTCCGCGATCGTGATCACCCGCGCCCGGCTGTTGATCGATCGCACCGCCTGCAGGAGCCGCTGGTTGGTCACCCCCACGAGCACGCTATCCGGCACGCTCGAGATCACCACCGACGCCGCGTCGATCCCCGCGTGCTGGAGCAGGTCCATCTGGCCGATGTCGCCGTAGATCGTGGTGATCCCCCGCGCGGCCAACGCCTCGCGCGTCTCCGGGTTGAAGTCGACCACCGCGATCCGCTCCCGCAGCGCCGGGTCGGCCTCGAGCAGCTCATGGAGCAGTGAGCTCGATTGCCGATGGAATCCGAGGAACATGATCTCCCGACCCACGGTCGCGGACCCCTCCTCGGCGTGCGCTACCTCGCGGACCCCGAATCCCGCGAGGAGCCGCCCGATCCGGAGCTGGATCCCATGCCCGTTGGCGATGAGATACGACGAGAGCACCGCGCTAAGCGTCAGTGCCCAGACAATCGTCGAGAGGAGCGCCGGCCCCACATGCCCCAACTGCACACCCAGCGTCACGATGACGAGGGAGAACTCCGAGACCTGGGCCAGATTGACCGCCGGGAGGACGCTCGCTCGCACCCCCATCCCGCGCCAGAGGAGGAGGGGGGTGATGGTCATCAGGCGCGAGCCCACCACGAAGGCGGTCAGCAGCGCCGCGATCCCCAACGTCGCGAGGTCTGGGCGTGCGACCTGCGTCCCGAGCGCGACGAAGAAGAGGGTGATGAAGAAGTCGCGGAGGCTGATGACCTTCGACGTCACATCGAGCGAATAGGGGAAGGTCGAGAGCGCGACCCCGGCGACGAGCGCCCCGATCTCCATCGAAAGGCCGAGCCCCGAGGCGCCGAGCACGAGGGTGAAGCACCACCCGAGCGCGCCGAGGACGAGCAGCTCGGGCTGCGTGCTCATCGTGCGGAAGATCGCGGGGAGCAGATGCTTGGAGACGAGGAGCGCGGCGGTGATCAGTCCCACCCCCTTCGCCAACTGCAGCCCGAGGACCGAAAGCGCGGGATCCGCCAACTCCGGCTGGATCGCCAGGAAGAGGATCGCCCAGATGTCCTGGAAGACGAGGATCCCGAGCGTGAGACGCCCCGGCAACGTGTCGAGCTCCGACCGATCGTGGAGCAACTTGACGACGATCATCGTACTCGAGAGCGCGCACGAGACCGCGAGATAGATGGCCCCGTAACCACCGGTCAGGTGCGGCGCGACCACCGGCGCCGCCGCGAGCCCCAACGCCACACACAAGACGAACTGTCCGATCCCCGCGGTCGCGACCGAGGCGCCTGACTCGCGCAACTTCTTGAGGTCGATCTCGAGTCCGACCATGAAGAGGAGGAGGATCAACCCGAGCTCGGCGATCGACTCGATCCCTTCCGGGGTGATCCACCCGAAGCCCTCGGTGGGGCCGATCAGGATCCCGGCGGCGATGTAGCCGAGGAGCAAGGGCTGCCTCAGGACGCGCGCGACGAGCCCGAACCCCGTCGCGACCACCACCGCGATGCCGATCTCGATCAGGAGCCCGTGCGCCATGGGTTACAGCCCGCTGACGAAGTGCGCGACGAGGTCGCCGAACGCCCCGGCGGCCCGCTCCCCCTCCGCCATCACTTCCTGATGATTGAGCGGGGTCGACGAGATCCCCGCGCCGGGATTCGTGATCAACGAGATCCCGGCGACCGCCATCCCCAGATTCCTCGCGACGATCACCTCGGCCACCGTGCTCATCCCCACCGCATCGGCCCCGAGTCGCTCGAGCATCCGCACCTCGGCGGGGGTCTCGAAATTCGGCCCGAGCAGGCCCGCGTAGATGCCGCGCGCGAGGGGGATCTCCAGGGCCTGCGCCGAGGCGTCGAGGCGTTCGCCCAGCGCGACGCTGTACGCCTCGGTCATGTCGTTGAAGCGCTGGTCCCCCGGCTCGACCGGACCGGTGAGCGGGTTCTGCCCCGTGAGATTGAGGTGGTCGACGATCCGCATCAGCGCTCCGGCGCGGAAGCTGCGCCGCACCCCACCTGCCGCGTTCGAGACGAAGAGCCGCCGCGCCCCGAGCGCGTGGAGCACGCGGATCGGGAAGGCGGAGACCCGCGCCGGGAATCCCTCGTACATATGAAAACGGCCGGCGAGGCAGAGCACCTCACGACCCCCGAGCTGTCCGGCGATCAGCTCACCACGATGCCCGTCGACCTTCGGCGCATGGAACCCGGGCACCTCGGCGTACGGCACACGCCGCGCCTCGGTGAGGCGATCCGCGAGCGTCCCGAGCCCCGACCCCAACACGATCCCGATCACCGGCGCGTGGACCCCGAGTCGGTCACGGACGGCCTCGGCGGCGCGCTGGGCGTCAGCTGCCCCATGGGTCGTGGTCATGGCGCTCATCGTACCTCCTGCCGCAAGGCGGCGAAGTCCTGATCGACCCGAGCGAGGAGGGCCGCACGCTCCCCCTCGGGCAGGAACGCATTCACGAACCCCTGCCGCGCCAACGCGAGCAACTCCTCGAAGGTGAAGCCCAGGCGATGTGCCGCCAAGCCGTACTCGGTCACCAGGTCGGTCCCGCTCATCAGACGGTTGTCCGTGTTGAGCGAGACCTGGAGCCCGGCTTCGATGAACTGCCGGAGGGGATGCGCCTCGACCGACTGGATGGTGTGCGTCTGCACGTTGCTGGTGAGACAGCATTCCACGGCGATCCCGTTTCGGATGAGCTCGGCCATCAGCACCGGGTCATCGATGAGGTGCGTCCCATGGCCGATCCGACAGGCGTGACAGACGTGCACCGCCTCGGCGATCGACTCGGCCCCGGCGCCCTCCCCCGCATGACAGGTGCAGGGAAGGCCATGCGCCACGCAATGATCGAAGGCCGCCTTATGCAGTCCCGCCGGGTTCCCCGCCTCGCCGCCGGCGAGGTCGAAGCCGACGACGCCTTCCCCCTTGAAGTCGACCGCCGTCCAGGCAGACTCGAGCGAGGTCGCCGGGGGCATGTTGCGGATCGCGCAGACGATCACCCGCGCGACGATCCCATACTCCTTTTCGGCCTTGGCCAATCCACGGAGCGGGAACTCCACCGCCTGCTCCATCGTGAGGCCGGCGCGCGTGTTGAGGATCGGCGCATACCGCACCTCGAGGTAGCGCACCCCCTCCTTGGCACAATCCTCGGCGAGCTCATAGGCGATCCGCTCCATCGCCTCGCCCTGCTGCATCACCGAGAGGGTGATCGCGAAGCGCTCGAGATACTCCTCGAGACTCCGCGCATCCTTCACCAGCATGTAGTCGCGCAGCGCCTCGGCATCGTCGCGCGGCATCGGGACGTGCAGGTCCCGCGCCAACTCGAGCATCGTGGCCGGTCGCACCGAGCCATCGAGATGACAGTGGAGCTCCGCCTTCGGGAGTCGACGCAGGAGCTCGGAGGTGATCAGCATCGCTCAGTCGTCGGTGTGGGCGGCACCCAGCGTGGCCTTCCCCGAGACGAGACGCATCACATAGCCCCCGGAGACGAGGGTCGCGGGATCGACGACGATCCCGCGGCTGTCGGCGATGGCGCGCGTACCCGCCGCGATCGCCACGGCGGCATCAGGATCGCTCGCGCGGACGGCCTCGAGGAGCGTACTGCCCGGGGGCACACTCACCCCGGCGCCATTCACGAACAC
>Ga0169931_10012057_pt1 | contig 12055 bp, 6 predicted proteins | sample Kivu_15m_20L_FD_129675 | JGI IMG/M metagenome (GOLD analysis project Ga0169931, IMG submission 129675) | Freshwater microbial communities from Lake Kivu, Western Province, Rwanda to study Microbial Dark Matter (Phase II) - Kivu_15m_20L... | ecosystem: Environmental > Aquatic > Freshwater > Lake ...
GCGTCCCCGGGCCAAGCCGGCACTGTCCCCACCGCCTGCGAGGCGGGCGGGTCGGCCAGCACGGTGAAGCGCCGCGTCAAGCGTGCCGGGCAGCCCACCGAGACGACGACGGCCACCACCGGCTCGTGCACGACGTAGGACGTACGCACCTGAACAATGGAATTCCCCCCGGCCTTGCGCAAGCCCACCGAGACGGCCGAGGCGGGCAAGGGCACGCCACCCATGGCCACGTCGGCCGCCAGGCACCGGGATTCGATCTCCTCGCCGGGGGCCAGCTTCAGCACCACCTCGAAGGCCAGGGGCGCGCCGAGCACCGCCGAGGACGTGCCCGCCCCGAAATCGAGCGCGCGCACCGGAAGGGCTACGCCACACAGGGCCAGCCAGCACACGAGGACGGTGAGAAAGCGCTCGGGCATGCTCGGCAGCCCGTCGGGCTGCGCGTGTTCAAAGGCCGAATGACTCTAGCACGCACCCCCGCCCACGTCGGCACGGCCGGGAGACCTCGCGGCGCGGACGCACAATGGCGTCTGGACGCAACCCGGCCGCGGCGCTGCGTCGCGCCGACCCTTCCCGCCAGCCCAGGAGCCCGACCCCTCGATGGAGCAGTTCACCGGCACCCGCCCGATGGCGGCCTCCCACGCCTTCGACGTCGAGGCGCTCTCGCGCTGGCTCAGCCACCACCTGTCCGGCTTCCAGGGCCCGCTGCAGGTGGCGCAGTTCAAGGGCGGGCAGTCGAACCCGACCTATCTGCTGACGACGCCCGATCGCCGCTACGTGATGCGCAGCAAGCCGGGCCCGGTGGCCCGGCTGTTGCCGTCGGCGCACGCGATCGAGCGTGAATTCCGCGTCATGGGTGCGCTGCAGGGCCGCGGCGTGCCGGTGCCCGCCATGCTCGCCCTGTGTGACGACGAGTCGGTCATCGGACGCGCCTTCTACCTGATGAAGCATGTGGAGGGCCGGGTCCTGTGGGACCAGGCCCTGCCCGGCCTCTCGACCGCGGAGCGCGCGGCGATCTACGACGAGATGAACCGGGTCATGGCCGCGCTCCACAGCGTTGATCCTGCCGCCGCCGGGCTGGGCGACTACGGCCGCCCGGGCAACTATTTCGAGCGCCAGATCGGGCGCTGGAGCAAGCAGTACCAGGCTTCGGTCACCGAGCCGATCGAGGCCATGGACCGGCTGATCGAGTGGCTTCCGGCGCACATCCCTGCCGGCGCGCGCGACGCGTCGCAGGTGGCGGTCGTGCACGGCGACTTCCGCCTCGACAACCTGATCTTCCACCCGAGCGAGCCTCGCGTGCTCGCGGTGCTCGACTGGGAGCTCTCCACGCTCGGGCACCCGCTGGCCGACTTCAGCTACCACTGCATGTCCTGGCACATCCCGCACGCTCTGCGCCGCGGCCTGGCCGGCCTGGACATCGAGGCCCTGGGCATCCCCGCCGAGGCCGACTACCTGCGCCGCTACTGCGAGCGCACCGGCCGTGCCGATCTGGACGCGGTGCGCGCCGACTGGAACTTCTACCTCGCCTACAACCTGTTCCGCATCGCCGCCATCCTGCAGGGCATCGCCCGGCGCGTGGTGGACGGCACGGCCGCCAGCGCCGAGGCCCGCGACACCGGCGCCGGCGCGCGGCCGTTGGCCGAACTGGCCTGGGCCTTTGCGCAGAAGGCCTGAAGGAAGCAGGGCGCGGCAAGGCGGTCGCACCCCGCATCGGCGCCGGCCACCGCACCACACGACACCGCGCCGAGAAACTCACCCAGAACACTCCGGAGAAACGCATGGATTTCAGCTACTCAGCCCGCACCCAGGACCTTCAAGCCCGCCTGCTCGCCTTCATGGAGCGCCACATCTACCCCGCCGAGGCGGTCTGGGCGCAGCAGATCGAGGACAACACCCGCGCCGGCAAGCGCTGGTCGCCGGTGCAGGTGATCGAGGACCTGAAGCCGCTGGCGCGCGCGGCCGGCCTGTGGAACCTCTTCCTGCCCGAGAGCGAACGCGGGGCCGGGCTCAGCAACCAGGAGTACGCGCCGCTGGCCGAGATCATGGGCCGCGTGCCCTGGGCGCCCGAGGTCTTCAACTGCTCGGCCCCTGACACCGGCAACATGGAGGTGCTGGTGCGCTACGGCACGCCCGAGCATCAGAAGCAATGGCTCGAGCCGCTGCTGGCCGGCGAGATCCGCAGCGCCTTCGCGATGACCGAGCCGGCAGTGGCCTCGTCGGACGCAACCAACATCTCCTCGCGCATCGAGCGCGACGGGGACCACTACGTGATCAACGGCCGCAAGTGGTGGATCAGCGGCGCCGGCGACCCGCGCTGCCGCATCATGATCTTCATGGGCAAGACCGACCCCGAGGCCCCGCGGCACTCTCAGCAGTCGATGATCCTCGTGCCTATGGACACGCCGGGGGTCAAGGTGACGCGCCCGCTGTCGGTGATGGGCTATGACGACGCCCCGCACGGCCACATGGAGATCGAGTTCGACCAGGTGCGCGTGCCGGCGTCGAACATCCTGCTCGGCGAGGGTCGCGGCTTCGAGATCGCGCAGGGCCGGCTCGGGCCCGGGCGCATCCACCACTGCATGCGCCTGATCGGCCAGGCCGAGCGCGCGCTGGAGCTGATGTGCCGGCGCGCCAGCGCGCGCGTGGCCTTCGGCAAGACCGTGGCCCAGCAGACGGTGACGCAGGAGCGCATCGCCGAGGCGCGCATCATGATCGAGCAGGCCCGTCTGCTGACGCTGAAGGCCGCGTGGATGATGGACGTGGCCGGCAACAAGGCGGCCAAGGCCGAAATTGCGATGATCAAGGTCGTGGCCCCGAACATGGCGCTGAAGGTCATCGACTGGGCTATGCAGGTGCACGGCGGCGGCGGCATGAGCCAGGACTTCCCGCTCGCCTACGCCTGGGCCAATGCGCGCACGCTGCGTTTTGCCGACGGCCCGGACGAGGTGCACCGCAACGCCATCGCCAAAATCGAGCTCGGGCGGCACGCCGGCTGAGAGCCCCTCGACGTTCCCGTGCCCATGACTCATCGCGCCTGCCTGGCTCAGACGGCCCGGCCGTCGGGTCGCGCATCGAGGCCCGCATGAGCGCGCACCGGCGGCCTCTGTCAGCCCCGGTGCGCGGCACGGTGGTCGCCATCGAGGTGGCCGTCGGCCAGCCCGTGGCGGCGGGGCAGCCTCTGGTGCTGCTCGAGTCGATGAAGATGGAGTTCCCGCTCGAGGCCGACACAGCCGGCACCGTGCATGCGATCACCGTGGCCGTTGGCGATGTGGTCGATGAGGGGGCGGCGCTGATCGAGATCGAAGCCGGCCCCGCACCGGCTGCGGCCCCGCAGGCCGCGACAGCCCCTGATCCGTCCCTCACGCGCGCCGACCTGCGCGCGCTGCAGGAGCGGCGCCGCTGGCTGGACGACGCCGCCCGCCCCGAAGCGGTGGGTCGGCGCCACGCGGCGGGCGGGCGCACCGCACGTGAGAACGTGGCCGACCTGCTGGACCCCGGCAGCTTCGTCGAGTACGGGGCGCTGGCGGTGGCGGCGCAGCGCAGCCGCCGCACGCTGGACGACCTGCAGCGTCACACCCCTGCCGACGGCCTGATCACCGGCATCGGCAGTGTCGGCGCGGCACACTTCGGCCGCGAGCGCACGCGCGTGGCGGTGATGGCCTACGACTACACGGTGCTGGCGGGCACCCAGGGCTGGTTCAACCACCGCAAGAGCGACCGCCTGCTCGAACTGTGCGAGCGCGAGCGCCTGCCGCTGGTGCTGTTCGCCGAGGGCGGCGGCGGCCGCCCGGGCGACGTGGATTCGGGCGTCGTCGCCGGTCTGCACTGCACCACCTTCCAGCGCTTCGCGCGCCTGTCGGGCCAGGTGCCCGTGGTGGGCATCGTGCACGGCCGCTGCTTCGCCGGCAATGCGGCGCTGCTGGGCTGCTGCGACCTCATCATCGCCACCGAAAGCGCCAGCATCGGCATGGGCGGTCCGGCGATGATCGAAGGTGGCGGTCTCGGTCGGGTCGACGCCGACGAGGTGGGGCCGGTCTCGGTACAGGGGCCCAACGGCGTCATCGACCTGATCGTGCGCGACGAGGCCGCCGCCGTGGCCGCGGCACGGCAGTACCTCGGCTTCTTCCAGGGCAGCCTGCCCGACGACGCCCCCGCGGGCGGTGAGGTCTTGGCCCTGCGCCACGCGGTCCCGGAGAACCGCCATGCCCTGTACGACCCGCGCCGCATCCTGCAGACCGTGGCCGACATGGGCAGCGTGCTGGAGTTGCGGCGCGAGTTCGGTGCGGGCGTCATCACGGCGCTGGCGCGCATCGGTGGGCGCGCCGTAGCGCTGGCAGCCAGCCAGCCGCGCCACCTGGGCGGCGCGCTCGACGCGCCGGCCTGCGACAAGCTCGCCCGCTTCATGCAACTGGCCGACGCGCACGGCCTGCCGCTGCTGACCTTCGTCGACACGCCCGGCTTCATGGTCGGCCCGGCGAGCGAGAAGACGGCCATGGTGCGCCACGCCGGGCGCCTGTTCGTGATCGCCGCCTCGCTGCGGGTGCCGGTGGTCAGCGTCGTGCTGCGCCGCGGCTACGGCCTGGGCGCCATGGCGCTCACGGCGGGCCACTTCCACGCGCCCGTGGCCACCGCCGCGTGGCCCACGGGAGAGTTCGGCGCCATGGGGCTGGAAGGCGCCGTCCGCCTGGGCTTCCGCAAGGAGCTGGAGGCCTGCGAGCCGGCCCAGCGTGCAGCCCTGTTCGACCGGCTGCTCGCCCAGGCCGTGGCCGATGGCCAGGCCACGAACATGGCCAGCCACCTCGAGATCGACGACGTCATCGACCCCGCCGACACGCGCGACTGGCTGCTGCGCGTGCTGCGCTCGACCGCCGGCCGGCCGCTGCCGCCGCGGCGCGGCTACATCGATGCCTGGTGACGAGGCAGGCCCGCGCCCAAGCCTGCTGGCGGGCCGACGAACGCCGCGGACCGGTCAGCGCCGCGCCCTGAAATCCCCGCCCACGGCCTTGACGGCGTCGTCAGGCCGCAGGTAACGGCGCAGGGCCGCGCTCACCTGCGCCGGCGTCAGGGCCTCGATCGCGGCGCTGATCTCGGCGTGGCGGACCAGGGTCTCGCCCAGCCAGGCCTGGCGCGCCAGCACCTGGGCCAGCACGTCGTCCTGGGCCAGCGACAGGCGGCGCAGGTTCAGCAAGGCGCCCTGCCCTTCGGCCACCTCCTGGGCGCTGAAGCCCTCACGCAGCGCCCGCTCCATCTCCTCGCGCAGCGCGCTCTCCACCGCGGCCAGCTTGTCGGGCGCGAAGATGGCCCGGAACTGCCACCACGAGCCCGGCTCCCAGGGATTCCATTCGATCCAGCTACCGACGTCGTAGGACAGGCCCTCGCGCTCACGGATGCGTAGCCACAGGCGCGACTGCCCGCCCTGGCCGAGCAGATAGTTGGCCATCAGCAGCGCGGGATAGTCGTCCGCCCGGTCCGTCAGCGCCAGGCCCTGGCGCATGCGCAGGCTCGCGTTCTGCTTGTCGGGCGTCTCGAAGACCAGGCGCGCGGGCGGTGGCGTCCACAGCGGGCGCTCCACGCGCGCCGGCGACTGCGCCGCCGACCAGCCGGCGAAGGAGCGCTCCAGCACGACGCGGGTGGCCACGGGGTCGAAGTCGCCCACGGCCGTGAACACGCCCAGCCCTGTGCCGACGAAGCGCGCGTGGAAGGCACGCAGCGCCTCGGGCGTGAGGGCACGCAGATCGGCCTCGCTCTCGTCGAGGCTCGGCGCGTACCGCAGGTCGCCGCGCGGATAGGGGTTGCCGTGGCGCTCGATCGCCTGGGCCACGATGGCGCCGGGCTCGGCGCGCGCCCGTGCCAGCGCGGCCAGTTGCTGGCGCACCGATTCGTCCAGCAAGGCCGCGTCGAAGACCGGCTGGCGCAGCATCTCGGCCACCAGTTCCAGCAGCGCCGGGAAGCTCTCGCGCCGTGCCCGCATCTGGGCCGACAACAGGCCGCGCGTGAACTCGAAGGACACCTCGGCCCGCAACTCGTCCAGCCGGTCCTGCACCTGCTGGCGCGAGCGCGCGGCCGTCGCCTTGCCCAGCAGGTCGGCCATCGCGCCGGCCGTCGCGCCCAGGCCACGCAGCGACTCGGCGTCGCCCACGCGAAGTTGCAATTCGGCCTGCACCACCGCGCCGCGCGTGCCCTTGGGCAGCAGCGCCACCTTCAGCCCGCCCACCTGCGCCCGCTGCACGCGCGCCTCGATGGCCTGCGGGGTGGCGGCGAAGGCCTCCGCGCCGGCCTCGGCCGCGCGCGGGCGGAAGCCCTGCAACTGCGCGGCGACGTCCACCGCCGCCGGCGCCGGCGCGCGCACCGGCGCCGGCGTGGGCACGAAGCTGCCCAGCGTGCGGTTGGCGGGCAGCAGGCGCTCCTGCGCTGCGCGCTGCACCTGCGCCAGCGAGACCTCGCGCACCCGGTCGCGCAGCAGGAAGACGAGCCGCCAGTCGCCCTGGGCCACCGATTCCGACAGCGCCAGGCCCACCTGCTCCGGGTCGGTATAGCCCTGGTCCCAGGCGTTGAGCCAGCGCGTGCGCGCGCGCTCCAACTCCTCGGCGGTGACGGGCTCCTGCGCCAGCGTCTCGAGCGTGCGCAGCAGTGCCTGCCGCGCCGCGCTCAGGTCCTGCCCCGGCGCGAGCTGAGCGCCGAAGACGATGAATCCCGGGTCGTGCAGCCCGGCGGCCCATCCCCAGGTGCGCGCGGCCAGCCCGGCCTGCGTCAGGCGCTGGTGCAGGCGGCCCGCGGGCTCGTCGGCCAGCACCTGGGTCAGCAGTTCGATGGCGGCGTGGTCCGGATGCGCCGCCGGCACGCCGTGGTAGCCCACCAGCAGCGAGGCGCTACCGCCCACGCGGCGCAGCACGACCTCACGCTCGCCGTCCTGCACCGGGTCCAGCGTGGCCAGGCGAGGCAGCGGCGCCGCGGGGCGCGGAATCGGCCCGAAGGCCTCTCCGACGATCGCGCGCACCCGCTCGGGCTCGAAGCGACCCGAGACGATCAGCGTCGCGTTGTCCGGGCGGTACCAGGTGCGGTAGAAGGCGCGCAGGCGCTCGATGTCCACGCCCTCGACGTCGCTGCGCGCGCCGATGGTCGAACGCCCGTAGCCATGCCATTGGTACATGGTGGCCAGCGTCTTGGCGAAGAGGATCCGCCCCGGGCTGTTCTCGCCGGACTCCATCTCGTTGCGGACCACCGTCATCTCGGTGTCGAGGTCGGCCCTCGCGACATGGCTGTTGACCATGGCGTCGGCCAGCCAGCCCAGGTACCAGGCCAGGGTCTCGTCGTTGGAGGCGAAGCTCGCGAAGTAGTTGGTGCGGTCCATCGACGTGGTGCCGTTGGCCCGCAGGCCGCGGCGCCCGAAGTCGGCCCAGGGGCGCGGATGCCGCGCAGAGCCCTTGAACAGCATGTGCTCGAGCAGGTGCGCCATGCCGGTCTCGCCGTGGTTCTCGTGCCGGCTGCCCACGCGCACCGTCAGGTTCACCGTCGTCGTCGGCTTGGAATCGTCCGGCGCCAGCAGCAACTGCAGGCCGTTCGGAAGGGCGTACTCGGTGATGCCTTCGACGCTGCGCACCGGCACCGTCGCGGCGGCGGCTATCGCGGGGGACAGGAATGCCGCACAGAGGGACACGCCGAGCAACAGCACGCGCGTGCGTACGAGCCCGAGCAGAGCAGATGCGTTCATGGTCACTTCCCGGATCGGCTCCAGGCGAGTTGCCCCGGCCGTGGAGCGAAAGATGGAGGCAGATGATCCCTGATCAAGGGCCCCGGACCCGAGACCTGCAGCCTGGCCTGCCCGGAGGGACTCGAACCCCCGACCTGCTGCTTAGAAGGCAGCTGCTCTATCCAGTTGAGCTACGGGCAGTCGGCGGCGCGGCGCACGGGGCGGCCGGCCGGCCGGAGGTGAGATGGTCGGGGTGAGACGATTCGAACGTCCGACCCACTGCTCCCAAAGCAGTTGCGCTACCAGGCTGCGCCACACCCCGACGAAAGACGCATTGTATCGGTGGGGTGCCGGCGCGGCCGCTCAGCCCGCGCTCAGCCCCCGGCCTGACGCATCTGCGCCGCCGCACGGATGGCGCCGAGCGTGGTGCGCGAGGTGATGACGTCGGTGTCGAGCTTCAGGTGCAGCAGCGTGGGCTCTCCACAGGCCAGGGCGCGGGCGAATGCCGGCTCGAACTGGGATGTCGTGTCCACGCGCTCGGCCTGCCAGCCGTAGGCGCGGGCGAGCATCACGAAATCGGGGTTGTGCAGGTCGCTGCCGCTCACGCGTCCGGGGTACTCGCGCTCCTGGTGCATGCGGATGGTGCCGTAGCTGCCGTTGTCGACGACGATGCTGACCAGGCGCCGCGCGCCGCCAGCCTTGGCGGTGGCCAGTTCCTGACCCGTCATCAGGAAGTCCCCGTCGCCGGCGACATTGACGACCGTGCGCTGCGGGTACAGCAGCGCCGCCGCCACCGCGGCGGGAAAGCCGTAGCCCATGGCGCCCGAGGTGCAGGCGAGCTGCGTGCGGCCATGGTGCTGCAGGCCGGGGTACTGCACGTAGCGGTGCAGCCAGCCGCTGAAGTTGCCCGCGCCGTTGGTGTAGACCGTGTCGGCCGGGGCCAGGCGCTGCACCGTCTTCATCACCGCAGCCAGGTCCATGGGCTCCACCGCGGCGGCCTGCTGATTGGCCAAGTAGTCGGCGCGCGCGGCTGCGGCCCACTCGGACCAGGGCAAGGCTGGCGGTGCGGCCAGGGTCTCGAGCGCCTTGCCGGCGCAGGCCAGCGAGGATTGCAGCATCAGGTCGGCGGCATAGACGCGGCCCAGCTCCTCGGGCCCAGCGTGCAGGTGGACGAGCTTCTGTGCCGGCCGCGGCACCTGCAGCAGCGTGTAGCCGCTCGTCGTCATCTCGCCCAGGCGCACGCCGATGGCAAGCACCAGGTCCGCCTCGCGGATGCGGCGGGCGAGTGCCGGGTTGATGCCGATGCCGGCGTCGCCGACGTACAGCGGGTGGCGGTTGTCGAAGGTGTCCTGGAAGCGCAGGCCGCAGCTCACCGGGAGCTGCCAGTTCTCGGCGAAACGCTGCAGCGCTTCCACCGAGGCGGCCGTCCAGCCGCTGCCGCCGGCGATGACGATGGGCTGCCGGGCCTGCAGCAGCAACGCGCGCAGGTCACGCAGCGCGCCGGGCGCCGGCCAGGCCAGCGCGGGCTCCACACGCGGGAGCACCGGCGCAGCCGTCGGCGTGGTGAGCATGTCCTCGGGCAAGGCCAGCACCACAGGCCCCGGCCGGCCCTGCATCGCGGTGTGGAAGGCGCGCGCCACGTACTCGGGCAGGCGGTCGGCGCTCTGCACCTCGGCGGCCCATTTGGCCATGCCCAGCGTGCCGGGGCCGAACATCTGGCGGTAGTCCACCTCCTGGAAGGCTTCCCGGTCGCGCTGGTCGCTCGCCACCTGGCCGACGAAGACGATCATCGGCGAAGAGTCCTGGAAGGCCGAGTGCACGCCGATGGCGGCGTTGGAGGCCCCCGGCCCGCGGGTGACGAAGCAGATGCCCGGCCGGCCGCTGAGCTTGCCCTGGGCGTCGGCCATGAAGCTGGCGCCACCTTCCTGACGGCAGGCGACGAAGCGGATGCGCTCGCGGTGCTGGTGCAGGCCGTCGAGCACGGCGAGATAGCTCTCGCCGGGCACGCCGAAGCAGGTGTCCACGCCCTGGGCGATCAAGGCTTCGACCAGCGCGTGGCCGGCCAGACGGGGGGCAGAATTCTCGACGCTCAAGCAGACTCTCCCTTGCGACGTGCGGCCGCCGCGGTGCGCAGGCCGACCCAGGACGCGGCCGTGATCCCCAGCAGGAAGGCCGCAGCCGCGCCCGCGAACACGCCCGCAGGCCAGCCGTGGTCCATCATCCAGCCGAACAGCGGCGCCCCCAGCGTGAAGCCCACGTCGAAGCCGGCGTACACCGTGCCGTAGACGCGCCCGGTGGCCCCGGGTGGTGCCGCCTGGCGGATCAGCAGGTCGCGCGAAGGCCCGGCGATGCCGGTGCCCAGCCCGGCCAGCGCCGTGACGAAGGCGGCCAGCGCCCCCGGCAGCCAGCCCGTGGCCACGACGAGCAGCAACACGGCGCTGCCGGCCATGGCCACGCCGATGGTCAACTCCAGCCGCGTCACGCGCGCGCTGACGAAGCCCCCGAGCAGCATGCCCACGGCGCCGAAGAGCATGTAGCCCGTCAGCACCGACGCGGTGGCCGACAGGGGCAGGTTGTAGAGCTGCCCCAGCGCCGGCGCCGCGAAGCCCTGGATCGCCGACATCGCGAAGGTGCTGAAGAGGAAGAACGCGAAGCACATCCACAGGACGGGCAGGCGCAGGAAGGCCAGCGGGTGCTCGTCCGCGACGCCCGGCATGCGGGCCTGAGCGTCCGCGCGAGATGACGGGGCGACGGCCGGCCGATCCTCCAGCAGGTCGCGATGCAGCCACACCAGGACCAGCACGAAAGCCACCCACAGGGCCGTGGCCAGGTAGGCCCCGCGCCAGCCGGCGCCGCTGGCCGACAGCCCGACCAGCGCCACCGGCGCCGCGGCCCAGCCCAGGTTGCCGCTGATGCCGTGCACCGAGAAGGCGTGGCCCAGGCGCGGTGCCGAGACGCGCTGGTTCAGGATGGTGAAGTCCACCGGGTGGAAGGGCGCGTTGCCCAGCCCGGCCAGCAGTGCCGCCGCCATCAGGCCCGCATAGCCCTGGGCCGACGCCGCCGTGAGCGCCGCCAGCAAGAAGCAGCCCAGCGCCGCATACAGCACCACGCGGGCACCGATGCGGTCGACGAGGAAGCCCGACAGGGCCTGCCCGATGCTCGAGACCAGGAAGAACAGGCTCACCAGCAGGCCCAGCTGGGAGTAGCTGAGCCCGAACTCGCTGATGAACACCGGGAACAACGGCGGCAACAGCAGGTGGAAGAAGTGCGAGGTGCCGTGCGCGACCGAGACGACGCCGATGATGCGGGCGTCCTGGCCAAGAGGCACGGCGGCAGCGGTGGTGGTCGACATGTCTGCGGTGGCGGGGCCGGTGCGGGCAGGGGCGGGAACAGCGCCAGCACGCGTGGCCGACGATCGCAATCCGGTTTGATCTGGGACGATTGTGCGCCATGCCCGGCCGACGGGGACTTCGCGCCTGGGCTACCATCTCGTCCCCTTTTGCGACACAGACCCTCTGCGCACCATGAGCGCCGTGATGTACGACTACACGAGGCAGGACGCCGAGGGCGCGTCCTGCACGGCGCACGCCTGGGCCAAGGTGCCGCCGCCGCTGACGCCGGCGCAGCGCCAGCGCAAGAAGGCCGAAGCCGCCGACGCCCTGCGACGCGCAGGCGCGGTCCTGGTGGCGCACTACTACGTTGACGGCGACCTGCAGGATATGGCGCTCGAGACCGGCGGCTGCGTGGCCGACTCGCTGGAGATGGCGCGTTTCGGTCGCGAGCACCCGGCGCAGACGCTGGTCGTGGCAGGCGTGCGCTTCATGGGCGAGTCGGCGAAGATCCTCTCGCCGGAAAAGCGCGTGCTCATGCCCGACCTGGAGGCCACCTGCTCGCTCGACCTGGGCTGCCCGCCCGACGAGTTCGCGGCCTTCTGCGACGCCCACCCCGACCGCGAGGTCGTCGTCTATGCCAACACCAGCGCCGCGGTCAAGGCGCGCGCCGACTGGATGGTCACGAGTTCCTGCGCGCTGCCCATCGTCGAGCACCTCAAGGCCCAGGGACGCAAGATCCTGTGGGCGCCCGACCGCCACCTCGGCCGCTACGTGCAGGAGCAGACCGGTGCCGACATGCTGATGTGGCACGGCGAGTGCATCGTGCACGACGAGTTCAAGGGCCTGGAGCTCGAGCTGATGCGGCGCGAGCACCCGGATGCCCAGGTGCTGGTGCACCCCGAGTCGCCCGAGAGCGTGGTCCGGCAGGCCGACGTCGTCGGCTCCACCACGCAGATCCTGAACGCGGTCGTGAACGGCAAGGCCCGGGAGTACATCATTGCCACCGACAGCGGCCTGATGCACCGCATCCGCC
>Ga0169931_10012058_pt1 | contig 12052 bp, 8 predicted proteins | sample Kivu_15m_20L_FD_129675 | JGI IMG/M metagenome (GOLD analysis project Ga0169931, IMG submission 129675) | Freshwater microbial communities from Lake Kivu, Western Province, Rwanda to study Microbial Dark Matter (Phase II) - Kivu_15m_20L... | ecosystem: Environmental > Aquatic > Freshwater > Lake ...
AACCGCGACCTGTACGATAGGCTTCCCGAATTCCACCACCACCAAAGAGCGTTGCTCCCGTTGGGAAGTCAGGACCTTTAACGAACTGAAACAGACCGTCTGTAGTTAATGAAGGGTTATCGATAAGAGCCGTGGTCGCATCAATCACTTCGGTGAGATTGTGTGGAGGGATACTCGTCGCCATTCCGACAGCAATACCAGCGGAACCGTTCACCAAAAGGTTAGGGATCTTGGTGGGAAGAACCGTCGGCTCAGTCAAGCTATCGTCATAATTCGGACCGAAATCGACCGTTTCCTTATCGAGATCAGCAAGGAGTTCGTCAGTAATCTTCTCCATGCGTACTTCGGTATATCGCATCGCTGCGGGAGAATCCCCATCAATCGATCCGAAGTTACCTTGACCATCGATCAAGGTATATCGCAGTGAAAAGTCTTGTGCCATCCGAACCATGGTATCGTAAACAGCTGAGTCACCGTGAGGGTGATATTTACCGATTACATCACCGACAACGCGTGCCGACTTCTTATAAGGTTTACCATGAGTGTTGCCGAGGTCGTACATCGCGTACAAAACACGTCGATGAACGGGCTTGAGACCGTCCCGAACGTCCGGAAGTGCGCGTCCCACAATTACGCTCATCGCATAATCTAAATACGCGCCTCGCATTTCGTCTTCGATATTTACAAGTACGACGCCTTTATCGACTGAGGTCACATTTTCACTCATAAAGATGACTTCCTATCTTACCACTTAAAAATTGCAGACGACCATGTGAAGCCGCTTCCAAATGCGGCCATCGCGACGGTCATACCGGGCTTCAATTTACCAGCCCGAATCGCCTCATCCATTCCGATCGGAAGAGTAGCTGCAGTCGTGTTTCCGAATCTTTCAATCGTATTGAAAACTTTATCTTCAGGTATTCCAAGTTGCTTTGCCACCATCTCATTGATGCGGAGATTTGCTTGGTGAAACAAAAACAGATCGATATCAGCCAATTGAAGAGAGTTTTTTTGTAAGGCCTCGAAAATAGCTTCAGGCATACGTCGAACCGCATGCATAAAGACGGTTTTTCCGTTCATCTTTGGATAGTGGGCGCCTTCTTCCAGTAATTCTGGAGTTATCCGCGCACCCTCGTAACCCTGGCCAGGAGCTTCGACCCAGAGTTCTTTTGCAAAGGCCCCGTCTGCATGCAAGTGAGTCGAGAGGATATGGGGCCCACTGAGTTCGGTTGTGGCGCCTAATATGACCGCACCTGCTCCATCACCAAAAAGCACTGCAACATCTCGACCACGAGTGGTTTTATCCAACCCCTTGGAGTGAATCTCTGCTCCCACTAACAGAACTTTTTTTGCAATTCCGTTGCGTATAAATTGATCTGCAATCGAGAGCCCGTACAAAAACCCACTGCATTGTTGACGAATATCGATAGCGGGACAGCCCGAGAGGCCTAATTTCGCTTGGAGAAAACAAGCTGCCCCCGGAAACTCGTGATCTGGACTCAAGGTCGCAAACAAAATCATGTCGATCTCGTCTGTTTGAATACCCGCTCTCTGAATTGCTAATTTTGAGGCCTCGAGCGCCAAATCGCTCGTGGTCGTGGATCCCTCAACCCAGTGGCGCTGCTTAATCCCAGTTCGTTGTTGAATCCACTCATCCGAGGTGTCCATTAAGGACTTCAAATCGTCGTTCTTCCAAACCCTGGGTGGCACATACGAACCGACCGAGAGGATTCTCGAGCGCGTTGGAGTTTCTTTTTGATCTACAGTTTTCATAAAAATCCTAACGTAGAATTTTAGATATCCAGATTTCGAACGCGAAGAGCATTCTCTTCAATGAACTGGCGTCGAGGCTCCACTTGGTCGCCCATCAAGACGGAGAAGATTGAATCCGCTTCTACTGCATCGTCCACGGTCACACGAAGGAGTGTGCGACGAGTGGGATCCATGGTTGTTTCCCACAACTGTTCAGGGTTCATTTCACCGAGCCCCTTATATCGCTGGATCGTAATTCCTGATTTTGTTTTCTCGACGATCGATTCCGCCAATTCTTCGCCTGAATTCACTTCTAAAGATCCTTTACCATCGTAAATCACTTGATAAGGACCATCCCCCATCGCAATCATGGATTGATAGAGCTTACAGAGCTCCTCGTATTCAGTGGAGGAAATCGTGGTCGTATTAATAGGGGCCGTTCTACGCGTTCCGTGAATCCAATTATCTAAAACGGCAAAATAGGCGTTGTGCTCAGGATCTTTTTCAATCTTCCAAGAGAACCGGACGTCTTTCGCTTTCAGTTGTTCTTCCAGTTTCTTCAGAATTTGATCCAGACCATCAGGACTCTCCAAGGTGGAGGCACTGACATTGGACGCTATCAATCCACGCAAGATTTCAGGATGTATCTTCTTTGCTACGCGTTCAACGGCCTTAGTAAAGCGCGAAGCCGCTTTTAATGAAGCGATCACTTGTGAGGCGGCAATCGGTTTTCCTGCAGCATTCACCTGCACGCCCTCTAGACCACTCGATAACAAATGCTCCGCCAACTCGGACTCATTCTTTAAGTATTTATCCTTCTGACCTTTTCGCACCTTATAAAGGGGAGGTTGAGCGATATAGAGATAACCTTTTTCGATAACTTCACGCATTTGACGGTAAAAGAACGTCAATAAAAGAGTACGAATATGCGAACCGTCCACATCCGCATCTGTCATAATCACGATTTTATGATATCGGATTTTGTTGATATCGAAATCATCTTTTCCAATTCCTGCGCCGAGTGCGGTAATTAAGATCTTGATCTCTTCAAAAGAGAGCATCTTATCGAACCGAGCTTTCTCGACATTTAGAATTTTACCCTTCAAGGGAAGAATCGCTTGGTTCTTGCGATCCCGACCTTGTTTTGCAGATCCACCTGCACTGTCACCCTCAACAAGATAAATTTCACAAAGGGCAGGGTCGCGTTCTTGGCAATCCGCCATCTTTCCAGGCAAGCCACCAAAGTCCAAAGCGGTCTTCCGGCGTGTTAAGTCACGAGCTTTCCGTGCAGCGATCCGCGCCAATGCCGAGTCAATCGCCTTTTGAATAACTTTCTTTGCTACGTTTGGGTTTTGCTCAAAGTAAGTAGTGAGTTTTTCGTAAACGATAGCGTTAACGAAACCTTCGACCTCACTGTTTCCCAATTTTGTTTTGGTTTGCCCCTCGAACTGAGGTTCCGGAACTTTTGTACTGATGACACAGGCTAGACCTTCGCGGATGTCTTCACCTGTGAGGCCTTCCTTAAAGTTTTTCCCAAGGTTATTTTCAGTGATATATTTATTGACGACCCGAGTGAGTGCATTTCTAAAGCCCGAAACATGAGTTCCACCTTCAATCGTATTGATATTATTCACATACGACGAGATCGTCTCGGAATAAGAGTCATTCCACTGCATCGCGATCTCAACGCCCACAAAATCTTTTTCTGCGGTCAAGTAGATGATTTTATCATGTAGGATCGACTTCGATTTATTAATATGTTCGACAAATTGAATTATCCCACCTTCATATTTGAAGTCATAGTTTTTTACGGGCTCAACTCGTTCGTCGGTTAAAGTGATATGAATCCCGCTATTCAAGAAAGCGAGTTCGCGCATGCGCGAAGCCAGCGTATCCGCATTGAATTCAACTGTTTCGAAAATTTCTGGGTCTGGCTTGAAAGTCGTCATCGTACCGCGCTTGTCGGTCGTTCCAACTTCCTTCAGTGGCGCAAGAGGATTTCCGCGCTTATATGACTGTTTAAAAACTTTCCCGTTTTGTTTGACTTCGACGTGCAACGCTTCTGACAGTGCATTTACGACAGCAGCACCCACGCCATGCAAGCCGCCTGATACCTTATATGCCCCACCTTCTTCGTTGAACTTTCCACCGGCATGCAGCTTCGTCATCACCACTTCAACTGCAGAAATACCGGTAGCATGCATCCCTGTGGGAATTCCGCGGCCGTCATCTTCGACTGTTACGCTATTATCGACATGAATGGCGACTTGAATGGTTTTTGCGTGTCCGGCTAATGCCTCATCGATGGAGTTATCGACGATTTCGTAAACGCAATGATGGAGACCTCTGAATCCTGTGTCACCGATATACATTCCGGGACGTTTACGAACTGCCTCTAAGCCTTCTAAAACTTTAATTTTATCGGCTGAATATTCTGTTTGAACATTAGTCACAGAAGAATTTGAAGGCGTTGTCATGGTCTTTTCCTTTGGATTTTCAATTGCAACCCCGCATTTGGGATAGAATTTCAGTCATCCATTATTAAATTCAAACTTTCAGACACGAACCGGTGATTCCCCTGAAGCACCGTTCCTTTTCAAACTAAGTGCGTTCTTCACAAAGCCCATTTGAGATTTCAAAGACACGTCCTCCAGAAATTTTTGGATCCGTAGTGGTGATGAACACCTGTAAGCCGGAAGTTTCCAAAAAATCTAAAAGGTAAGTACGTCTCAATCCATCTAGCTCTGAAGAGAAGTCATCCAGAAGAAACAAGGGGAGGTGACCACAGGTTTCTTGAAACTGAGCAACCTCAGATAACTTTAGAGCCAAAAGAACAGAACGAATTTCCCCCTGAGAGCCATGACTTGATAGCAAGTTCCCCCTGAGGGTGAACTGCCAATCGTCCCGATGTGGACCCACCAAAGAGTGCTTATTCAGCATCTCTAATTTCCTGTTGGCATTGAGACTTTCTTCAAATCGACTTTTTAAAAGTTCTATTGAAGGGACTGTCGATTGTCCAGAGAAATGAATTGGCGTTAAGTCATCGAATTTCTTAGATTTTAGTTCAGAAACACCCGCCCATTTTGAACGAATTTCGATAGAAATTTCAGACTGCGTCGGGGCTATTTGCGAGAGCGTTTTTTGAATTCTTGGAAGAGCCTGATTGAGCCAATTTAGACGGCGCGCTGTGATTCGACAACCATACTCAATCATTTGATCTTCGTAGCTTTTGATCAAAAGCGAGGAAGAAGAATGATGGTCATTTTTTAGAAGGCTATTCTTCTGTTCCAAGGTCTTTTGATACTTTTGAAGATCCTTGAGGTGATCGAAGCACTCCGCCGAGATCATTCGGTCTAATGCAGCTCGTCGCTCGCTTGGGTCACCTCGAATAAGATCGTGATCTGCCGGATTGAAGATGACGCAGTGGAAGCCAAGCCCTACGGAGCCATACCGTTGAGAGAGGTAACCAAGCGCACTTTTGTAGGGTTTATTGTTGATGAAGGCTGCTTTTTTAAATTTTTGTTCGAGGGCGTCTTTTTGAAAGGAAATTTTGAGATCTGTTTCCCAACTGAAATCGTTACCGCGAGGCTCCTGATAAATTTTTCCAAAGATTTCGGCTGCCATTGAGCCGTGCCGAATCCAGTCGTCCAGTTTTCCCGAGCGAAACGACCGAAGAGAGGATAAAATCCCAATTGCTTCGATCAAAGAAGTCTTTCCTTGACCATTATTACCGTAAATAAAATTGAGTCTGTCGCCTGGCTGAAAATTGACCGATTCCCAGTTTCGGAAATTCCGAAGCCTGAGTTCCTTCAGCTTCATGGGACTAAATCCGCATCGGCATAATCACGTAAGTGTGATTTCCTTGATCAGATTCTCTCAAGATTCCGGGACTCACTCGATCACGGAAAGAGAGTCTGATTTTTTCCGACTTCATGATGGCAAGGCAATCGAGGAGATACTTAGCATTAAATCCGATATCAATTTGCTCACCAGAATATTCCACATCCATCTCATCGCGAGCTTCACCCATATCAGGATTACTTGAGGTGATTGTGAGGAGACCGGATGAGAGCGAAAGCTTCACACCGCGACTTTTCTCGTGTGCTAGCAAGCTCACCCGTTTAAGCGCGGAATTCAAAGTCTCGCGATCAAGATCGGCTTGTCTTTCGTTCGCTTGAGGAATTACGCCACGGTAATCAGGATATTCGCCTTCAATCAATCGTACGAAAAGATGTGTTTCATTGAGTTGAGCGAACAAATATCCCCGCTCAAAAGCGATTCCGATGTTCGACGAACTCGAGTCCAGTAATTTTCTGAGTTCTGTGAGGCCCTTTTTAGGAATAATCAAACCCCGTTTCAAGTCTGGGGTTTTCATGAATACTTCGGTATCGACCAGCGAAAGGCGGTGACCGTCCGTCGCGGTCATTCTCATCACGGAATTTCCTAGGTGCTCAAAATAAACGCCGTTCAAGTGATAGCGGGTTGAATCCGTCGAAACCGCGAAGGAAGTGCGATCAATCATGTTTCGAAGAGCTTCAGTCCGTGCATCGAGGTAAGATTTTTCATCGAAAGCTGGGAGGGCAGGATACTCATCAGCCGAGAGGCTCACGATATTAAAACGTGACTTACCCGATAGAATTTCCACCCAGTTGTTGTCTTTGCGTGTGACTTGAACAGGCTTGCTGGGGAGTTCTTTTACGATATCTAAAAAGTGTTTAGCTGAGAGAGTGAGTTTACCGTTCTCACTTTGGTCGACGGGTAGGACGATTCGTACACCGACTTCTAAGTCCGTCGCGCTAATGGAGAGTTGATGATCTTGAACGGTGCACAGAATATTTGCCAAGATCGCGACAGTGCTTTTCTTTTCAACAACCGATTGAGCCTTTTGAAGCGCATTCAAAAGAACATCTCTTTGCACGGTAAATTTCATCTTAATCCCCTCCCAAAAGCGACGTGTTCTTGCTTAAAGCACCCTCAATTTCTGAACGCAATCGCAAATTCAATTTCACTTTGAAACCTCAGGTTTTCGTGTGCTGCGGGAAGGGACGTTTCCCTAAATACAGTTATTATAAATCTTTAGTCGTAGTAGTAGGGCGCGTGGAAAAGGGGAAAACCTGTTTAAATGCACGAAATTGATGAACTTATTCACGGGATAACCTGGAGGAAAAGGGAGGGGGATAAGTAGGTGGAAAAGAGGATAACTCCAATAGTGAGTCACACCGGTGAGTTTTCCACCTACTTATCCAGCGAGATGGGGGGATAACTTTATAATCTTGATTGAAGATATCGGACATAAAAGAGAGCGAGTGGGTGAAGTGGGGAGAAAAACGTCACTTGTCCACGTCGAAAGAACCCAGTACTGAAGCCCCGCTGAAAGGGATAATGTAAACCATAAAGGTTTAAGAAGTGGATAATTATTTAAGTATATGAAACAAAAGAAAAATCTTATTTTAGGACGGGGAAAAGTGAGGGGAAAACGAGTGGATAAAATGTGAATAAAAGAGTTTTCCACAAGTTATCCACTCGTTTTCCACGTAGATTTCCACATAAAATAGCAAACCGGAGCAGAATTATATAGTAAACGTTATTAGTTTATAACAAAAACGAGTGACTATCCATGGATATCCACCGTGTCTTGGGGTGATTTGAGGAAGGAGCCGTTGATTAAAGAAGCGACTGAATATTTTCGATCGCTCTCTTAATGTCCTGCGTATCCTCAAGGGATTCTTCTATTTTTTCGCAGGCATGCATGACGGTCGTACGGTCTCGGTCGCCGAAGTAAGTTCCGATCTCATTGTAACCTAAGCCCGTGTATCGGCGGACCAGGTACATCGCGACTTGGCGGGGAAGCGCAATTTTCTGTGCCCTTGTAGGACTTTTGAAATCTTGGGTACGGATTTGGTAATGCCGAGCGACTGCGTTCTGGATCATCTCGACCGTGTATTTTGGGCCCTCTTCAGGGACCATGGTCTTGAGTTGTTGCTTCACCATATCCAGAGAAATCTCTGACCCGGTGAAGGACGCTTGCATCTGGAGCTTAACGAGGTGTCCCTCGAGCTCCCGAATATTCGTTTTGACGTGTGTGGCTAAAAATGTCGCAACGTCGTCAGGCAGGTAAATGTCTTCCCGTTCTGCTTTTGATTTCAGGATGGCAATCCGGGTTTCGATGTCAGGTGGCTGGATATCAACAACCATTCCCCATTCAAAACGTGTGCGCATGCGCTCTTCAAGCTTCTCGATTTCTTTTGGAGGCCTGTCGCTCGTGATCACGATCTGTTTTTTTGCACTATGGAGCGTGTTGAATGTGTGGAAGAACTCTTCCTCGGTCGAGTTTTTTCCTGCGATGAATTGAATGTCATCAATCATCAAAATATCGTAACTGTCCCGGTATTTTGTGCGGAACTGCGGCATCCGTTTGGTCTGGAGGCATTCGATGACTTCATTCAAAAAAAGCTCAGCCGAAAGATACCCAATTCGAACGTGGGGATTTCTAGCTCGAATGCGGTTTCCGATCGCGTGCAAGAGGTGGGTTTTTCCCAGCCCGGGTCTACTGTAAATGAAGAGCGGGTTGAATTGGGAAGCAGGCTGATCTGCAACTGCAATCGCAGAGGCATGTGCAAATTGGTTACTGCTGCCGACGATAAAAGTGTCAAAATTGAGGGCGGGGTTCAGGTTTGCTTCGGCGTACTGCGTTTTAGCTTGTGAAACGGAGATGGTAGGCAAGGAGGTCCGTATGTCCATAGCGGGCGAAGCGATGATTTCATCCTGCTCGGAGGGAGGGCTGGCGATGAGTGGGGTGGCTTTGCCCCGAACTGGTTTTTTCTGAAGAGTTTCAGAGGGATGCTCCGTTTCCTGAAAAGTAGGAAGGGAGGGCTGGATGGATTCCTCATTTGAGGGTTTTTGCCCAGCCACCTGCTCAGTCGAAGGTTCAGGAAAAGAAACTTTTACCAAATGCCGTGCACCCGTCACTTGGGTAAATGCAGTCTCGAGAAGGTGTAAATAATGGTCACGAACCCAGTTTGCTGCGAACTCATTGGGTGCTCGGAACTCGATTCGATGTCCAAGTCCGAGGACTTCTTCGGTTTGGATGAGTTGGAGCGGCTGAATCCAAATTCGCAAGTGCGTCGGCACGATCGATTGGCCAAGCATTCGATACGCAGCTTGATAGGCTTCGGGCCAATTGGGTGTGAGTGATTCAGATTCAGTCGGACTCATCATATTTCTTCCCCCAAAAAACAGGACGACCCAGTCTAAACGAAGAACGCTGAGCCAAAATGGCCCTGAGCCAGTTTCTTACTTTCAAAACTGAGTGGGGTGGGTGATACACGCCATCCTTGTGTTTGGCCAGTGTTGACAATTAAAATTGGCTTAACTATACACGAAGGACTTTTGGTTACTGCCGGTTTTTTTATTCTCGATTGCGTCGATCGATTTCGATACAGAAGAGACCTTTGAAAGTCCGTCAGGACGTCAATCTTATCAGTCACCTTTTGGAGTTTTTATGAAACGCACTTTGCAACCTAGCCGCACCAAGCGCCGTCGCCGTCACGGATTTAAAGCCCGTATGGAAACTGCTTCCGGAAGAAACATTCTTCGCCGTCGTCGTGCAAAAGGTCGTAAGCGCTTAACGGTTAGTGTTTCCGGCAAGTAATATCAGTTCAGACTTTGATAAGGCTTTGATCTGTCATGAGGTCAAAGCCTTTTTATTTGGTCCTGCTGCTGAATTCGCTTCGAGATGCCTGAGGCCCGGTTTTGAATTCATCTTCACTTCGTTTTGAGCCAATAAAACGGCTACACTTTCCTCGTGAATATCGGGAGTTTTTTGGCCATTCCGAGGTGTTTCGCCTTTCTGAGTGTACGGTTTTTAAAATTCCCAATGATTTCGGCCACTTTAGGTTGGGAATTTCAATCAAGGCTCGTCCAGGCTCGGTGATGAGAAATAAGATCAAACGAGCAACGCGGGAAGCCTTTCGCCACATCCAAAGTGATTTGGGGCCATTCGATTACAATGTCGTGATTACAGCAGCGCGAAGATTGAACTATCGGTATCCAAAACGATTAAGTGAGAGCCTCAAAAATGAACTCGTTAATCAGGTTCGCGCTCAGAGTTTTGGTTAGGATATATCAGATTTTTATTTCTCCCGCGATTCATACCCTAGCGGGACCGGGGTATGGGTGCCGATTTATTCCGAGCTGTAGTGAATACGCCATGGAAGCCCTTCAAGTTTATCCAGCGGAACGGGCAGTCGGTCTGACGCTGAGGCGAGTGCTCCGATGTAGGCCGGGTTGTCCGGGCGGCTACGATCCAGTAAGGAAGGAATGAGTTTCAAAAAGTACTTTTTTATCTCATAAGGATCTCATCAGCCGCATGTGACCTAGAGCTGCGGGAACGAGTTTTTCGAACGAACGAAGGATAGGGATTAAGTAATCATGGATCGCAGAACAGTTGTTACCGTAATGGTTATGATGGGCATTTTTCTTTTGTGGGATCGGTTCTATATTCAACCGAAACTACAAAAGACGACAGGCCCTCAGTCTGTGCCGACGCAACAGGTCTCTCAGTCATCCGCTGCTCCTGTGAAGGCAGCGGGTCCTGAAGTGAGCGAGTCGATCGACTTGGGTACCAGTGAGGCGGTCGTTTCTAATTCTCCCAAACTCTTCAAGAACTGGGCTCTTAAGAATTACAAAGTGAATTTGAAAGATCCGGCGACAACGGTGAGCCTTGAGACGGTTGGGCACCAGGCGGATGGCATGGGCGATTTGATTTTTGATCGCCCTGAGTTTCTCTATCTGTCCCAAGTACAAGGGACTTTGGAGAAGACAAGCCAAGGCGCGATCTTGTGGAAATACGAAGATCAAAACGTAAGAATGGAAAGGGCTTACTCAGCCGATCCTCAGCAGCCTGGTCTCGTTACTGTTGATATCAATGTTCAGTTCAAGGCAGCGGCCCCTGGAAATCTTTTTGTGAGCTTGCTGGGACAGAGCAACGAGAAGGATGAAGACTTGATTGACCGAAGATTGGTCTTCTCGAGCCAAAAAGAATTTTCCTACCAAGAACTGAAGGGTGCGATTGAGCAATCAGCCGTTCCTTTCCCGATGAATTGGATTGGAGTGACGAATCGTTACTTTTTGTTCACTCTTCTTAAATCAAGCGAAGGACCTTCTTCTGGTTTGATTCAGGGACTTGCAGAAAACCAAGGCCGAGTGATGATCGTTTATCCGCTTCAAGGGGGAGCTGTTCGGTCGCAGCTCAAAGCTTTTTTCGGGCCAAAGGAGCTCGGGCTCTTGCGTAGTGTTCACCCATCATTGGAGCAAACGATCGATTTCGGTTGGTTCACCGTTTTTGCCTATCCGCTCTTGCGCTTCATGAAGTTTTTGAACGAACTAGTCCGAAACTGGGGTGTTGCGATTATTCTTCTGACCTTGGCTGTAAAGCTAGTCACTTTTCCGCTGACTTATAAGAGCATGAAAAGCATGAAGCAAATGGCCAAGCTCAACCCTCAAATTCAGAAGCTTCGTGAGAAGTATGGAAACGATAAAGAAGCCCTGAATCGCGAAATGATGCTGCTGATGCGAACGCAGGGATATAACCCTCTCGCGGGATGCTTACCCATTCTGATTCAAATGCCGGTGTTTTTTGCTCTTTATCGAGTGCTTTACTCATCAACTGAACTTTACCAAGCACCGTTCATGTTGTGGATTCAGGACCTTTCAGCAAAAGACCCGCTCTATATCACTCCCGTGATTTTGACTGCGGTTATGTTCGTTCAACAGAAGTTGACCCCAAATACCGCATCGGACCCCATGCAGGCCAAGTTACTGCTGTGGATGCCAGTGATTTTCGGTGTCTTTATGCTCCAACTGCCATCAGGTCTTACGCTCTATATGCTAGTGAACGCGTTGGCGGGTATCGTACAGCAAGTTGTGTTGAATAAGAAACTCGAGATGGGGAATGCCGCAACAGCAAGTTGATCATTCAGGCTACCTCTCTTCCACAACCATCGCTGCCCTAGCCTCGGGCTTGGGTGGCGCATTGAGCGTGGTTCGAGTGAGTGGCGCTGAATGTGAACGCTTGTTGGAGGCTCTTGTTGGCAAGGGCACAGCGGTACAGTTGATATCCTCTCCGAGGCTTGCCGTTTTGAGCAAACTTCGGAGAGGCCAAGATCATGCCACATTCGATGAGGCGCTCGTATTATTTTTCCGCGGCCCCAACAGTTTTACGGGCGAGGACGTGATTGAATTTCACATCCATTCTAGCCCTTATGTTTTGAAAACCCTTTTTGATGAGCTCAAGCGGCTC
>Ga0169931_10012059_pt1 | contig 12051 bp, 7 predicted proteins | sample Kivu_15m_20L_FD_129675 | JGI IMG/M metagenome (GOLD analysis project Ga0169931, IMG submission 129675) | Freshwater microbial communities from Lake Kivu, Western Province, Rwanda to study Microbial Dark Matter (Phase II) - Kivu_15m_20L... | ecosystem: Environmental > Aquatic > Freshwater > Lake ...
AAGCACTCACCGCGGGCCAATGGCCGTATTGCCGGGTCAGGCGTTCCAAGGCATCGCGCTCGGTGCGGTCGTACACCCTATAGAGTGTGTCGCTCTGGGCCAGGCTGCTCAGGCTGAAATAGAACACCGGCAGGTCGAGGCCCAGCTTGTGGCTCCAGTATTTGCGCTGCTCAATGCTGTTGATGCTCTGGCTGCTCACCTCACCACCGCTCTGGGCGGCCACCATCATGCGCTCAACAGGGTCGCCAGGGGCGTTCACCATGATCATGTACCCCAGCAGCGTAATGGCCACCAGCGTAGGGATGAAGACCAGGATGCGCTTGGCTACGTACTTGAGCATGATGGCATCAGGCGCCTATCACTGTTCGGCCGATTCCTTCATCGACCCGCTCAGCAGCTTCAGGTTATTGAGCAACACACCCGGGCGCTCAAAGTACATGTCGGCATTGCCGAAGCGCTTGTGTATCACGTTGCGCTGCACACTTGCGAAAAGGAACACGTAGGGCTGCTCGTCATAGATCATCTTCTGCAACCGCTTCACCTGTGCATAGCGCGATTCATCGTCCATGTTGTACTTGATGCTGTCAATGAGGGCATCGCTGGCGGCATTGCCGAAACCGGCATAGTTCGATCCTTTTGAGGCCCACGAGGTGGTGTGCCATATCTGGGTGAAATCGTCAGGCACCGAGCTTCCGGCCCACGAGGCCAGACTAGCATCGAAATCGTGCGCCCTCGACAGTCCGAAATTCACGTTCGGATCCAACGGGTTGATGTTGCACCGCACGCCCGCCTCATAGATCTTCTCCGAGATCATCGAAGCCATATCGCGCCATGTCACCATGTTTGTCATGTAGTTCAGGTTAAATTCGAACTGCACCTTCTTTCCATCAATGACCTTATCTCTGATATTGTCACCGTCCGTATCCTTCCAGCCCGCCTCGTCAAGCAGTTGCTTGGCCCCTTCGAGGTCGTAGGTCACTAGCTGCAGATCGCTGTTGTACTCTTTCTTCAGGGGCGATACAGGACCGCAGATGGCCTGATTCTTCCCTTTATTTATCACCATGTTGATCTCATCAACCGGCACCAGCTTGGCTATGGCCCTGCGCACCCGCACATCGTCAAAGAACTTCTTGTGCGTCACCCCGTCCGGGCGGCAATTGAAAGCCATATAGCTGTAATTGTAGGTATTGGTGAAACGGGAATGATAATTGGCATTGAAGCCCGGATCCGCCTGAAGGTCTATCAGGCCTTGGGTGCTGAGGAATGTGGAAGCATCGAGCGCCTGCGCCTTGAACTGCCGCAACTGCGAGTTGCCATCGGTGTTCACCTTGAAAATGATCCTATCGGGCAACGATGCCTCGTAAGGCGATGGCAACGTCAACTTAGATGTCCAATGATCTGATTTGCGTTCCAGTGTGAGGCTCTGGTTGGGTTTCCAATCCACGAATCGATAGGCGCCCATACCCACCAGGAACTCGGGTACCCGGCTGTAGCGTGGGTTGTTGTACTCAGTGGCCCAAGCATTGAGCTCCTTTACGGCATCAGCCTTGAAATTCGGATCATCGAATTGAGCGAAAGTGAATTTGCGAAGGGTCTGGGTCTTATCCCAATAAGACTCCTGCAACAACGGATAATCGCTTGTGAAAATTGCGTTCTGGATGTACTTGCGCTTCATCACCAACGTGAATTTGCGCGGGTCGGCCGGGTCCTTCACTATATCGGCCAGATTCTCCAGATAAGGTTTGCCATGCGGATTGTTAGTGAGCGGGCACTTGTTGGCCTTGTAGGTGAATATGATGTCGTCAACGGTGAGTTTATCACCATTGTCCCACGTAGGCTCATCGCGCAGCACATAGGTGAAACGAAGGCCATCGGCACTCATCTCAGCCGGACCCTTCACCACTCCGGGCCGCGCGCCTTTCAACTCGATCAGGTCGGCTCCCATGACGTACATCTGGGTGTACTGGTTGATGTGTGAACGCAACGCCTGTGTGCCGTTTGACGGGTGCATATCGTCCGGTTCGCCTGAGATATGGAACACAACGGTGTTCTCTTTTGACCACGAGGGAAGTATCTCCGTGGCATCGGGATTGTCCACATACGTCTCTGAGGTGGCCGCAGCCACTTTACCATCGGCACCGGCTCCTGTTTCGGATCCGCCCCCGCACGAGACCATTCCGAGGGCCATGCCTATCAGCGCCACATTGGTGGCAAATGCCATGCGATCTTTCGAATTCATCAGCGTATGATTGAGAATGGGTAATTACTGCCTGATGTGGGCAAATATATGAGCCAAGGCTGCGCTGGGCCTGAGTTGGGCCGACATGCTACTCACATCGGATCGACATCGATCCCGATTAGGCACTGCTTCAGTTCGGTGCGGGTGCGAAGCTGACGCAACGCATCGGCCACAAGCTGTTTACGAGCAGCCAGATCAGCTATACCGATCTTCAGAAGGATGTTGCGCAGATAGAAGTTGCGGATACGGCCCACTGGCGGCACCTCAGGACCCAGCACCTGCATTCCGGGAAGCTGTCTGAGCTGATCGGCCACAATGCGTGCGGCCACATCAAGTGCATCGCGTTCGCGGTGGCGCAAGGTTATCTGCACCAGTCGCACAAAAGGCGGATAGTTGAAGGTCTTGCGCTGCACCAGCTCATGCAGCATCAGGCCTGCGTGGTCGTTCTGTTTCACCAGCTCTATCACCGGGTGCATGGGTTCCGATGTCTGTATAAGCACCAACCCCTGTCTGCCCCTACGCCCTGCCCTACCGCTCACCTGCGCCATGAGCTGAAAGGCCCGTTCAAACGCCCTGAAATCGGGTTGGCGCAGCAGCTGGTCGGCACTCACCACTCCTACCAGCCCCACATGACTGAAATCAAGGCCTTTGGTCACCATCTGTGTTCCCACAAGGATATCGATCTGCTGCTGCTCAAATTCCTGGATGATGCGGTGATGCGCATGTTTGGCGCGGGTAGTGTCGAGGTCCATCCGCACCACCCGCGCATTCGGGAACTGAATGTTCAGTTCCTCCTCCACCTGCTCGGTGCCGATGCCCAGCGTGAGCAGTTTGGTGCTGCGACAACTCGGGCATTCGCGCGGCATGGCGGCCGTGTAGCCACAGTAGTGGCAACGCAGGTCGTGGGAGTACTTGTGGTATGTGAGGCTGATGTCGCAGCGGGTGCATTGCGGCACATGGGCGCACTGCTCGCACTGGATGAAACTGGAGAATCCTCTTCGGTTCTGGAAAAGGATTACCTGCTCGCGTTGGGCCAACGCCTGACCGATGCTGTCAATAAGTGGCACGCTCAGCGGGCCGCGTATGCGTTTGGCCTTGCGCTCGGGCCGTAGGTCGATGGTGAGGATGTGTGGCAATTGCGCCCCACCGAACCGTTGATTCAGAACCACCAGTCCGTATTTGCCCTGCCGAGCATTGTGCATGGTCTCAACGGCCGGAGTGGCACTGCCCAGCACCACTTTGGCGCCTGCCATGCGGGCCAAAACAATGGCGCTGTCGCGGGCATTGTATCGAGGTGCTGGATCGTGCTGCTTGTAGCTGGTGTCGTGCTCTTCGTCCACAATGATCAGCCGCAGATCTGCGAACGGTAGGAACAGGGCCGACCGTGCACCTAGCAACACCTTGAACGGCTCGTTGCTGTTCATGCGCTGCCAAACTTCCACCCGCTCCGGATCGGTCATGCGCGAGTGATAGATGCCTACCTCGCGTCCGAAATGCTTCTGCAAACGCAACACGACCTGCGCGGTAAGGGCTATCTCGGGCAGCATGTAAAGAGTCTGCCCGTTCTTTTCAAGCAGATTCTCTATCAGCCTGATGTATATCTCGGTCTTCCCACTCGATGTGACCCCGTGCAACAGGCACACATCCTTCTCGGCCAATGCATCTTCCACCTGCCGCAGCGCCTCTGACTGAAGCTCGTTCAGTACGATGCCTTCGGTGGCCCATGCATCGCGGGCTGTGAGGCGCGACACCTCGCGGTCCTCTTTCACCACGATGCCTTTTTCCACCAATTGACGCAACGCAGCAGCACCGTTCGGTAACTCGCGGAGCAGTTCCTTCTGCGCCACGGGTTGCGTGCCTTCGCTTCCCAGACGCGAAAGGTGAAGCAATCGCATCAGGGCGTCCAGTTGTTTGGGCGCTTTCTTCTCCATGCGGTCAAAAAGGGCGCGCAGGGCATCCTCGTCAGCCGCCAATTGAGACGAAAGTGTGAGGTATGTCTCGGTGCGCGGACGGTAACGTTCCTCCACCTCCTCGGCATACATCAGGGCGCGTTTCACAATAAGTGCCGATACCAGTCGCTGCACGCTCTGCTGGTGAACCATGGCCGCTATCTGCTCAAGCGTCATGCGCCCTTCGGCCTGCACCGCCTCCACCACCGCTGCCTCTGTCAGGTCCATATCGGTCAGATCGCCATCAAAATCGGGATGGATGCACACCACCTGCTCGCTGCTCAGCTTGAGTCCGGTGGGCAGAGCGGCCTGCAGCACTTCGCCTGCCGTGCACATATAATAATCCGACATCCAGGCCCAATAGCGCAATTGCAAAGTGCTCACACTGGGGCGGGCATCCAGCACATCCATCAGGTATTTGGCCTGATGGTCGGTGGGTGGGTCGGTATGCACCGCGCTTATCACGCCTGTGTAAACCTTTCGTTTACCGAACTGCACCAGCACACGCACGCCCACAGCCACCTTATGCACCATGTCGCGTGGCACGCGATAAGTGAAACGCCCTGGCACAGCCAGCGGCACAATAACATCAGTGAAAAGGGTCTCCTCGGCCACGGGTGCAAAGTAGGGCCGACACCGATGCTCGGCTCAACCCATTACATCAGGACTACCATCGGAATCAGACCGTAACGGACATCAACTCAGATTCGCCCTTAAACCTCTTGTCGGTCACATCTGCTTGACGTCAATCCTCACTTGAAAGTGAGATTCAGCTTTCGGAAGGTGTTGTCGTCAATACACTCAATGGCCTTCTTTATTTCGGGGTCAATGGCATTGGCCACGCGGTAGTACTCCTCATAACCCCAAAGGGTGCGTGCTATGTTGGCCTTGAGGCGGTTACGCATCAGTCGGTCAGATGTCTTTATGCCTTCGCGGTACTTGGCCTCTTTCTCCGGATCAGCGGGTTTGGCCTCCTTTTCGGCCTTCTCATCCTTCTTGGCTTCGGCCTTGTCCTTGGCCGTCTCAGCATCGACATAGGCAACGAACTCCTTCATGAACGCATCATCCGCCACAAATCCCTTCTCAAAATCGATGTAGGTGGGGTACTTGGCCATCAAATCGTTCCTGCGTGCATCCACATACTCGTTGGTGTAGGTGTTTATGTAGCCTTTGCGCCACACATCGTTGAGGAAAGCTGAGCTTTCGCTGGTATCGATGGGCACGAAGATGTCGGGCATGATTCCACCCCCACCGTACACCACACGCTTGTTGGTAGTGAAGAACTTCTGGCTCTTATCAACATCGATGCTATCGGGGTTGAAGAATTCGCCATGCTCGAACCTCCGCTTGTTCTCTGAGCGATAGGCCTCCTCGCCATCATCGTAGGGACGCTGTATGCATCGGCCGCTGGGGGAGTAATACCTTGCGGTAGTGAGTTTGAGGGTCGAACCATCGCGCAAACGGAACGGCCTCTGTACCAAGCCTTTGCCATAACTCCTACGGCCGATGATCACACCTCGGTCGTTGTCCTGTACGGCACCGGCCAATATCTCTGATGCTGATGCTGAGCCCTCATCGACCAGAATCACAACCTTGCCTTTCTCGAACTCTCCGCGTTGTGTGGCAAACGACTCCTGCCTCGGACTGCGCTTACCCTCAGTGAAAACAATCAGCTTCTTCTCCGGTAGAAACTCATCGCTCAGGTCGATGGCCGTGTTGAGATAGCCGCCACTGTTGTCGCGCAGATCCATGATCAGATTCTTGGCATTGGCCGATTTCAACTCCTTGAACGCCTCGTACATCTCCTCCATGGTAGTGCTCGAGAACCGGTTCAGTTTGATATACCCGGTCTCCTTATCGATCATGTATGAAGCATCGACACTGAAGATGGGAATCTTGTCGCGCGTTATCTCGTAGTCAATCAACTTAGAAACTCCCCTGCGATAGACGCCCACCCGCACCTTGGTGCCCTTGTTGCCGCGCAGTTTCTTCACCACATCATTGTTGGTGATGCCGATACCGGCAACGCTCGTGTCGTTAATGGTCACGATCTTGTCTCCTGAGCGGATGCCCAAGCGTTCGCTCGGTCCACCAGCTATGGGTGATATGACTGCGATCGTGTCTTTGATGATGTTGAACTGAACCCCGATGCCTTCAAATGCACCGCTGAGCGGCTCATTCATCTTGCGGTACTCCTCCTCGCTCATATACTCGCTGTGCGGGTCCAGTTCCTGGATCATGCCAACAATGGCCTTCTCCACCAAGTTCTCGTAGTTCACGGTATCAACATAGCGCGTCTCAATCTGCGCTAGGACATCCTCAAACTTCAGTTTCTGATCCTCCAGTTTGCGGTTCTGGGCAGAAATGGCGAGAGGCAGAACGGTGGATATCAGTACAATGGCGGTGCGAAATGAGATCATGTTGCGGTGAATCAGTTGTAAGGTCTGCACTGTGGTGCGAGACCCGATAAAGTTCCATATTTGCCGACAGCCCTGTGGCACAGGGCCTGCAAAGAAATGTGAAATGGACATGAGGCAAGTTTTTATGTTGATTCCGATAGGGCTGATGCTCGGAACCACATCGTGCAAACAGACGGACGAGACAGATGTTTACCGCACTTGCATGGGCAATCAGGACAGGTTGTGTGCGGTGCAGGCGGTTTCGCGTCTGGTCACGGCCGAACCGTTTAACGCCACTTGGCTCGACACGCTGGCCATTCTGTATTCCAATCTGGGGATGAACGAACAAGCCTCAATTGCTTCTGCGCGCGCTCTGAACACCCGCGAGAGCCGAGCTGTTCGTCTAGCCGATGCTGCCAGCAACAAGGCCATCGGCAAGTTTGACCGCGCTCTTGAGAGCTACCGCAAACTTCTCACTGCCGAACCGCAGGACCTCGAATTCCAGTACGAGAATGCTTACCTGCTCATTCGCCTTGGCCGCGATGACGAGGCTGCACCCATTTTGGACAAGGTGTTGGCCCACCCAAAAGCTGCCGAACTTCAGATGCAGGAGTTCGTGGAACAGGGTAGCCAATTGGTTCCGTATGCAGCTGTGGCGCACAACCTGCGCGGATACATCCTCACCCGCAAGGGCCTCGACCATGAGGCGATGGCCGCCTACCAGGCATCGCTCACTATCCTACCTGAGTATTTTTTGGCCAAAAACAACCTCGCGGTGCTCATGGCCAAAGAGAAAGGCAAGTAATGGGCAGCTGATATCGAGGAATCGGACCGACAGTTCTGATTTCATTCCTTCAGCGCATCCTTGTCGCGATTCTTTCCTGTCCGCTTCTTCTCGGGCTTGGGCACATCGGGTTCGTCATACATCAGACTACCCCCGTGGTTGGCCATCTGACCAACAATCCAAGCTTGACGTCCCCGCACGAACGCTCCTGGCCTGATAGCCGAGTACTTACGTGGATTGGGAAGTATGGCCGCAATGAGAGCAGCCTCGTGGGCATTCAACTTTATCGCATCCTTCTTGAAATAAGCCTTCGATGCGGCCTGTGCCCCATAAATGCCATCGCCCATCTCGATGATGTTCAGATATACCTCCATGATGCGCTCCTTGGGCCACATGAGCTCTATCAGAAAAGTGAAATACACCTCGAGCCCTTTGCGCAGCCAAGTGCGGCCCTCCCATAGAAAAGCGTTCTTGGCAGTCTGTTGACTTATGGTGCTGGCTCCGCGTGTGCGCTTGCTCTTCTTGTTGTGTTCCATGGCCTTCTCAATGGCCTCAACATCAAAACCATAGTGTTCAATGAACTTCTGGTCCTCGGCACACACAACAGCCAACGCGAGTTTGTTGTTGATCTTCCCTATCGGTTCCCAGTCCTTCTGAAGTTTCATAGGTTTCCCGGCACTGATCTGTTCGATGCAGCGCGTGGCCTGCAGCATAGTAATGGGTACCGGCACGAAACGATAGATCAGAACCCAAAGGATGCTGAATAAGAACAGACCGAGGATGGTCTTTCCAATGATCCGCAGCGCCTTTCCTATAAAGGCCTTTGCGCCACCACCAGCTTTCGGTGATTTCGCAGGTTTCGGTTTCTTATCTGCCATCGATGGTCGTTATGAGCTGCGAAAATGGTGATGTCGATCGGCTTTTTCAGCGTTGATCCCACTCAATCTCTCTTATACACGCATACAGTTAGGGCAAAGTTGAGCGGATAACAGAGCCCATTGCAATCGGGCTCAAGGCCCGCTTCAATCAGACCGACTCGTTCACGTATCCTTCCAGATAGGCAAATCTCTCATTCAGATGCCCGGCCTCGCAGATGGTGGCTCGCCTCAGGATCTCTTGCTGATCGCCATAAAGCAGAAGCGGGATCACATCGCGCATCAACATCTCACCGAAACCGATGGATGCATCGCGTGGTAGTTCGCAAGGCAGGTTGTCAACAGCCATCACTGTGATGCCGTCAGGGTCAAGTGGGCCGCATTCCTTGCCAGTGGCGCGGTGGTAGCCGAACAGCGGATCTTCAATTGTGGTAGCGCGAGTTGTTGTGGGAATACTGCCATCAATATCGCATGTGATGTCGGCTATGACCTTTGGCCCGAAATCAGGCGAATTGACCATTTCCTTAGTGAAGAACGGTTCAGAGATCCCGTCCCAGAAATGGCAGGTGAAAAGGATGTCGGTGCCTTTCAGAAAGGGACTGAACGAACTTTGGAACGAGGTGGAATCGGCATAGAACTCTCTCCGGCTGGCCATTGGCCGGCCATTTCGTGTGTAGTAGTCCTCTACATCGGGGTTGCAGTAAACAGGGCCATCGAATTCCTTTGAAAGGAAATACGAAACGCTCACCTTATCTGCCCCTGCCAGCATCATGATCTTGTTTGCACCACTGGCCACCCTCCCTCCACCGGTCACTACCATCCGCTCCTTGTCCCAAACAACATTCTCCTGCATCTGGTGGCGCATCTCTGCCAGATCGTGGCACAAGTGGGCAGGTTTCAAGGCGAACCTACCCGTTCGCAAGCCATAGGCCAATAGCCCGTTATATGCCCCAACAAGTCCGGCATAGTGCCCGAAGCCAATAACACGGTTTCCCTCGGGATAAGTCAGTGTCTCGTAATCAATCAACCTGATGTTCTTGGCAAGAACGGCCTGCAACAACTTGCGGTTGTGCGGTTGTTTCTTAATCGTGTGCGAGAAAAAGAGGTAGGTCTTGCCTGGTATCAGCATCTCTACCGGCACTTCTTTAACGCCCATGAGGATGTCACAATCGCTCACATCCTCAATCACTTCTATCCCATCCCGCTGATATTCCTTGTCTGGGAAACAGCGTATTGGGCTGGGCTGCACCTTGATGCGGAGGTCTTTGTTGCCGCTGAGCAGCTTCTTGCACTGGTCGGGGGTCAGCGGAACACGTTTATCGGGCGGGTTCTTGCCTTCGCGGATGATGCCGATGGTCATTTTCAGAAACAGTTCGAATTACCCCACCGAGCCCCCTTGCGCGGCCAGAGCGAATAGCCTTGACCGAGGCGCGAAAGTAACATAGTGATCAAATAGCTGAAGCGATAGAAACTCAACTTTGGCCTGAGGTGTTCACCAGATTGTGAGAGCTCTTTACTTGACCCATTGCCGATACCTACCTTTGCAGCTCGTTCTTTGGGGCCGAAAGGTTTTGACAGCAGCACGGTCTGTGTGTAAGCATGCCGGGTGGTGGAATGAACATCCGCAAACAATCTTTCCAAACAACAACAGGCGAAGAACACTTCGCGATGGCTGCCTGATCCAAGATCAGCACCCGTCTGTCCTCGTCAGGCCCGGCCCTGCGGCATGACATAGAGGGCATCGCAAAGCAGGGATAAGCCAAGGGGAGTCTCGACCCGCGGACGAAAACATAAGGGAATACGGTGCGAATGGGCCGCCTCTTGCCAGCTCGCTCCCGACAATCAAGATGTAGGATAAGCATGTAGAAGGCCCATGGGTCTGTTGTTTGGACCAGGGTTCGAATCCCTGCGGCTCCACATATTATCGCAGGGATGAGTAGCATTCCCCTTTTAATCGGGGGAATCCCTGCGGCTCAGCGAATAAGAATCAGCCATTGGAAGCACGTCCCGTGACGGGATGGACTGGCGATTCTCATTATCAATCGCGGGTCAAATCTTCTTAGTGCCTTATTGAACTGGCCGACTTGAGCCTTGTCATAGGCTCTGCTTCGGAGATGGATATCAACGCTCTACGTTGAATAGCCAAAAAAGGGTGAACTACTCTATTGCCCCCTGAGCTTCACACCCTGATCTCCCAATTGATATGCATCCAAAGGTTTGAGAACTTATGCATATCAACGATGAGGTCTTTGCGGCTGAGGCCGGTGAAACTGAGCCTTTCTGAATCGCCCATGAGCGACTTGAATTGATGAATAGCCACGTGCGTGCGGTTGACTACACCCATGATGGATACATAGGCCCGTTTCTTCTGAGAATCAGGTAGATCCAACCCCATCAACTGCTCTCTGAATCGGTTCTCGCAATCTATGTAGCGGGCCTCTATGGCGCGTACATCGCCCGTGTTAGTGAATAGCGTCTGTGAGTGGTCCTGAAGGTCGTTCCATACATCAAAAAGGTCGTCCATGAGCTGCAGCATGGCCCCAAGGGTATAGATGGCATCCTCCTCGCCCGCCACTGGCTCATTGCGCAGCACCATTCGGAAAAGAAGCATGGTGTAAGCTCCTTTCTCATAACTGATTCGCTCCAATTCTTCTAGGCCTATCGGTTCCGGGTGCATCTGCCTCAGACTCTCGTTCTGCGCCAGATGCGTAAGCCGGGCATATTTGTCGAAATACGGATTGATCTGGCGTAACGGCCTCAACTGCTGCATCAGGTAATGATATAGTACCTGCTCTGCGGTATCCTGCCTTGTATCGGCCTCCAACTCCTCGAAAGTGCGGTCGGTAGAGTCCATCAGATCATCAATAACAGGCGATACTGCCCCGAACAAGAGGCCATCCCTGTCTTCTTGTGGAGTCGGTGCCTGACCGCGCAACAGACCGAACCAATGGTTGCTGACAGCGCTCACGGCCGTATAGAAATGAATCCGCTTCTCCAGACGTTCGGGCAATTGCAGCCCACGTCCTTGAAGCACCTGGCTCAACTCATTGATCAGAGCCTTGGTTCGCCTGCGGTTGTACCATAGCTCAACATACGCCAGTCTGACAAAGGCCAAGGGTACCTGCGGGTGCATGGCCACAAAGAAAATGATGCCTCAGTCCACTATCCGCTTGATAAGGCGCAGACTGTGGGTATAGCGGTTGGTGTCAATGTTGTGGATGCCCTGATGGTCGAGCTTATCAACCCGCACCTTGCCCGAAGCGTGGATGATGGTGTTGGGCCCGATTATCATGCCCACATGAATGATCTTGCCTTCGGAATTATCGAAGAATGCGAGGTCGCCTGGACGGGCCTCCTCCACAAAGCTGAGGCCGTGGCCCTGCTCGGCCTGTTGGTAAGCATCGCGCTTCAAGTAGATGCCACTCATCTTGTACACCACCTGTATGAGGCCAGAACAGTCGATACCGAAGGCCGAACGGCCACCCCACAGATAGGGCGCATTGCGAAAGGTCATGGCGTTATCGACCAGCGTGTCGAGCAGTTCGCCTTCGCCCGGGATGCAGATGTCACCATCGAATTCGAAACCCTCATCCGCAAAAGCCACATGGCCACGATGGTAATTCGGCAGGTTGCTACCGGCAAGTATCGGAGTGAGAGATGCGTTGCGGTCGCTCTTTATCAGCTGTACCAGATCTGCCGCACATACGGCCGGACGCTGGGTCAAACCTTCAAAGGCAGTAGCATCGATGGGCAGGTACTGCTTGACATCGACCCAGCTCTCGTACCCGTCAATGTGCGTGCGGAT
>Ga0169931_10012060_pt1 | contig 12050 bp, 12 predicted proteins | sample Kivu_15m_20L_FD_129675 | JGI IMG/M metagenome (GOLD analysis project Ga0169931, IMG submission 129675) | Freshwater microbial communities from Lake Kivu, Western Province, Rwanda to study Microbial Dark Matter (Phase II) - Kivu_15m_20L... | ecosystem: Environmental > Aquatic > Freshwater > Lake...
CCAATGTTGCCTGCTGTTGCTTGATGCGCTGACAGGGGCTGATGAGCCACCTTCGCCCGCTCCCTCCCCCAGCGCGCCTTAGGCAACCGACCTGGCCAGGCCAAGAACGAGAGGTTGAGAAACGGGACTGGAGTTGCTGTTAGGACTAGTAACAAGTTTTCTGTTGGTCCCTTGGCGAACCGTTCGATCAGCATTTCGCTGGAGGAGGGCCTCCTCGCCCAGTTGGATGCCCTGGGCTCCAACCGTTCAGCCCTGGTGAGCGAAGCCCTTGTGCAGTGGTTGGCCCGCCGCCGCATCGACGCTCTCAACGCGGCCTACGCCCACCTGGCCTCCTTGGATTGTGGCGAGCTGGCCGACGCTGGCGATGCCGCCGTGGCCATGGGCCTTTCGGCCCTCACGAGCGAAGCCGATGGCTGAACGGGGCCGGCTCTACCTCTGGCCCCGCAGCTTCGGCGAAGGGCAACCAACGGGCTGCGTCAGGCCAGTTTTGTGATGAGCTGGCTGCCCACCACGGTCCACGCCGATCAGCTGCAGGGCCCGCTCGGCCGGCTCACCTCTGCCGAGCCAACTGCCACCCCCGCCATCTTGAACGTGTTCTAACAAAACATCATGATGCTATACACGAGATCCGGCGCGATCCTTCGCCATGCGCACCACCCTCACCCTGGATGACAATCTGGCCGAAGCGCTCAACCGGGCGGCACGGCTCACCGGCCGGAGCTTCAAGGCGGTGGTGAACGACACGCCGCGCCGTGGTCTGGCCCAAACCGGCAGCGGCACTCCCGCACTGGAGCCGTTTGTGGTGGAGCCCCAATCCTGTGGCTGGATGCCGGGCATTGACCCGCTGCGTCTCAACCAGCTGCTGGATGGCCTGGAGATCTCGCGATGATGCAGAGGATGATGGCCATGGCGGTGGTGCACCCAAGGCCTGGGTTGCAGCCACGCTAGTGTACGTGTACATCCACGGACGCCATGGCGCTTACCCGTCTGTTTCGCAACGGCAACTCCCAGGCGGTGCGCATCCCCGCCGAGTTGGCCTATGGGCGCTCGGATCTGGAGCTGGAGATCGAGCGGTTGGGGGATGAACTGCGCATCCGCCCGGCGGGCCGGCCGATCCGCGGCGCCCTGAAGGCCCTGGCCTCGTTTGCGCCGGGGTTCATGGCTGAGGGGCGGGGGGATCAGGAGCAGGCCGAACGCGAAACCGTCTGACGATGCGCCCCCTGTTTCTGCTCGACACCAACATCTGCATCTACCTGATGAACAATCACTCGCCGCAAGTTGCCCGGCGGTTGGGATGTTGCCGGGTGGGGGAGGTGCTGATCTCCGCCATCACGGCCGCTGAACTGGAATTCGGGATCCTGGCCTCTGGAGCGGATGCGGAGCGGAACCGCCGCGCCTTGGATCGTTTTGTCGCTGAGGTTCCGGTGGCAGCGTTTGATCACAAGGCGGCTGTCGCCTATGGGCCCGTGCGGCTGGCCAGTCGTGAACGCCGCCGCGAGGCCCTCGACAAGCTGATCGCCGCCCATGCCATCGCCCTGGACGTGACCCTGGTGACCAACAACCCCAGAGATTTCAGCCCTTTTCCTGGCCTGAGGGTGGACAACTGGCTCGCTGAGACCTGAAGACGTGCGTTGCTGCAGCGAGCAAAGCTTGATCGTGTCAAGCCTCGGCAGCATTGAGGTGGCCATGCCGTTGGTGAGTGTCGAACAAACGGGTGGGACAACCTATGGCGCCGGGCTCACTGAAATCGAGGCGCCTGCGGCGCCATCGCGGGAACAGCCAGCAGCCAGCAGCCGCGATCCAACAGCCGCAAGCCAACGGCCGCGATCCAACAGCCAGGGTTAAGAAACAGCCAGTGTTGAGGGATTGATGGATTAAGAGTTAAGGGAAGGGCCCTGGGGGAGGCAGACCACACGGAAGCCAACGACGCCGTCGGCATAGCCGGGCCGGCCGAGGTCGCGGTCGGCCGAGCGGCAGTTCCCGGGATAGCCGAACCAGGAGCCGCCGCGCAGCAGCCTGATTCGTTCATCACTTGACGTGTTATTCTCTATCATTTTCGTTGCTGTCTGGTTCGTCTCAGACCTGGTCACCCAGGCACTGCCATCCGTTGGCGCTCCCTCATAAGTGGCGTGCCATTCATCCAGGCTCCATTCCCACACGTTTCCGTGCATGTCTTGCAAGCCCCATGCGTTGGCGGGAAACATCCCCACCGGTGTGGTCTGCTTTCGATACTCTCCCTTCGGCCCATTCGCATAGGTAGAGCTGCTGTTATAGTTGGCCAGCTCCGGGGTGATCGTGGCACCAAAATGAAATGGCGTTGTCGTGCCCGCTCGGCAGGCGTATTCCCATTGCGCTTCGCTCGGCAAGGTGTAGTGGCGGCCTGTGCGTTGGCTCAAACGGTTACAGAACTCCATCGCATCCTCCCAGCTCACGTTCTCCACCGGACGCTGGTCGCTGCTGGCTTCCCCGGGCAGAAGGGAAAACGTTGCTTGGTAGAAATTTTTGGCCTTGGGGTGGGGGATTGGCTGAAAGAACGATGGCTCTGGCTCCAGTTCCCGCCCCCAGCTCTCGCCAGGCCCCGCCCGCCAAGCCGCCACCTCACGCCATTGCCCCTGGGTGATCGGCGTGTGGCTGATGAAAAAGCTCTCCACCGTCACCTCATGCTGGGGGCCTTCGTGGTCAAATCGCTCCGATTCATCAGGGGGGGAGCCCATCTGGAAACGGCCTGCGGGAAGCTCCACCAGCGTGAGACGCACGGAGGCGGCTTCAGCGTCATCCGTGAGCGGTTGCCGGAAACACCAGCCGCTCTCCTGCCGGCGCCGGAGGGTTGGCCTCGCCCAACTCTGACCCAGCGCACGAACACCCAGGCGGGGCGTGGGAGACAGCGTGGCGGTGGTGAAGCGGAAGGATTCAAGCTCCTGTGAATCCAGCTGAGCCGTTTCCACCGGGATCAGCTCCAAGGGAGGCCAGCCGGCCGGCTGCAGGGCAGCTGTCTCCAGCTCCAGCTCTTCAAAAGCGAACTCAGTGGCTGGCCAGGGCTCAACAACCGTCTTGCGGGCGCCCTCCCGCAGTTGACGCGCCAGCGCGGCGTAATCGCCGCCCAGCTGCTCAAGCACGTGGGCGGCCACGGAGGCAAAGCCCTCGATGCCCGCCAGCTCTGGAGGTGCCTGGTGGAAAGGATCGGTGAGGAAGGCACGGAAGCTGCCCCGCGGCATGAACTGGTTCCAGCGTTCCTCCACCAGGCGTGACACCGCATTGAAAACAACAACCGCATCCCGGTCGTCAACGCCACGCAACAATTCATCCCGCACCTCAGGCGCCATGGTGAACTGCCACGTCTCCGACGAGCCGACCTCTTCCGCCGTCTGACCAGGGGCCTCCTTCAGCTGAAGCACGCCGCCGAGCAACACCTCCGCCGTCGCCAATGGCGTGCGATCGCCAAACAGCAGGGCCTGACGCACCAGGCGGATCACCGGCAGGGTGAGCACCGGTGCCGCTGCCAGAAGTTGGAGCAACTGCCGCGCCCGAGGCGTTGCCATGGCCTGAAACGCCGCCAGCCGATCCAGCTCCGCCTCCTCCGCACCTCCGGCTGGCTCCACCGCCTCGTTTTCAACAACCTGCTCCTGATCCAGCCGCTCGTGCTGTCGCGCCAAAGCCTCCACCGTTGGCAACAACACCCCCGCACAGGTGCGCCGCGGTCGCGCCAGGAGCAGGTCGCTCCAAACGGCCACCGCTTCCGGCTCGCAGCGCAACACCGCCACCATGGTGCTGAGGCGCGCCCGCTCAGCGGGGGGACCCTCCAACCAGGCGGGCAGCTCACTCAGCCACCGCTGCCGCTCGGCCTTCCAGCGCCCATGGGCCGCCGTGCCCGCATTGCTCAGCACCAGCTCATCGCCCAACCCCAACGCTGTTTGCGGCCACATCCAGGTGGGCAGCACCTGCAAAATCGCCTGCGCCTCGGGAGGGCCCCAGGCGGCCAAACGCTCCGCCATCGCTCCGCTCCACCAGGCATCACCGCAGCAATCGCTGAGGAGCAAAAACAACCGTTGGCCTTCCGGCTGGGGCTGACACCAGCGGCGCTGCCGGGCTGGCACCGAACCATCGGCCGCCAGCTTCACCAGATGCAGCTGGCGCACCACAGCGCAACTGGACAACGCCCGCTGCAGATCAAGCACCAGCCGCTGCCAGAGCGCCATCATCGGAGCGCCGTCGATCACCAGCACCAGCTCGTAGCGGGGCTCAGGAATCGGCACCAACACAGGCCGCCAACAGCCATCCCGGCCATCAGGCCCGCAGGAGGCGACATAGGCCTCAACGGTGGCCTCCTCATCCAGGCGCAGGCGAGGGCCCTGCACCTGCTCCTTCTCCAACGGCGCCAGCGCCCGCAAAAACGCCAGGCTGTCCGCCAGCAAAGGCGGATCCTCCAGCCAAACGGGCAGCAGGGCCCGGGCGTCGCTCTCCCGCGGCAGGGCCACTCCCGGCAGCAAGGCCGCCGCAGGCGCTGGCGCCTTGGCCAACGGCACCGGCTCCTTGGGCGCCGCCACCGGGGAGGTGGTGGTGGTCGCGGGGGGCGGTTGTGGTTCCGCGTCGCCGGGTTCCGCGTCGCTCACCGCCAGCTCTGGAACAGGATCCAGCGCTTCCGAAGCGCTCGCCAATGGGTCCAGCCCGTCAGCCGTGCCAACCTCATCGGAGGGGAGAGCCTCTGGCTCGGGCGCGGGCAAGAGCGGCGCCAGCCAGATCACTTCCGAAAAGGTGAGCGCATCGGGAGTGTCGGGCAGGGCAGCGGCCAAACCTTGAAGAAGCGGCCGCAACAGCGAGGGCGCCATGGTCAGCCGTTGTCGCTCAGGCGCCGTTGCAGGATTTGCCGCAACTCCTTGATGGGCGCCTCCGCCAGCTGGTCAGCAGTGGTCTGGGTGAGGAGGTAGATGGCATTGAGCAACTGATCAATCGCGCGGTCGGGGTTGTTGCCTCCCACCAGAAATTCGTTGATCGACTGCTCAAGAAGGGCATCGTTATCTGGAGTCCAGCGGGGGCCGCGGCCGCGAAAATGCAGCTTCACCAGCTGCTCAAGGCTCGACTGGGTTGGCCTGGGCATGTCCAGCCGCAGGCAACGGCGATGGAACGCCGGCGGAAAATCCCGTTCGCGGTTGCTGGTCATCACCACGATCGGGAACTGATGGCACTGCACCTTGCCGCCATGAATGGCAACCTCCCGCTCATCACAGGTCTGCACCGTTTCCTCATTGCCGCCGGCTTCACGCCGCAGTTCATCAATGATGAATTGCCCCTCCTCAAACAGATGCAGCAATTCATTGGGCAGCTGCAGATCAGCCTTGTCGAGCTCATCAATCAGCAGAACCCGCGGCCAGCGCGACGGCAGAAAGGCGGTGCCCACCGGACCCAATTTGATGAAGCGGCCAATGCTGGCAGCTCGGGGCGATGATCCAATGGCTTGCGCTGTCGTGGCATCTTCAGATTTGGCGGGATCAGATCGCTTGGCGGCCGCCGCGATCTGTGTGGCGTAGAGGCGACCGATGGCGTCATAGCCATAGAGGCCATCCTCGCGCAGGCGACTGCGGGCGGTGATGGGCCAGGTGAGCACGGGCCCCAGCCCGAGTTGCCAGGCAATGGCATACGCCAGGCTGGTTTTGCCCGTGCCCGGATCACCCGACACCAACAGCGGACGGCGCAGATGGATCGCGGCGTTCACCGCCAAACGCACCCGATCGCCAGCCGACACCCCGTTCTCACCCCGCTCCTCCGGCAACGACAACACAGCCCCTTTGCTCTGCTCCAGGCCGCCGGGGGGAGCGGCGCCCAGCAGCTTGTCCCACAGCTCCCGGTCCTTCTCCTCTGGCATCACGCGGTCCAGCTCATCTTTTTCAAGGAGTGGCCGCCACGGTGGCGTCGGGGGCCAATCGTCCTGGCGAACGGGCGAGGTCAGGTCACCGGTGTCGGTGTCGATGCGACGGAACAGTTCAAACGATTGGGAGTTGGGCGTCATGGGATATGGCGTTGGGGGTGGAGATTGGGGTGGGGATGGAGTGTGAGTGGGTCTGAGTGGGTCAGTTGCGGCGGAGTCGAAGCGGAGCCGCCCGCGGGTTGGTGCTGAGGCGAGCGGGCCACCGTTGCGGACAATCGACCACCAACAGGGCGTGATCCACCCAGAGCTTTTTGGCACCAAGGAGGTGTGTCCTTCGCAGGGCGGCCTCCAGAGAACACCAAGGATGTGGAGCAAGATCCAAGGCATGCAGAACCGCCCCATCAGCCGACTCCGTTCCGAAGGCGACCTCAGGCAGGGCCGGCAGGTCCGGCAGGTCCGGCAGGGCGCGCGCGAGGAGCTCACCGGCGCGGGTCCAGCGGAGCAAACGATCGGCGCCGTCCCCACGCCAGAGCAACACCACGGGCAGCGGCGAATCGAAGATGGCCTTGAGGATGGCACCGAGGTGCGGCCTGTCATCAGGACAATCCGCCAAGGCCACCAAAGCGGTGGTGTTGCCCTCAGGCTTCTCGCTGTCGGGCTCCTGCAGCCTGTTCATGAAGGGCCGGAGCTCAGGGGCCAGAGCGGCGTCTGAAGAGCTGGCCGCCGGCCAGCGGCTGCAGGCCAGCAGCTGCGGTCGCACGCCGTTCGCATGGTTCCAGTGGTTGCGAAGGCGATTGGAACGAGAGGGTGCGCGCTTGCATGCTTCAGCCCGATCCAAGGAACGCACCAGGTAGGGCCTGTCAAGATCACGGAGGGCCTGACGCAAAGCCTCAGCCGCCGACTCGTGCCCCAGGCACTCCACCAACAATTCTGTCGGCAGAAGCAGTTCCATCACAAGCCGATCGAAGCCTGTCCAACCAGAGGCGAAGACTCCCTGTTCAGCCTGATCGCCAAGCTCCCGCAATTGAGCGGCCAGATCAGCGGCCTGAACGTTCTCCACCGGTTCAGGATCCGCTTCTGGAAGTGCCTGCCATGGGCCCGCATCCGCATTTGACGGGCGGACAAAGACCTCAGGGGTGAGGATAAGATTATCAGCCCATTTGCCCTTTGGCTTCACTTGCACCTGCAGATAGATTTCGGTGGAGCACGCAGTGGACTCCTGATGGCGTTGCGAGGCTGACTTTTGGGGCAACTCAAGCGAAAACATGTCGCCAGCGGCATCGGAGCACATGGCAGCGCTACCTGCTTGGAGATGTTTAAAGACTGCGCTCAAGACCTCGGCCAATAGCCTTCTATCGTTGTCAATGCAGGATGTGATTCGGTCCAAGTTGCGCACCTCTGCTTTGAAACTATTGAGCTTCTCCAACTGTTGAGCGGTCTGTTCTTCTGACGGATCAACATAGTCCAGGAAAAAAGCCAGAACAGGTTTTCCCTTCCTTTCCGCATACCGGAACTCGTGATGAGTAATTGATCGCGAAACACCATCATCTCCTTCCTCAAGCGTACCGTAGCTATTCGCAATCAACAGAATCAACACATCGCAGGCCTCCACATCAGCAAGACATTTTGAAAGCACGGGTGTCGAGCTGGCGACAACAGTCTCAACCGGTAGCTGCCCCACCTTAACCAGGTATTCCCGAAGTTCAGCTCGCTGTCCTTGCAAATCACGAAACGTGCTGGAGATATAGATCTTGGTGATCGGGTTATTCATCGTCTGTTCTCAACGAGGTTCGGGAAAAGCCTGGGCCGCTCTAGCTGCAGCTTGCAAGAACTTCTCTGTATCATCTGTGTTGACCTGACCCAACTTGACCCAGAACTCCTCTGGTGTCTTGCTCTGACCCGCCAACTGCGTTGATCCAAGCTCCTGCCACCCCATGGCCGCTGTTGTGAACAGGTCGTTCCCAGCCATTGGAAGTTGACGGGAGCTCGCTGGAGGGTCGCCCCTCATCGGAAGTTCATTGAGGGAATCGTCGTGCTCACCATCCAATTGCAAAGCAACCCAGCTGAGGAACAAGCGAAGCTCAAAGATACCGAGAATACGAAACCGCTGCAGCGCCTGCTCCAGCTGAAGGAACTCAGCCTCGCTGAGCGCCCTGTTCAGCACCTGTTCGCACGCGCTGCGGGTGATCAGCGGGCGCCACTGGCGCTTTGAGGCCTCCAGTTGGTAGTGCGGAGTTCCAAAGGGCAGGCAACACACCCGCAAGCCCACAACCAAGGGAGGCGGAGGGTCGCTGGCAGTGGCGCGGCTGCTGGCCTGGCGACGCTCCACAGGCTCCATCCAGGAGCCACCCCGCAAAGCCCCGCCACGGCACCATTGCCAGACGGAGCCATGCAGCTGGCGCAACCCCCAAGGGTTGGCGGTGGTCCGCGCCAGGTGGCCCGACCAGATTCCCCCCAACTGAAGGGGGAGGCGCTCCCCGCCCGGCAGGCATGCTCCCACTGCTCTTCGCTGGGCAGTTCGTAGTAGCGGCCGCTGTGAACGGCCAACCGGCGGCAAAACTCCAAAGCTTGCTCCTGGCTGATCCCAGTGACGGGCTGATCAAGATCAGCAGGCCCGGCGGGATCGGGAGACAATCTTTCGTCCTGCTGCGGCCAACCAGCCACTACCTGCCATTGCCTCAAGGACACTGGCTCAACACCGAGCAGGAACTCCCCGCCTGTTTTTGCCATGTCCGATGGAATCCAGGCCATCGGCAGATCAACCGCTTCCGCCAAGGGTTCGCGCCAGATCCGGCATCGGATGCGCCAGTGGATCATGCGTTCAGGGGATAGGGCTGCGTCGTCGTCTTCGAGGGGCTGGGGCGCAGGGTCTTCATCTTGCGGTGCCTGCTCCGCCTCTGGTGCTGGCGCCAGCAGCGCCGCGTGGATGCCCTCGGCAATCGACAGCAGAGCCGCCCGCCGCTGAGGTTCCGCCATTTCCGCAAGGGTCGGACTTGGCGGCAACAACGCCTGATAGTTACATATCGGTGTCAGAGTTACCGGGCAGGGGCTCAGGCACACCCACAGCACATGCAATCCGTCCTCTTCTGCCGCCGCGAGGAGCTTGGGCACCTCTTGATCCATCACGAATTCCGAGGCCAGATACTCAGCACTCACCAGCAACAGCGCCACCTTCGCCTCCGCCAGCGCTGATTCAATCGCATCCCGCCACTTAGTACCAAGCAGGATCTGGCTGTCATCCCAGAGACGCAACTCCAGTCCTGTGGCTCTCAGGAGCGGCGCCATCATCAGCTTCAGCCGATCCACCCACTCACGATCCACCCGCGTATAGCTGATGAACACATGCCGCCGCTCGGAAGATTTGTTGTTCCCAGGAGTGGAGACCTGCCTTTTGCCAAGAATGTCTTTCTCCGCCAATCGCTGCAGCACCAGCGCGCGAATGGCTTGAAAGTTCTTCTCCCGAATGGCCTCGGCGCCACGGGGCATGGCGCGAATGCGCAGGGCGCGGAGGAGATCCAGCAACTTGCCGCGCAATTCCGCCAATTGATCCACCCCTTTCCAAGACTCGGGGGATCCCCTGCGGTCCGGGTCGGCGAGCTGCATCAGCTCTTGCTCCTGCTCCAGCCGGGCCACCCAATGCTTGATCAGTTCCAGGGGATTTCGGAGGTCGTTCAGCGCGTCTTCAAGAACCAGCGCCAGCACATCAGGCCCAAACTCCTCAGGCTCAAAATTGCGGCGCCGGAAGGCCTGCAACAACTCCTGCACCATGCACCAATCGGAGCGCAGCGACTTGTGGCTGATCACGGCCAGAATCAGCCCTCCACGAACAATCTCACCGGCAAAGTCTTTAATCAAATCACCAGTTCTCACCAGTTTCTTATCACGCCCCACCACAAGCTGATCCTCCTGATCCAGCACCTTGCAGAGCTCATCCACAATGGCTTCCCGATCGTCGGCCGGGCTCAGCTCCGCCTCCTGCCCAGCTGGGGCGCGGCTCCGCCAGGCATAGGAGACATACACCAGCGGCGACACCAGCGGCGACAACGAATCGGCGGGCACAGCAGCTCGTCAGCACATCAGGGAGTTTGGCCCAAGGTAGAGCGTTGCGGCGGCCCCGCCGCTGGTGTGACAGGTGGTGGCACTCAAAGGAAGGGAGCCGATGCCCCCCCCTCGATTCAGCCCTTCACCGTGCCACCACCGCCCTCCGACCCAGCCGACCCTGCCTCGGACTCAGCTTCAGCCCCGGAGCCAGCCTCAGCCTCAGCCTCGGCATCGAAGTCAGCCGCCGCGCCTGCCGATGACAGCGAACCGGCGCTGGTTCCGCCAGAATCCCTGTTGACGCAACTCCCCTGGCTGAGCCTCGATCGGCTTGGCCTGCTTCAGGCCATCGGCGGCCTGTTCCTTGGCTTGATCGCCCTGCTCTCCTCCTATGACCACGTCCTCCTCGCCGGCCGCTCCTACCCCCTCCCCCAGCAGTGGGGAATCCCTTTCATCGCTGCCTCGCTGGCGACAGTTTTTGTCGATGCTGAATTGGCGTCGCGATCCCGGTTACGAGCAGAGCATCGTGCTGCACGAGCAGCGGATGAAGCAGCTCAAGAACGACAGCGAGCGGATCGAAGAGAGAACGAAGCGGATCGAGAACGAAATCGAGCAGCTCGATCGCGAAAACGCCAGGCTCGAGACCTTGCTCTCTTGCGTCGATCGGCTCTGCTTTCCGCCCGAGTCCAACTCGACCCCTCCACCAGCAATCGAGAACGATTACGGATCTTCCTTGCGTTGATGGAGGGGCGGGCATTGGCTGAGGGATAGGGAGCCTGCAAGCCGCCAAAAATCGAGGCGCCTGCGGCGCCAGGGGTGAACAACCAACGGCCGCAAGCCAACAGCCAGAGTTAAGAAACAGCCAGTGTTGAGGAATTGATGGATTAAGAGTTAAGGGAAGGGCCCTGGGGGAGGCAGACCACACGGAAGCCAACGCTGAGGCTGGCAAAGGCGGGCCGGCCGTGGCCGCGGGAGGCCGAGCGGCAGCCCCCGGGAAAGTCGTCCCAGGAGCCGCCGCGCAGCAGCCTGCTTTCTTCATTACTCACAGTGTCGCTTACTTTCTTCTTTGTGGCGGTCTTCTTCCGCTCCGGCATGTTTTCCCAGGCGCTGCCATCCTTTGGCGCTCCCTCATAAGACTCATGCCAGTGATCCAGGCACCATTCCCACACGGTGCCGTGCATGTCGTGCAGCCCCCAGGCGTTGGCGGGGAACATCCCCACAGGAGTGGTCTGCTTTCGATACTCACCCTTCGGCCCGTTCGCATAGGTGACGCTGCCGTCGTAGTTGGCTAGCTCCGGTGTGATCGTGGCCCCAAAATGAAAGGGTGTCGAGGTGCCTGCACGGCAGGCGTATTCCCACTGCGCCTCACTGGGGAGCGTGTAATGGCGGCCGGTGCGCTGATTCAGGCGATTGCAGAACTCCCTGGCGTCGTGCCAGCTCACCTTCTCCACAGGGCGGTTGTCGGTGTTGGCTTCGCCGGCAAGCAAGCCACCTTGATCGCCCTGAAAGCGTGAAGGGGTGGGATTCAGCGTGTGCCCCCAGCGCTCCCCAGGCCGCTGCGGCGAACGCGCCACCGCCCGCCACTGGGCCTGGGTGATCGGTGTCTGGCTCATGAAGAATCCGGGAAGCTGCACCAGCTGCTGGGGTCCCTCGGAATCGCTCCGCTCCGGCTCCTGCGGCGGTGAGCCCATCCAGAAGCGCCCCGGAGGAATCCACAGCATGGTGAGAGCCAGGGGCTTGGCAATCAGGGCATTACCTTCCGCAAAAAACGCTTCGAAATCGTCCGCCTCATCGATCAGCTGTTCAAAGGGCGAAACCGCTGCACTAGCACCGGCCAGCACCTCCCGAAACCCCTGCACCTGGCGCGGCTGGCGCAGCAGGAAGGTGGCGGTGCGGGATCCGCTGGCGGGCGTGGCGTTCATGGCAGCGGCGAAAAGAAGGGCGCGGATCCGGCGCCGATGGCAGAGCCGTGGGCGAGCGGGGCGCCCTCCGGCGCTGTGCGGATCAGCGGGCGGCCAGGCCGGAGTGGGCCGGCAGAGCCGTGGGCGCCGATCACGGGAGCGGGTCTGGACCCTTCCTGATCTCCCGCTGGAATCCCTTCCAGCGGCTCTGTCGATGAAGGGTGCTGGGGGAGGCAGACCACACGGAA
>Ga0169931_10012061_pt1 | contig 12050 bp, 16 predicted proteins | sample Kivu_15m_20L_FD_129675 | JGI IMG/M metagenome (GOLD analysis project Ga0169931, IMG submission 129675) | Freshwater microbial communities from Lake Kivu, Western Province, Rwanda to study Microbial Dark Matter (Phase II) - Kivu_15m_20L... | ecosystem: Environmental > Aquatic > Freshwater > Lake...
AAACGAGACATTTGGAGTTAAGGATTCATCCATCGATGATGCCTCAGTCCTGGTCTGAGTACTCTACGCTAAATTGTCTTAAGAGAATCTTTTATTCAAGGTGCCCTTATTATAAAGTTCTTTTTTCTGACGAAATAGGGAGCATCCTAGTTTTGTGCTAAGTGCAAATACTCAGCATGAGAGAGCGATTCATATAAGCTGTGCGTAACCTCAAAATTTGAGGGGCATTCTCGGTCTTCCATCGGGCTCCAGTGATTTTGACCCGTTCACCGATCTGCTTGACGAGCGACTCAACATCTCCTGAGCCAATACACAATCCCTCCGTTTGATAGGCCCTGCAAAATCGCGCTAACTTCAGGCTCATGTCAGCACTGGATCGTTAAAGTAGGAGGGCTTCAAAGTGAGTGATTGTTCATAACACCTATGGAGATTTGACTTCTACAAGAAGATTTAGAACTCTTTGAACTAGTACGCTCAATGATAAATATTGGCAGAAGCGGTCTACCATACACTTCTCCCCCCATCGATCACAATATTTTGTCCCGTCATGTATCGGGACGCATCTGAACACAGGAACTGCACCACTGCCCGATATTCCTCCCGATCAGCCATTCTTCCCAAGGGGATTAATTCGCTTAATCGCTGCACAAACTCCTCACTCTGCCCGTTAAATACCCCTCCGGGGGAAAGAGCATTGCAGCGCACACCCTGATCGCACCAATAGGTCGCCAGGTAACGAGTCAGACCCACCAAACCCGCTTTGATCACCGAGTAGGTCACAGGCTTAACCGGTTGCTGATCCGCTGGTAGCCCTTCCTTGCGGTAGAGTCGCTGATCGGGGGCTAAAGCAGACAGATCGGAGGCAATGTTGAGAATCACCCCACCCTGTCCGCGTCGGGCCATTTCCGTGCCGAACACCTGACTACAGTGGAACGCCCCCGTTAACCCCACCGCAATTTGTAAGTCCCACTGTTCTCGAGGAAAGTTTTCCAGGCGTGAGGTTTCAACCACACCCTGATCGCCCCTCACCTTGGGGTCTATGGCCGCATTATTTACCAGAATATCGACCCCTATCCCCAACTGGGATAGCTGGGCTTGAGCCCCCTGCACCGACTCCAAACTTGATACATCCATCACCAAAGTGTGCACCTGTCCATCCGGAAACTGTTGACTGAGGTGGTGCTTCGCCCTGTCTAAAGCTTCTGAGGAAATGTCTGTCAAGATTACCGTAGCGTCGCACTCCAGAAGGGCGGTGGCATGTTCAACTCCCAGTAAACCAGCGGCCCCGGTAATCAGCGCAAATTTATGGGTCAGGTCAAATCGATGGGTTACCATAAAAAACTATTGGCTTGCAAAAATATTGATCGGATCGAGTCCCAACATCGGGTTTGCCCCAGCCAGAGGACTAATGGCGCACCTGACCGCCATCGAGAGTCCACAGGGCACCGGTGGCAAAGTTAGCGCGGGGAGAAGCCAAGTAACACACTAGATTAGCAATCTCTTCTGGGGTTCCCAATCGTTTCAGAGCCACATCGCGATGCAGCATACTTGTTACCGCTGCCGCATCTTCCTGAAGCTTTCGAGCCCAGACCGAACCTTCAAACAGGATATTACCCGGTGCAATGGCATTAATACGCACCCCTTGCTGACCCAGGGGACGGGCCATACCCCGCACGTAGGCATTTAATGCCGCTTTGGCAGCGGAGTAGGTCACTGGAGCACCGGGGATAACCTCAACCCCACAAATTGAGGAAATACAAATGATTGTTCCTTGGCTCAGGGCCAGGGCTTCCGTTGCGGCGGCTACCATGTTAGTGCTACTCCAGAGGTTGAGAGCAAATACTCGTTGCCACTCTTCAGGAGTTTCGGCACCAGGGGCAACGGAGCGGCCACTACCCACATTGCAAACCAAAATATCCAGACGCCCCCAGGCCGCGATCACCTCTGCCATAACTCTCTGGGCTTCAGGGAAACAGGATACATCTCCGGAAATGGGCAATGAACCAGGCAACTGGCTAGATGCCTGCTGCAAAGGATTTAGCTGCCGAGCGTTGAGGGCAACACAACAGCCTTCTCGATGCAACGCTGTGGCGATGGCCAAGCCAATACCCCGGCTAGCACCAGTGACCAAGGCTGTCTTACCGATAAGATTCAGTTCCATCCTGGTCTACTGACTGGCACCTGCCATGCCGTAGCCCACTATCCAGGCTTGGGTCAAATCTCGATACCGAGCCAGTACCCCGGCATGATCCCCATTCGTAGCGCGGGCTGTTTGCAGAATAAAATTGCCTGAATAATTCAAATGAGCCAGCGCCTCGAAGACAGCCTCAAAGTCAGCATTCCCCGCACCCAAGGGTACGGTTGTTCCCCCTAAAACCCGGTCTTTGACATGGACATTCATGACTCGATGACCATAGGCCGAAAACTCTTCCTGGGTATCAAAACCCAGGGCGGCACTATTGCCAATGTCATAGTTAAGGGCAAATTGTTCAGGAGGTAACCGATCAATGAAACGGGCTAACTCAGTAGGAGAGAAATCTGATTCAAACAGGATAGAAATTCCCAGGTTGGCTAAATCAAACTGTTGACTAAGTAAATATTCAACCAGGTGATCTTCCTGCTCATCCGTTTCCAAGCGGCCATTGTCAACCAAAGGCACCACAACCATCTGAATGCCGACCATTGCACAAGCACGACAGATGGCTTCGAAATCCTCTTGAAGCCTAGCTCGAGCCGATCCAGTCACCTTCCAAAAAGGGAATTGCATGAAGCAGTCACCAGTGAGTGAAGGAATTGTTACACGATAGTGACAACAAAGTTGACGAATTTGATCTTGACCGGCAGGGGTCATCAAGGGGTTCTCGTGAAGTCGATCATGATCCAGCGTCCACTCCATTAGGGAGATAGAAAGGGCACTTGCGATAGGAAACTCAGTTTTCCAATCTTGCCATGGGAAAGCTTGTATCTTGCCGTCTACCTGATTGCAGAGACGACCCTGCATAAAACCAATTTTACCAACTTGATCAAGTAGGGTTTTGAGGCTCATAATTTGGCTTCCGTGCACTTGATAATAACATAACCTCCTTAGAAAACCTAACCCATTTACTGCGCTTACTCAGTTGGATTGGTGTTAACACTCGCGTTAGCTTAGCCAGTGGAACTAACCATCTCCCCCACCTCGACCAAAGGATGGGCAACTGCCTAAAAAATTCAACCTGGATATTTTCAAACCCATGAATGAGTAAAATGTCTCGCAGGGATCCCAGCATGAAGGGGGTACGGTGGGTATAGTCTTCAAAATAGATTCGATAGTTATATTCCCAGGCGGGGCACATCGTTATTACTAAAGCTCCGGGCTTCAAGACCCGATAGATTTCCTTGATAAATCTTTCTGGATAGTGAAAGTGCTCGATGACGGATTTTGAGTAAACGACATCAAAATAGTTATCAGGATAGGGAATTCCTTCATTTTCAATATCAGAGATTTTTAATTGAGCGTCTGGAAAATATTTAAGAGCAGTAGATGACTGATCTACTCCATATACCTGAAGACCACATTCAACAAATCCTTGTAAAAATTCTCCACGACCACAACCTACATCAAGAAGTTTCATATCCTTTTCTTTTACTGAATCTGTAATTTTTGTCAAAATAAATCTTTCAAATAAATACCTAGTTAGTTTTCGTGGATAACTAGTTAAAGGAAGTCTGTGTTCATTGTAAGTGATATCTATGTAATCGTTATTCATTAGTTCTAAATTACTCCATTTTTTTCAAAGACTATCACGTTCTGCTGACGAAGAACACTTCTTCCATTACAAACAAACTTAGGCTGAGATTTAGTGGCCTCATCAGGAAGCAAATAGTACCTGAATCCTTGAGATAAGGGAAAATCTACTAGTTTATCTAGGCAAAACTGCTTAATTAAATATGGCTGTTCAGCCCCATCAGTCAAACATTTGTCAACAATTTCACTTTCACCAAGGAAAGTTCTCATGATTACAAGTCTAGAAGTACTGTAAAAAATATTCTGAATTGCAGACTCATGATCTGAAACATGCTCTAATGTTGCAGATATAACCGTAATATCACAATCACGAGGACGCTGTGATTGAATGTCAAAGATTTTAAATATTGCATCATTGAATGAAGATTGAGCTACTTCTAAATATGTTTCTGATATATCATACCCACAGTAATTAACAGGACAATGAATCTGTTTTTCATCAATAGCCCTATAGAAGTGTCCGACATTACACCCAATATCATTAATAACAATAGGTATATTCTTTCTTTCCTCGCCAGCAATTGGAACTCCCAATGAAGTGTTAATTATTTCTGTAAACTGTTCAACCCATTTTAATCTCGGCTGCTTCAATCTATTCTCTAGTAGGTTAAGGTAGTTACTATTCTGAGTTCTATGCCAATCCATAATATTTACCTGCTCGATTTAATATTTTCCACTAGCTCTAATAAAATTCCTTCATGACCAGATCCGTAAATAACTTTTACCTGACCGTCTGGGGATTTTTGAGGTTCTGCTGGGAAGGTCATTCCGATTTTTTTTAAACGTTGCACGGTTTCATCTATATCTTTTACATTCAACGCAATATGGGTCAATCCCGTCGAGTAAGGCATCCCAGTCCACTTCGGTTTGTCGGGATGAGAATTAAAGTAGAGAAGTTCTAGTAAATTGCCATCCGGCGCAGAAAGTTTGACAGTCGTTAGTTGAACTTTTTGCAGACCTAATATGGCATCTATATGGGGTCCAGATTCTTCCATTTTCCTTTGAATCATAAATCCCAAGGTGTCACACCAAAAATTAAGCGACTTTTCTAAATCCGCTACAACTAAACCAACATGACGAACACCGGTAATCATAACACTATCTCTTGAAGAATTTCTGTTATCGCTTCATCTAGGACGAATATTCCTTCCAAAAGAGCTTCGTCTGTAATAGTCAAAGGTGGTCCTATTTTAATAGACTCTCGCCCTGTATGGACAACTAACAAACCTTTCTGCATACAGCGTTCAGCTACTCTACTAGTAAATAAACCATCTGGATTGTTAGTAACCGGGTTCTTAAATAGAACTGCGGCAATCAATCCCTTACCAAGCACATTGGAAATTAGATCAGAATATTTGCTTTGTAGCTTGTGCAAAGCATTAAACAGGATGCCCCCCTTTCGAGAAGCTTCCTCAACTAAACTCAAAGATTCAATTTCTTCTAAAACAGCTAATCCAGCCGCACAAACTAATGGATTTGCAGAGTGAGTACTACTCATGTTGCCGATCTCTGGTAAATCCAGAATCTCTGCACGTCCAATTACGCCAGATAGTGGCACACCACCCCCCATACCCTTACCGCAAGCAATTAAGTCTGGAACTACTTGATAATGTTCAAACCCAAACTTACGCCCTGTGCGACCAAATCCTGATTGCATTTCGTCAAATGCTAATAAAACATTATGTTTTCTGCAGAATTCCTCGGCTGCTTGAACAAAATCATTGGGATAAAAAACAGCACCCCACCCTTGAAATGTTTCTAGCATGAAACCACAAATATCAGTTTTCGGATTGATACCATTGGTGATCAACTTTTCTAATCCTTGATAGAAAAAATCATTACCACTCAAGCCATTGAGTGACCAGGGATAAGGAAATGGAATGTGGTGAATATTATCATCTTGATAGCCAATCCATGCCCGCTGAGAAAGGTTACTGCTCATCATTTGAGCACCCAATGTACGCCCATGCCAATTATTTTCAATACAAATAACACCAAGACGGCGTTTACCATATTTTTGTCCGTACATCCGCATCAACTTTAGAGTAGCCTCAGTCGCTTCAGTACCGGCTGACAAGAGAAATGCTTTTTCAAAGGGTGCTCCCGCAAACCTGACTAGTTTTTCTAAATAGTTAGCTCGAATTGGATTTGCATAGGCATAACAACTATACAGTGGATGATCTAGGGTGTCCTGAATGGCCGAGACAACCCGCTGATTGGAATGCCCTACATTGGCAACAAATATTGTTGAGGTAAAATCGATCCAACGATTATCCGCAATATCATAAATACTGAAGTTTTCAGCTCGATCCCATACCAGTGGAAGTTGTCCATGCATGGAACGAGACTCAACCTCCTCTAATCTCTCCAAAATTTCTTTAGTACCGGGTGCAGGTATTGGTGTTTGAATGGAACGAAATTTTGTCTTAATTTTTGGTACCTTCTGAGGTAACCGTGAAAACGAGTAATTAGCCATAGTTATCAATACTTGGGTGAGTTCAAGGGAAAAGCTTTGAAACAATTTCAGGATACTTAGATAGCTGAAATTCTAGATAAGAAAAATCCTCCTCAGTATCGACTTCATGGGCTATGGGCGTTACGAAAGGAATGACATAGCTGCCGTGGATAATTTGATTATTAAGAATAAAGCTAGTGGACAAAACATCAACATAACCATTTGCAATGTAAGTCATTGGAAATCCTTGTCTTGCCTGGTTAACGGCATCCAAATCGGTATTGCCTGATCCAATTCGACTTAGTTGACCCTCGGGAGTAATTTCAAGAGACTTATAGGCAGATTCAGACATTGGATGGACAGAACGTAGAGCAGTGGCCTTTGGATGACTCATGAAATGCTTTATAGCTTGATCGATGAGTAATGGATCACGTAGGGGGGTAGTGGGACGAATGTGAACAATATAGTCTGGTATGTACCCATGATGCCTTAGCCAATCTAAGGCATGCTTGATAAAATCATAATCACTGGATTTATCACCAGAGATTTCAGAAGGGCGTAAAAAGGGAGCCTCTGCTCCTTTTTTAATAGATAATTGAGCATAAACCTCTGAATCTGTAGAAACAATCGTTCGGTCAATGAATTGACTCTGCTGACAAGCTGCGATAGACCACTCAAGCAATGAATGACCAGCTAGGTCACGAATATTCTTGTGGGGGACTCCCTTTGAGCCAGAGCGAGCAGGTATTAAAGCAATAACAGCTGGCATATTAAAACTTAAATCCAATGATTAGACTCAAGATCAAGATGTTCACGCAGCTTACGAGCAATAGATACCTCCGCATCAATGACTCGTTTCTCCCCATCACCCATGGCTTTCTCAATTTTGCGCACCGCCCCAACCAATTGGCGTAAACCGTTCGGCTCAATTGATGCCGACTGATCCGATCCATACATCGCCCGATCCAGGGTAATATGGCGTTCTAGAGAAGTAATGCCCATGGCTGCCGCAGCGTAGGAAATCGCCAACCCCACCTCATGGCCACTGTAACCAACATTACAGTCATAGCGATTACGGAGGGTTTCAATCACCCGCAAATTGGCATCCTCATCATTCATGGGATAGGTTGATACCGTATGCATCAACTCAAAGGGACAGTTAGCCGCTCGAAAAATATCCACGGCCCGCTGGATATCGTCATAGGTACTCATACCAGTGGAAATAAAGGTATGTCTACCTTCCTCCGCTACCATGTGCAATAAATCCTTATGCACAATCATGGCCGAGGCAATCTTATTATATTGACAATCAAACTGGCGGAGGAATTCTTGACTGTTGGTATCCCAGGCCGAGGCAAACCATTGAATGCCTTTTTCTTTGCAGTAACGGTCGATTTCCTGGTAATCCTCTCGGCTAAATTCTAATCCTTCCTTTTGGGCCCGCTGGGTTTTACCCCAGGGACTTTCACGAGGACTATCTAAAAATTCCTGAGTATAAACCAGGTTAATATCTCGCTTTTGAAACTTAACCGCGTCACACCCGGCATCCACAGCCACATCAATTAGATCTTTGCAAATCTGTATATCACCATTGTGGTTAATACCGACTTCGGCTACGAAGAAAATGCTCATAATTCTAGTTACTCCAGATAAAACCCAATTAAAATTATTGCCTTAAACAATGTTGGTCAGAGCATCAACATCAAGTTGATCGATACCTAAAAAACCCTCAATAAAGGCTCGCACAAAGCCTTCTCCACCCCTTTGTTCTAAAACTCGACTGGCCCATTGTTGGATGATGGGGTGGGCATCACTCGGTGCCACCGAATAACCCGCAAAGCGCATTACTGCCAGATCATTTAAATCGTTGCCTAGATATATTAACCCTTTCTGAGGATTTATCTCCTCAGAAAAACGATCACTCAGATAGGTCTTGACAAAGGCTAACTTATGAGAAATCCCTTGGTGACAGGGGATCTTGAGCTTATTGGCGCGGGCCAATACTACAGGATTCTTTTCCTTAGATAAAATGAAGTACTGCAACGGCCAGTCTATTCTAGACATGAAGGTACGCAGCAGATCAAAGGCGAGACCATCCCCACGATCACATCTTACCCACTCGTTTCCGGCTTGGTCAACCCAAACCTTATTATTGGTAAAAACGCCATCAAAGTCAAAGATTAAGGTGTGAATCGACTCCCAAGGGGGAAGGGGTAGATTAGACAAGGCCAAGCTCCTGTTCGATTAGGTCACAAAGAATGTGGCCAATTAAAATATGTGCTTCCTGAATTCGGGCTGTAGATGTCGAGGGAATTACAATAACTTCATCCACCAAATCCTTAGCAAGCCCACCATCCTTGCCTAGCAAGCCTAAGGTCTTCAGTCCCAGAGACTGGGCCATTTTCACCGCCCGCAGAATATTCTCACTCTGTCCAGAAGTAGAAATGCCGATCAACACATCTCCAGGACGAGACAAGGCCTCCACCTGACGGGCAAAAACATCCTCATAGCTGTAGTCATTAGCGACACAGGTCAGCACAGAGGTATCGGTGGTCAAAGCAACGGAACGGAGAGGCCGACGATCCTTTTTGAACCGCCCCACCAACTCAGCAGCCAGGTGTTGGCTATCCGCCGCGCTACCGCCGTTGCCACACCAAAACACCGTAGAGCCATTGGCCAAGGCAGAAGCAATAGTCCGGGCGAAACTGGCCACCTGAATAGCCGCTACCTCATAGACCTTGGCTATTAAATCTTGATGCTCAGTAAAGTGTTCTAAAAGAATCTGTTGACTTTTCATGGTTTTTATTTCTATCGATTAAAAATTATCCAAATCAAGTAAAACTAATTGTTTCTCATTCTGAATCTAGTTTAAGGATTCTTTTTCACTTCTTCGCTGCTATTTAAATGGAAGTTAATTCATGATCAACTAAGCCTATTAACTATTATTTCGGCAAGATTAGACACGCTCTAGATGGGCGACCAGGGTATCTGTTCTACCCATAGAGGCAAGCATATTGGTATAAGCTTGCCTCAGCTCCGGTGTATCCATAAAGGACCAACGCTGATGACCGCCAGGCTTACCTTGACTCAGCCAATAGATATGATTTGAAAGCGGATAACGTTGATAATGTTGAACCGCTATAACCTTCAAGCCAGCTTGTTCAGCTAATAGTGTCAATGTTGAAGCATTGAAAAGAAATAGGTGCTGACTCCAGTAGGTAAAACGCTGAAAGGCATCACAATCATACAAAGTTAATAAGGCATCATCAGCACTAGGGACTTCAACAATCAACCGCCCTTTGGGTTTTAGTAACTTACCTAAATTAGAAATTATCCCTCTAGGATTCTGTAAGTGTTCAACCACATGGAAAGCCGTAATCAAATCGTACCCCCCCCCCCTGCATCCAGCGACGGAGCAATCTTCAACTGATCAGCCCAATAGTCCTGAACCCTGGCTTCCAACTCAACTCCAACTACCTCTGCTGCTAGCCCTTGAGCTTTACGCAAAAAGCCACCAGCTCCACAGCCAAAATCTAATAGCCGTTTGTTAGGAAGCATGGCTTTCACCAATTCAAAGCGTCGCTGGTCATCCCAGTCTGTTTCGGACAACCAAGCCTCCATCGATATTGGATCAGATCCATGCATGCCAGAGTTTTCATAGAACCCATCGTGAATATGGGCTTGGTCGTTCAGCATGACTAGGCCGCAATTTTCACATTCCAGAATTTGCATGTTCGGTGCATCCCGTACTGCGCCTTTGCGGGTGAAAAACTGAGATGATTGACACAAATAACACTGCATGGTTAGGCACCTCGAAAAAAATAAATCTTATTGAGAATGAGCACGAGATTCCAGTAGTTTCAGGCTCTTCGGATTCGCAGTAAGGCAATTAATCGAGGTGCCCCTTTCATAATGGGCACCTCGATTAATTACCATTTGGCGGCCTTCAAGATGCTAGAACCCTTGAGATCACGTTGCCACTCCCGGAAAAATCTGTATTTTCGAGGTGCCCTAATGACACCATCCATTTTCTAGTAACATTTTAGAACTAACATCTTCCCAAGCCCTCTTGAACACAATATTTGCCGAGACAGCCATAGCGGGGCCATTTTTATCTAATATAAACTCTTCAGCATTATGATAGACTTTATTTATGTCAGCAACACGAATACTGTCTGGCTCTAAGCTGATGTGTATCTAAATTGCATGGTGCCTTTCTCCAGAGTCCTTTCCAAAAGGCTTTGATGGAGATCTAGCTAGTGTATTTTAGATGACTAACAGCTTATGCTTTCTAACTCTTCAGAATAAATATCAAAACTTAGCAAGATGTTATCGTAAGTATCTCTTAAAATTTCTTCTAATACTAGATTTATGCTACCTTTCTTTATGATTTCTCCACATCCAAGAAGCCAAACATATTCGCCACTTGCTCTTTCAACTAGTAAATCAATATTTTTATCGTAAGCTGATGTGCGTCTAAATTGCATGTTGACTTTCTCCAGAGCCTTTGTCGAAAGGCTTTTACGGAGATCTGGCTAGTGTATTTTAGATGACTAACAGCTTATCCGTAATTCTCATCATTTTTATAATATCTAATCAACTTCTTATTTTTATTCTTATTTTTATTTAAATAGCTTTTGATAATTTTTGCTGTTTCATCTTTAGAATCGTTATCTGATATTACTATTTCTAGTATCTTTTCATTATTTTCATCTATTTCATTTAATATGCTATCTAAAGTTTATCCAATAAACCTCTCTCCGTTGTATACGGGAATTCCTATTGTGAGTTTAATTTCGTTTTCCATGTTACTCTTGAAGAATTTAAGCTATTTTCCTGCACAATATTCAGCAAAAAATGCTTGACTTTTTGACCTTTCCAGGCATCGACTGAAACTGTATTTAGATATACAATTAGTCTTGCCTGAGTTTGCTGAAAGCTTGGTTCTTCCGGATCTGTGGTTGAAACTGTGCTAGCTGATACACTTTTTTCTGATTCGCTGAAAGCCTTGCTGCGCCTAGATATTAGCTGGACTTATCACCCTGAACCCGGAAGAGCCATAAAGTTTGTATTTTCAAGGCACCCTGTAGAGTAATCAATCTAAAATTTGAAATTGGCATCGGTTATGCAGCGGCTGCTCTAAATAGCGCAGTTCTTCACCAAACCATTGCGTTGGAATGATTATGAGTGGGTCTTGATAATTTAGAAGTCCTGCAGTTAGAGAAAAAGTAGAGTTAGAGCAAACTAAAATTTTCGCATGTCTCATGATGACATGAGCTTCTTGGAAGCTTATATCTTCTAAAAAATGAACGGTCTTGTACAGCTTTCTTAACTTAGATTTAAGATGAAAGGAAATCTCGTCGTCCGATAAGACAACGAGATTCTCAAGAATACTAATTTTCTTTGCGATCAACAAAAAATCTTCATCAGATACGAGGTAACTTGCTACGTTTTTATAGTCTCCTCTTCTTATATGTATGCAGCAAAACGGTTCTCCTAGAGACTCCTTGAGTATTTCTGGCAGGTGTGAAATCTCATACAACTTAGATATGTTAGGATTACGTAGTGCATTCAGGCCCATCTCAGCTAATGTCAAGCATCTATTGTCTAGACGACAAATTTGCTTTTTGCCCCTCAGTCGTAAATGTTCTCGGGAATGTGACAAAGTTTTAAAGCGCGATACTTCTAAATTGTAAATGTCAAGATAAGCTGATGTGCATCTAAATTGCATGTTGACTTTCTCCAGAGCCTTTGTCAAAAGGCTTTTACGGAGATCTGGCTAGTGTATTTTAGATGACTAACAGCTTA
>Ga0169931_10012062_pt1 | contig 12049 bp, 9 predicted proteins | sample Kivu_15m_20L_FD_129675 | JGI IMG/M metagenome (GOLD analysis project Ga0169931, IMG submission 129675) | Freshwater microbial communities from Lake Kivu, Western Province, Rwanda to study Microbial Dark Matter (Phase II) - Kivu_15m_20L... | ecosystem: Environmental > Aquatic > Freshwater > Lake ...
AGAGAGAGAGAGAGAGAGAGAGAGAGAGAGAGAGAGAGAGAGAGAGAGCGAGAGAGAATCATTATTGCAATAATCGTTGAAACTATTAGAGTACTCATGAATCATCATCAACAACACCTTCAGCTGGTACATCCCCGTCATCTTCCTCTGACAAATTCAAAAGTAAATCCTCTCTAGCTTGCTCTTCAGCTACTATGTCTATATCGTAATGTCCACCACTGCTTTCAGCTGAGGTGCTCCATTGCTGTTTTATCTTAGCTGTAAACTCCTCGTATTGTTTTATCACCTCGGGTGTCACGGAACGTCTTGCCTTACTCATAGACGCTTCAAAATGGGCTCTGGTAATACATGGCACCAGATCCGGCAAAGCATCGGCTTCCTCTTGAGTAAGCTCTCCGGCATCAACTCTACGTTGCCTTTCAATATCTGCTGTGATCGAATCACGAATCGCATTTTTCGCAGCTCTTTGGCATATTTCAGTAATATCCGCACCTGAGAATCCATCTGTTACCTCTGCCAACTGATCAAAAGTTATATCATCTGCAATAGGACTCTTTCTAAGATTGGCTTTGAATATAGCAACACGAGATGGTTTATCAGGAAGAGGGATATAGATAAGCTGATCCAAACGCCCTGGTCTCATGATACCAGGATCTAAAATATCAGGTCGATTCGTTGCCCCAATTATAAACAGAGTCTTGGCCGACCCAACACCATCAATCTCAGCAAGTAATTGGTTGATTACACGGTCACTAGTTTCGGAGCTCCCGCCTCCACCCATACCACGAGCCCTAGCTATGGAATCCATTTCATCGAAGAAAAGGATACAAGGACTAGCGGCACGGGCTTTATCAAAGAGGTCTCGAACGTTAGCCTCAGAACCTCCAAACCACATATTTAATAGTTCAGGTCCCTTAACAGAAATAAAATTCGCGCCACATTCGTTTGCGATAGCCTTGGCCATGAGAGTCTTACCACAGCCGGGAGGGCCGTAGAAAAGAACACCACGGGATGCCTGCATGCCAAATTTTTCGTACAATCCCCTGTGCTCAATGGGGTAACGAACCATCTCCTGCAATTCTCGCTTTGTATCCTCCAGTCCTCCGATATCTTCCCACTGCACATCTGGGACCTATATAATACGCAGATATATGAATTTCAACGTTTTACCCTTGTAATATATAACACATTTCCTTTTCTGAGCGAAAACGTACCTCGACCTTGTTTTCTCGGAGAGTACTTGGGTCACAAACTCGTAAAGCGTGTAGAAAATGATCATTATTGACAATGAGCTTGCTTAAAGCTTCCTCTGGAATGGGTTCATCACTTTCCACATCCATATTCAGTATGTTGGATCGAATACATTGCAAAGCTGCTTCCAAGCACAATTGAGAAAGATCAGCACCTACAAATCCATGAGTATCCCTTGCAATTTGAAACAGATCAACGTCAGCGTCGAGCGCCATATCCTTGGTCTTAATTTTTAAGATTTCATGCCGCCCCTCTTCATCAGGAATGGCGATTTCTAATTCCCGGTCAAATCGACCAGGACGTCGAAGTGCTGATTCGATTACGTTCGGCCTGTTGGTTGCCCCGATTACCATGACGTTTGAGTCAGACTTTAGTGAATCCATTAGAGTTAAAAGCTGTGACACTATTCGCTTCTCTGTTTCTCCTTGAGCCTGATCACGCTTAGGAACAATAGAATCTAGCTCATCCATGAAAATAATGGATGGGGCTTTGATTTTTGCATCCTCAAAAGCTTGACGCAAGTTAGCCTCACTTTCCCCTCCCTTCCTTGCCATAATCTCGGGTCCATTGATAACGATTACATTAGCCCCAGTTTCTTCAACGAGAGCATTCGCTATTAAGGTCTTACCGCATCCTGGTGGGCCATGGAGAAGAACACCTTTCGGACTCGGCACTCCCGCCGCTGTCCAAAGTTCAGGAAAACGAAGAGGAAGCTCCACCAATTCCCTCATCAAATTAATCGCTTTACTGCATCCACCAACAGAATCATAGCCTAATCCAACGACTTGCCTAGGAGTGGCGGATCCAATAACGATATTTGTTGTTTTATCTACCTTTCCAGCAGAAGGACAATCATCACCTATGTGTTTTCGGTCATTACAAAATAAAAAAAAAGATGTTAAAAGTTTTAGGATTAGAGAAATTTCATACAATCAGCTCGAATCGTACCCTCAGTATTCTCTGATTCTTCTTCGATATCCACATGGTTGATGATGAATTCAAGAATTTTACTATTTGCATCTTGCATGATGATGGTGGAGCCCTGTTTCATTAGAATCGTTTGATCCTTATCAAGGTTCAAATACGGTGATACAAATCTCTCCATCAGTTCTTCATCAGGAATCGCATCACCACCCTCTGAAGCGACTAAAGATTTTAAACTGTCTTCAATTGGAGAGAATGTAACAGATTTTACGACAGTCGGTGTTTTCGTCAAGAGCAACATATCTCCACTACGTTCTTCCTTGTTCTCCGTTTCCGCTTCCAGTGGCACTATTTTAACTTTATCTCCGTTCCTCAAGCGTAAATTACTTGCCATATTGTGAGTAAGTTCACATGATGAAGAAGATTTCCCGCCCCCTTTTTTGTCTGCTTGAATCGTAACTACAGCATAACTAGCCCTTCTGCGTCTTCCAATCAGTGCGACAGCATCTCCATTCGATAGACCTAATTCCTCAGCCTTCTTATGGTTTATCGTTATTGAACTATCTGATGCAGCGTCTTTTAGATCCTATGTATGATAGAGAAAATGATCTATGAGATTAAAAGGGTTATCATGACGTTTCATAAAACGAAAATACATACATTTTTTCTTGAGACAATAGCATCGAGAAGTCCTGGAAGATAAAGTATTTCAGGCTCCTCTTCCGATTGCTCTGATTTCATGTCAGTTTCTGCTCCTCCTCTTATTTCGGCGAAATATTTTCTTGAATGAGCTGTAGCTAATATAGAACGTTTGGAAAGAAGGCAAGAAGTAATGCCGAGGCCAAAACGATTACAAGGGCTGATTGGGAAAGGCGATGTATTGCTATCGACAAAAGTATATCTGTCTGATAAAGCAGCTGCTATCAGAGCAAACGCTGCAATCATATTCTTCATCATTGGATCTGTAGTCGGAACTCAATGGCCTATTGCTTTCCTTGCTTTCTATCGAAAGAAACTGCTTTTGATGGCGATTAGTACATCTATGACGAGATTGTGTCGGATGGCCGAAAGTATCATGTAGGATGTAGGGATGTCTATTTATGACGCACGACGGACCTATGTAGGTCTACTACGTACAACGTACAACCTACGTATAATAGACAACATGCACAGCCAGCGCTTCCGTAAAAATTATCCACTAGCTAGGACTACTACTGGACTACTGTGACTGTGCTGCGAAATGTCTCGGCTAAATGCAGACATGCCCTCCTGCCTTTCTGTTCAGGAAGGACAATTGCATATGGTTTCGTATCATAAGATATTCTCTTAGTTAGTTTGTTTCGCTATCAAACGAATCTTTGTCGCTGTCCCACCATCACTCCCAGCAGCTCTTCGCTGGGCGCAAGTACTGGCTACCCATCCCCCTAGTTTCCATACGCCATCTTTTTCGACTGTTGGCAGAGGCTGGTTGAGCCCTGTCGAGTCCTTGGTGTTCTCCTCGTTCTGCTTAGACAAATCGTATACCATTGATGCTGTTCTTCCTCGCCATTGCTGTCGATCAACCTCTATGGATACAAGTTTACGGATTTCAGAAAACATTTCTTCATCCATAGTTGAGGCCTGTTTTTCATCCTCAGTCATTGTCATAACGGTATTTGACTCTTCATGCTTGTATCGCTCGCGCCCTTCTTGATCTATCCAGGATTGTACCCGCATGACGGCCACACAACCTTTTGGCCATAACCACTGCCAAAGCGCCAATAAACTTGTACGAAGAAAACCATCATGTGCACAAACCCCATCGATCGAATCCGTAATTAGACTGTATTCTACAGACGACTGTTCGTCATCAAACTCACCTAATTCCCCGTTAATAGTGCGCCACAACTTAGTTGCAAAGATTGCAACACGATAAACAACTTGCTCACTAATGTCGTTACTTTGACCTGCTCTACTCAGCAGCCGCAGGCCTCTACGCGCTCCATCATTAACCGCGTTTGCTGCTGGTGCAGTAGCATCTGACACAGATAAAAAAATTGCACTACCATTGTCACTACCATTGCTTGCCCCGATGGGGCCACAGAAAAACCTCGACATTGATACTAAGAGATCATTTTCAAGGGCAGTAACTGCTGATCTTTGCGTGGAGCAAATTTTACCAGTGCAGGCATCCATCATTAGCGTTGCCAAAGTCTGCCTCAAACCTGGAGATAATCTAGGGTCTTTCATAAAGAGAGAGGTGTTTGATGATAGTATGAATGAACAATTCAAAACCAGTCGACTATTGAAAGAATATGCCCGTTTCTTACCGAGGATACATTTGAGAAGAATTTCCAAAGCTGATAAAAGTCCAATCGACTCTTCTCCATGTTGCTTTGATCTATCAGCTGCACAATGGATGCATACTAACGCCGTAGCCGCTGCTGCCGCAATTTTGTCCGAACGCAATAAGTTAGTTTCCAATATCTCTGCGAAAAACTTTGCATGCGTCAATTCAATCAGGATTTGTGTAGATGAGCTCATGACGTCATGTGGCGCATCGTTATGTAACAAGTTCTCTGAACTATCTGATGTACTTTGCACAAGTATAGCAAGGTTGCAAAGAGCTGTTATAGCACAGGTTGATACATTCCCATAATTAAAATAGCCAACTCCGGATGATACTTCAGATATTGACTCGAGCCTCCTCTTTTCACGATACATATCCCATTCAAGCCACCGATAGGAGGATTCAATGAGCCCCAAGCATGGATGAAGAGACTTTGATGGTATTTTCTTACCAGTTTTTGGATGTTCCGTAAACTCACTTTTTGCATTTATATAGCAGAGGGCTAGTAAAGACTCGGCGATGAGATGGGTACAGCTGTATGGGATTTCGATACCTTCAATAAAATGTTGTTGAACAGCGCAGTCACTACCAATAATGCTTTCATCATCCGACCGTTTCTTTAATAACTCTTCCTCTTCGAGCGATAGAGCTTTAACCGAAGCAGGCATATGAACGAGGAGAATACGCTCAAAAAATTTTATCACTTGAAAAGGTGTTTCACCATCTTTTGCTCTGCAACAAGCAATAGCTTTCAAACAAGATGATCGGACTCTGTACTCTTCGTCTTCCTCCACTTCCAATGCATAGCTCTGTGATAAGTCATCAACTAGAGAATCGATGTAGACGTATTCATCGGCGATGGTTGCGTCATTCGATTTGTTTGTACTTTGATGCGAAACTTGACCCATTCCATGAACCGAAGTCCTAGTATACTTCATGGGGTGGATTAAGCCATCTCGATAAAAGCGTTCGTTGAAATATTGAAGAAGCAAGTTTAGTCCTATCCATTCAGAAAGGCCAATAGTGTCTTTAGATATAGGCGCTTTGTTATTCTGCCACTGTGCGAGAGCCAGAGCTGCATGGGAACGTATGCAAGGATTATGAGGTAAGTCAGCATGCAGCGCAACTGCCCCTCTGAGGCAGTCACCGAGCAATCGAACTGGTAGCTCTGAAACAGGTACATTGTGCACAGTAGAAATATTCATGGAACCTTGAATTTTCATAGGCCGTTCCGCCAGGGCCCGTAAAGCGTCAACTTGGCTTGAAGCTTCGCCGTCATGAAATAACTGTTCTGCCAAGCAAGCATCTGGTATGAACACGGATATTCTTCCATCGTACCAGCCATGAGGATCGATTCTAATCCAAAGTAATGGTGTGCGATTCGTTAGACGAACAAGCTCTAAGGCTTGATATCCTTCAATGTGCAACTGATTCGAGTCAAAGGCTGAGCCATTACTTGCGGAGGCGACTCCATTTATATTATCCTGTGAAGATGAAGAATCCACGTTGGTATCGTCTCCTTCATTCTTTCTGATTCCAGACTCGATGAGACCGCTGGCCTCTTTTTGTTGTCTTGCAGTAGTAACAGAGTTAGCATGAAGGAATATTGGGCCCCAGTCACTGCGAGCCCCATCAAATCGAATAGATTTAATAAATTCTCGACACTGGCCTTCATTTTCGATAACGCGCAAAGTTATCGGTCCTCCAAATGCTACTCCGCCGTTGGGAATCACTGGTTCAGCTATTACTTGAAGAAGGGTCCCCTTAGAAGCAATACTCTGGATTTGAGAGTCATTGGGCAAAGCAGGCTCAAGAAATGCACCTACCCTTAAGTACAAACCAGTTGATGCTCGAATATATGAATTGGGGAATCCTTCTGGTTCAAGATTTTGAATTTTGGAGAGGTTTTCATAATTTTCTCTTGAAGTGTCGTGTACAGTACCTAGAAGATATGGTTCACGTCCTGATATAATTCTCAAACAGCGATAGAAAAGATTATGAGAAATTCCTCCCTGTTTGACAATTTCATCAACACAGACTAAAAATGGCTGCTTGGGTATCAAATCGGCGTCATTATTGTCGTCTTGTATCCAGCGGGCTTTGTCCTTATCACTAAGATGCAAGGCATCAACTTTACTTTCTCCAAGATCTCTTAGCGCTGTTGAAAGTATTACTGAACGGACGACTCGCACAAAGTTTGATACGCCACAGCGACCTTCTATTATTCGTCGGAAAGCTTTGCATTTGAAAAATCGGTAAACAAGGCCCCCAGAGGGGTGGAGCAATTCAACAGCTCCGCATCCTAATGTCGCAGACGATGAGCTATTGCTTGATAAATACGTAGCGCTTAGAGGTGATCCTAGCCAGTTCATACTAGGTAAGCATTTATCTGCTCTTTCGAAACCTTCGAGTATGTCTTTGCATAGAAGTTGACGAACAGAAAACTCGTCGATAGCCGATGTATGCGATTCTGTGCCATTATTTATGCTCCTCCAAAGATGATCATTCGATCGGTCCCCTTGTTCGGAAGTCAAGATAGTTCTTGTTAGCTAGTAGTTACTATGTCTACCATGGAATATCTACGAAAACTCACCTCCTTGTGTCCCGTGATAGCCTCCTACACCAAAGTACTCGTCCTCTATGTTATATATTGGAAGGAAATCAATGTTTGGACTATTGAAGCCACTTTTCGAAGCGAACCGTTTGCAATAAAAATAGCTCTTCTTGCCACCTCCTTCACCAAAGCTTCCATGTGCCCGCTCATAGAAACTCATAAGTAGACATTCAAACAAAACATGTATATAGCTTTGACCTATGTCGTCATCACCTGCCAAGGGAGTTGTAGCTATGATCCAGCCTCGTATAGCTGACTGTGCTTGTAGAAATTGGCAAGTTCTACCACCAAAATAATATGGCAATCTCAGATTGGGAGGATGTAACAACGATGAATCGAATATTGCTCCACCTATGAAGGCATTGCACACTATTTCTGGATGTGTACATAAGGCTCCACTGCTTGATCCGCCATCTACGGCTCCTGGGATCCATATTTGAGTGTGTGATGATGTCCTAAATCGAGGTATTGACAATATACCTCGCATCAAGGACAATGCTCGCATAGGAACACCATCGGTAGATGCAACGATGGCACGTTGTATGGCATTTAAAGGACCGAATAAACTTGATTCAGATAAAAATGATGATGAACCATATTTCTTTCCACCCAAGAGTTTGAAGTTATCATTCGTCTTTAACAGAATACGACCTTTTTGAATAGATATTCTCTCTTGAGGATCTGCGAAATATAGCTGACGAACCCCTTCCCCCCTCCTCACAGCTGCTTTGAACGCTACAAAGACTCTATGTTTATCAATCCTTTTTCTATCTCTATATTCCTCATCCTCATCATGATCCTCAAGTTTAGTATAATATTCATGATCGTAGACAATTCGAAAAGGCGCGATAGCAAAACCAAGAGACCTAGCAGGTGCTGGATTCCAAAGAGAAGATACCCACATAGCCGTAGCGAGAATAGGTACATGAGGTTGATGAGAATCATCATCTTGTACAGATGAATGTAAAGCTTCTATAATCAAAGACACTTGTTCTTGTCCTAAAATCTCAATTAAGGAAGAATTTAAATCACTTTCTTGACTCGTGGTGGAAGTAGTTACAGTAGTTGATGATGATGATGGAACTGGATGTATAATGACATCATTCATACCAAAATCTTCACCAAATCCAGTAGCCCATAAACCTTCTTCCTTCTTCGCAGTAACAACTATACTCATTTCATGTGTGCAACGATGATTCCATCTTGCAGAATCAATCGTTGGAAGCCAACAACGTGGTCCTTGATGATCACCTACTGTTCCTGTAGTTGTATAAACATGTGGTGTCATAAATCTTGGGATGTTGATGTTGGTATTGCTGTTGCTGCTACTAATGGATCCATGTTTCGACAAGAGTGGTGAAAGAAAATGTATCCCTCCTAGATGGATAGATCCACATGGATGTGTAAACATTTTAAAATGGATAGTAACTTTTAGTGCCAATTGTTTCCTATTGCTTCTTCCGAATTCTTCTGTACCTTGTTTTTGACTAGAAGAACTCTCTTGTAATTGTTTCGCTATAAAGTTGATTCGTTTTTCTCTTCTTTTTGCATGTCTTTCATTCAATCTTTGTTTCAATTCTTGATGTAACGATGATGATGTATGATTGTTATTACCTTTTCCTAGAGATGAATCATCTATATCTTTCTTCCAGCAATGATAGACTTTATGATTCCATTCTTCCGAATTCCTTTGTATATTCTTCTTCTTGTCATCAATATTATTACTATTCGGTCGTACAAATGAAATTTGAACTTCACCTAAATTACTTGCAATGGATTTACAACGTAATGCATCCATCATACCCTGACCCCCACGTATATATTGAGTATCAGCTTCATATCGTCGTTTCTTGCGTTTCGACTTGTCTTGTTGTTGTTGATGATGATGATCATGTGTAAATGATTGTGAATTATATTCTAGATATGTCGAATCCTCCTCATTCATAAAGTCCAATGGTGTTAAAGTTTGATATGGTTTTGTAAGTACTTTAGCTAAAGGATCGACATGATATATATTAACAATGGGTACATGGATTAATTGTGGCTCATCATCATTATCATCTTGTTCTTCTTCTTGTTGTTGTTGATTGATCATAACGTCGTGATTGGAATCTATTATCCTGGTTTGATTTTGTATAGTAGCCATTTGTACGTTGGTAATCTTCATCTTTGATCCACCACGGAAATGAAATCGTATATTTGTAATTCGATGGTTATCATCTTGTTGATTGGAATCTGTACTGTGTATCTTCGTATCCTCGTCGTCAACCCAGGTGTAGGTAAGATACAGTGTTGTCGTACCTGTATAGGCCCATGCAGATTCGAAGTAACAAAAGTTCAAATGAGTTATTTGATGATATAAATGCATGTCATTGATAGAGCCAGGGTTTATTGTAGATGATGACGATGATGCCGTCATAGTGTCTGGATTTTCGTCTGAATATCGTGGTATAGGATTTTCACGCATCGTTTTTGTTTTTGTTGTTGACATGTAATTCAATGGAAATGTATAGTACTTGGCTATGAGGATGATGTTTATAAAATGGAAATGGTAAATAAATGAAAGTGGTTGATGAATGTCCTGTTTTCTTCTTTGGACAACAAGGGTGAGAGGAAGTGAGGAAGAAGAAGGGTTACAGGTTACAGTACTTGTCGTACATACTGTAGAATGGCCGATTGCGCAAAGCTGGAATTGCAAATTTACCGTCGAGCAGGAGTAGGAGTGATTGACGTATGTAGATCGCTGGACTGTATTATGTATAGTACCTGGTAGCTACGCAGTTTGTACAGTACTAACTACGTCTCTAGAGTTATGGCATCCAGCTTCCAGGCTTCGCGATGTTCCCAGACGGCTATTTCAATGGTTGACGCAATAGACAAGGTTTGTTTAACGAATCGTTTTAGTACGTGAATGATAGTAAAATCACGAGGATTCTTGAGGAATGTTTGAATCAGGTACATAAGTAAATCTTTGATAGATATTGTGATAAATATGTGCGTCTCATTGCATATTGCTATCCAAAACCTTGTTTCATATCCTTATATCGCTATTTTCCATATTGCTTTTTGATTGTAATTTTTATTTATTTTAGTGACATTAATGATTTCTTCATCATTGAAGAAATATCTTGGATTGAGACTAGACTGCACAGCCTATAGTTGCTTGCCAAACCGAGCCATCATTTGAAGCATACACAGTAACAGTGACGATTGAACTAGTTCCAGAAAAACTAACAGATGTAGTCAGTGAACCAGAAACGAGTCCTCCCGTATCGTAAATACGGGTACCTTCATGCTCAATGTATAGACCATCAGGTGCACTGTAAAAATTATAGGTAAGCGTAAAAGCACCCGATGTTCGACCCACATCAACTGTCATAATTGTCCTTCCTGCAGTTCCTGATGTTTGCATCACATCGCACTAAAACAATACCCCACTCTATAAGATGAGAAATAGATAGTTGTTATGATTAAATTATCATAGCATAAACTTACCGCTGCTACCCTCGTTTCCGTTGAAACAGTCGGAGTCGCGGTTGGCTTCAACGTAGGGACTGCGATTGGATTTGAAGTTGGTGTTGAAAGTGGGGCCGCTGTTCCCAGTAGGCTCGGCGTTGGGATCAATTTTATCGATTTCAACTTCTTCCCCATTTTTCCTTTATCACTTTTACCCTTCATGGACTTTGGACCTTTTCCTTTATCACTTTTACCCTTCATGGACTTTGGACCTTTTCCTTTACCCTTCATAAACTTTGGACCTTTTATTCTTCTCTTAGTTCGAGAACTTTTCTGTATATCGAGAGATGGGACCTGATTGATGATGGAATCCCGTGACATTTCATCGTCGGAATATCGAGTCACATAATGTTTTGATAGAGGAATCTCAGAATGATAAAGTTTCTTGTCGAAAGTTCTTGTTGATTCAAAAAGTTTGTGTGAAGCTCTTGACATTGGAGGATTATACGGTGACGAATATATTTCATCATGCCGTGAAGCTTTCACATTTGATGAGAGGTAATTGTAGTTTATGTTCGGACTAGCTGATGAGTGAGAATCTTCAGGTCGCAATATTGGATATTTGGACTCTTCAAAGGCAATAATTCTAGGTGACTTGATAACATCATCATAAGTATCAGTGAAAGAGAGGTAGTGTGATAGTTTTGGAGCTACAGTATCAGTAGCGATTAATTTTCTCCTCGATCCTTTCTTCTTCTTATTGCGGTCAGGGTTTTGCGATGACTTATTTCGATTTCTTTTTGTTCTAGTCGGAATCGCGAATACTATCCAAGGAAAGATTAAAACCAGTATCAAACCATCTTTCAACATCATAAATATACATATCGTATGTATTTGGAGGATGCTTCAACATTGACACTCACAACTCACAATGTATAAGAAATATGTTAAGACAACTTTTGGCGATTTCGTAGGGGTTATTTTTAGTCGCTGTATGTAGAAAATTGATACAGTACTAAATCTAACTCGTGCAGCAATCACATTTTTCCTTGGAAGGCTGGAGGCTGGACGGCTGGGGGTCGAAAAATATGGTTCACAGATACCGCCTTTTATAACGGCTGTTCAAATGTTTCATTCCGAGAGAACGGAGCTTTGCGCAGTACTGGGATGTTCTGTAGACGCACATACCTGCAGACTGCAGACCCACAGCGTCATGACGACACCAAATTACAAGGGGAAGAGAATAGAAACTTTTCGACACGTATCTATCATCAAGAAATGCATTTCTTCAAAGAAATATCAAAGATGATGATATGAGTCCAAGTGTATCGTCATCATCGTCCTTCCAGGAAAGGAAAAGGCGAAGAAATCCGAGCAGTAGTCATTCAACAATGTGGAGTTATAAGGTCGAATGCATGGCATGGTGGTGATGTAGACTTTGGAAAAAATATTATTTTTTGTTGCACCACGAATAC
>Ga0169931_10012063_pt1 | contig 12049 bp, 15 predicted proteins | sample Kivu_15m_20L_FD_129675 | JGI IMG/M metagenome (GOLD analysis project Ga0169931, IMG submission 129675) | Freshwater microbial communities from Lake Kivu, Western Province, Rwanda to study Microbial Dark Matter (Phase II) - Kivu_15m_20L... | ecosystem: Environmental > Aquatic > Freshwater > Lake...
CGTGGCGGATTCGAACCGCCGACCAACGGATTAAAAGTCCGCTGCTCTACCAGCTGAGCTAACGACCCGTAGGAAAAACGCTGGAAAGGGGGCGAATTCTATCAAATCCCGCCCCCAATCCACTACTTGCGCGACTGGTGGCGAGGGTCGGCCGCCCTTATTTTCGGGCGCCCTGCGCAAGGCGCTGCTTGGCGCTCGCCGCGGCCGGGCTTGCCGGATACTTCGCGAGCAGGCCCTCGAGCGTCTTCTGCGCGCCGCGCCGGTCGCCCAGCGCCTCCTGAGAGGAGGCAATATTGAGCAGGGCGTCGGGCGCCTTGGCGTCGTCCGGCCAGGCCGAGAGCACGCGCTGCTGCGCGGCCATGGCCTGCCGATAGTCGCGCTGCGCGAAATGCGCGTTGCCGATCCAGTACTGCGCCGAGGGCGCGAGCTTCGAGGTCGGATAGGTGACCAGGAAACCCTGGAAGGCTGAGATGGCAAGGGGGTAGTTGCCGAGCTTGAACTGGTTCAGCGCCGCCTCGTAGGCCTTGGTTTCGGCCGCTGGCGGCCCGGCCTCGGCCGGCGGCTTCTCGGCAGCGGCAACCGTGGCCTTCTCGCGCTCCTGCTCCAGCTTCCTCAGGCGCGTGTCGATATCCACGTACAGGTCCTTGCCGCGCTTGTCCGCGGTCTCGACCTGGTTCTGCATCACCTCGATCTGCCCGCGCATCCGCGCGATCTCACCACGCAGCGCCTCGATCTGGGCAGCGAGATCCAGCAGCGCGCGGCGGTCCTCGACGCGCGCCAGGCGCTCATCCAGCGCCTTGGTCATTTCCTGAAGCTGGCGGCGCAGGTCCTCGACGCCCTTGCGCGCGACGTCGTCACCGAAGAGCGCGAACGCCGGAACCGGCGCCGCGAGGCTGGCGGCAAGGAGCGTTGCGCTGAGGTACCTGCGCATCGCTCAGAACTCTCCGGAATACAGGATATCGCTGCGGCGATTCTTGGACCAGGCGGCCTCGTCGTGGCCCGCATCGGCAGGTTTCTCCTCGCCCAGGCTCACCGCCTCGACCTGCTCTTCCTTCACCCCCAGCAGCAGGAGCATCTTCTTCAGACCATCGGAACGGCGCTGGCCGAGGCCAACGTTATACTCGCGGCTGCCGCGCTCGTCGGTATTGCCCTGGACCAGCATCTTGAGCTGCAGGTTCGCGCGCAGGTATTTCGCATGCGCCTCGACCAGCTCCCGGTACTGGTCTTTCACGGTGTACTGGTCGAGGTCGTAGTAGATCGAGCGCCGCGACAGGATGTTGCCCGGATCATTGTGCGGCGCGCGGGGAGGCGGCTTGCCCGCGCCGGTGAGGTCGACGCGTGCGACGCTATCGGGCTTTACCGGCTGGGTGGTCGCGCCGCCGGCGGGGAGAGGAACCTGCTGGCGCTCCTCGACGGCAGCCGGTTTTTGTTCGTCCTCCGGCGTGGAAGAGCAGGCCGCGAGGCCCGCGGCCAGCGCTGCCGACACCAGGATGTAACGCAGGAAGTATCGCATCGACTGCCTCCTTTTCACTTCGTGAATGGACCCCACGCGGGCTCGCGGACATCGCCCGCGGAGATAGTGAGGCGCTGCTTGACGCGGCCGTCCGAGGACACCGCCGAGAGCACGCCGCGGCCGCCGACCACGGTCGCAAGCAGGATCATGCGGCCGTTCGGCGCGAAGCTGGGCGACTCGTCCTTGTCGCTGTCCGTGATCACCTGCACCTGGCGCGTAGCGAGGTCCATGGTCGCCACCTGGTACTTGCCGCCATTGCGAGCGATGTAGGCCAGCAGCCGGCCGTCCGGGCTGATGCGCGGCGACACGTTGTAGCTGCCCTCGAAGGTCACTCGCTGCGGGGTGCCGCCCGAGACCGGCATGCGGTACACCTGCGGGCTGCCGCCCCGGTCCGAGGTGAAATAAATCGTCTGCCCGTCCGGCGAAAACACCGGTTCGGTGTCGATGCCGCTGGAACTGGCCAGGCGCCGCAAGCCGCTGCCGTCCGGGTTGACCAGGTATAGCTGAGACCCCCCATCGCGAGACAGCGACACCGCCAGGCGCGCGCCATCGGGCGACCAGGCCGGCGCCGAGTTCGAGCCCTTGAAATTGGCCGCCACGTTGCGCTTGCCGTCGAGGAGCGAGTGCACGTAGATCACCGGCTTCTTGTTCTCGAACGAAACGTAGGCGAGACGCCGGCCGTCGGGCGACCAGCTGGGCGAGATGATCGGCTCCAGCGAGGCCAGCGCGGTCTCCTCACCGGCGCCGTCGGCATCGGCGATCTGCAACTCGAAGCGCGGGCCGCGCTTGACGACGTACGCGATCCGGGTCGAGAACACGCCGCGCACGCCGGTCAGTTTCTCGAACACATAGTCCGAGATCCGGTGCGCGGTGGAGCGAACCTGGTCGCGCGACAGGGTGTAGGCCACCCCCGACAGGTCGGCGCCCTTGACCACGTCGTGCAGCTTGAAGCGCACCTCTAGGCGGCCGTCGGGCCGCACGGCCACCGAGCCCAGCACCATCCCATCGGCCTGGCGCGCGCGCCACTCGGCATAGTTGACCGCGGAAGCTTCGGTGGGAACCGGCACTATCGCCGGCACCTCCAAGATCCGGAACATGCCGCTTCTCTCGAGATCGGCCTTGACGATGGCGGTGACGACCGGCCCGAGCGCCGCTTCCCCGGCAAAGGGCACCACCGCGACCGGTATGCGCTGCGCGCCGGCGCCGGTAATCTCGATGGAGAGTTGCGCCGTCGCAAGCTGCGGAAGGAAAGCCACGAAAAAGGCGGCAAGCAGCTTTCTCATGCGCGGCATTATACGGGGTCGAGAGGTCGGAACTTCAGTTCAAGCTCGCGCCGGAATTGTTCCGGTCGATCTGCGCCCGGCAGCGGCGAGGATTTCAGGATCGCGCGCTCGACCGCCTGGTCGTACCTTGGATCCCCGCTCGAGCGGCGCAGCTTTACCGACAGAACCTCTCCGGTGGGAAGCTGCACGACATCGAAGATCGCCTCCGGATTCCCCTTGATGCCTTCGGGCAGCAGGAGGTTGCCCTTGATCTTGCCGCGGATCTTCGCGATCCAGCCTTCCAGCGCGCGCGCACTGGCGGCCGCGCTCGCCTGCGCCGCTTCGCGCTTGAGTTGCTCGGCAATCTGCTGGCGTTCGCGATCGAGAACCAGGTTCGCCTGCTCGCGCGCCGCCGCTTCCTTCAGCTGCTTCTCGGCCTCGGTCACCCTTGGCTTTGCCTTAGGCTCCGCAACGGGCTCGGGCTTCGCGACCGGTTTGGGCTTGGGCGGAGGCGCTTTTTCCGCGATCTCCGGCTTCTCGTTCCGGGGCTCGGGCTTGGGCGCCGGCGGAGGCGGCGGCTCGACGGCCGGCGCCGGCTTGGGCTCGACCGCGGGCGGCGGGGGCGCCGCCAGGGGCGCCTCCCACAGTTCCACGCTCACCGACTCCGGTGGCCGGTTCTGCCAGCGCACGCCGAAGACGAGCACCAGCGCGAGCGCGACATGGACCAGCACCGCCAGCGCGAGCGACAGCCACTGCCCCGGCTCGGCGCGCTCCTCGAACATGGCCGCCGCCGCGCTCATTGCCGGGGCTTCACCTGCAACCCGACCCGTTCGACGCCCTTGGCGCGCAGCTCATCCATCACCTGCAGCACCGCCTCGTACTTCACGTTCTTGTCGCCCGAGATCAGGACCGGCGTCTTGGGGTCCTTGACGAGGGTCTTGATCTCCTCGATGGCGATGGCGCGCTCGCTGAGGATGCGCCCGGCGGCATCGCGCTCGCGCACCGTGAGCGAGCGGTCCTCCTTGATGATCACCTCCACCGGGGCCAGTTTCGGGGCGCTTGCCGCGCCCACCGAGGGCAACTCGATCACCCCCGGGGTCACCAGCGGGGCGGTGACCATGAAGATCACCAGCAGCACCAGCATCACGTCCACGTACGGTACGACGTTGATCTCGTGCATCGGCCCGCGCTTGCTGTGCAGCCGCGGCATCCCTAGCGGATCACGGCCTGGCGTTGCAGCACGTTGGAGAACTCCTCCATGAAGCTCTCGAAGCGGATCGCGACCCGGTCGATGTCGTGCGAGAAGCGGTTGTAGGCCACCACCGCGGGAATCGCCGCGAACAGGCCGATGGCGGTCGCGATCAGCGCCTCCGCGATCCCCGGGGCCACCTGGGCCAGGGTCGCCTGCTGCACGTTCGCGAGACTGCGGAACGCATGCATGATCCCCCACACCGTGCCGAACAGGCCCACATAGGGACTCACCGAGCCGGTGGAGGCGAGAAACGACAGGTGGCGCTCCAGGATGTCCATCTCGCGCTGGTAGGTGGCGCGCATCGCGCGGCGCGCGCCATCCACCATCACCGAGGGGTCGGTGCCGCGCTGGCCGCGCAGCTTGGTGAACTCGCGAAAGCCCGCCTCGAAGATGCGCTCCAGGCTGCCGATGCTGTGGCGCGCGTTGACCGAGCCCTGGTAGAGCGCGTTCAGGTCGTTGCCGCTCCAGAATTCGCGCTCGAACTGCTCGGTCTGCGCGCGCGCGTTGCGAATCGTGAACCACTTGCGGAAGATGAACATCCAGGACATGAAGGACACCGCCAGCAGCAGCAGCAGCACCCCCTTCGCGACCAGGGAGGCGTTCATGACCAGGTTCCAGAGATCCATGTCCTGCGTGACGCTCATGCTGCGATCCTCGCGGTGAGTTCTTCGGGCAGGGCTTGCGGCTTCATGTCCTTGTGCCTCACGCACGCCGCCTGGATGCGCGCCGCCGCGCACAGGCGGCCGTCCTCCAGCCGCACCTCCTGGTCCAGCCACAGGTAGGCGCGCTTCACCTCGGCGGGCTGCACGCTCACCGTGAGCAGGTCATCCAGGCGGGCGCCCGCCTTGAAGTCGATCTCGGCGCGCGTCACCACGAACCCCAGCCCTTCGACAGCGGCCATGCGCTGCTGGTTCACGCCGAGGCTGCGCAGCCACTCGCTGCGCGCGCGCTCGAAAAAGCGCAGGTAATTCGCGTAGTAGACCACGCCGCCCAGGTCGGTGTCCTCGTAGTAGACGCGCACCTGGATATGAAACGGACTCAAGCGCGGTTCGGGTCAGAGAGCAGGTCGGCCGCCGCCCTGGGCGCGACGATGCCGAAATGCCGGTAGGCGGACAGCGTCGCCATGCGGCCGCGCGGTGTGCGCTGCAGGTAGCCGCACTGGATCAGGTAGGGCTCGAGCACGTCCTCGATGGTGTCGGACTCCTCGCCGATGGCGTGGGCCAGGTTCTCCACGCCTACCGGGCCGCCGCCGAACTTCTCGATCACCGCCAGCAGGAGCTTGCGATCCATCAGGTCCAGGCCCAGGCCATCCACGTCCAGCATCGCGAGCGCCGCGTCCGCCACCGCCTTGGTGACCTTGCCGTCGGCCTTCACCTGGGCGTAGTCGCGCACCCGGCGCAGGAGCCGGTTGGCGATCCGCGGCGTGCCTCGCGAGCGGCCTGCGATTTCCGCGGCCCCCTCATCCGCCAGCGCGACCTCCAGCAGCCGGGCCGAGCGTTGCACGATCCGCGTCAGGTCTTCGGCGCCGTAGAACTCCAGTCGCGCCACGATGCCGAAGCGGTCGCGCAACGGGTTGGTCAACATGCCGGCGCGGGTGGTAGCCCCGACCAGCGTGAACGGCGGCAGGTCCAGCTTGATGGAGCGCGCGGCCGGTCCCTCGCCAATCATGATGTCGATCTGGTAGTCCTCCAGCGCGGGGTAGAGGATTTCCTCCACCACCGGCGAGAGGCGGTGGATCTCGTCGATGAACAGGACGTCGCGCGGCTCCAGGTTCGTGAGCAGCGCCGCGAGGTCGCCAGCGCGCTCCAGCACCGGCCCCGAGGTCTGGCGCAGGTTGACGCCCATTTCGCGCGCGATGATGTGCGCCAGCGTCGTCTTGCCCAGGCCCGGGGGCCCGAACAGGAGCACGTGGTCGAGCGCCTCGCTGCGTCCCTTCGCCGCCTGGATGAAGATCTCGAGCTGGCAGCGCGTCTTCTGCTGCCCGACGTATTCGGCGAGCGTCGCCGGACGCAGCGAGCGCTCGATCTGCTCTTCCTGCGTCGAAGTCGGCTTTGCGGAGATGAGCCGGTCTGTTTCTACCGCCATGGCGTATCTTACCGGGCAGAAGGGCCGGGCGTTGCCACGGGTTCGCGCCGGCAGGACGTACCAAATGTAACCGATCGGTTATATTCCCCCTGCCCTAGCCCTTCGCCAGCCCCTTCAGCGCGGCGCGGATGCCCTCGGTGATGCCAATGCCCGGCGGCAGTCCCTTCACCGCGACCAGGGCTTCCTTCTCGCTGTAGCCCAGCCCCAGCAGCGCGTTGAGCACGTCGGCGTTGCCGCCCGACTTCGCCTCCGCCGGCAACGCGTCGGCAAGCTTGCCCTTCAGTTCCAGCAGCAGGCGCTCGGCGGTTTTCTTGCCGATACCCGGCACCTTGGTCAGGCGCGCCGGCTCCTGCAACGCCACCGCCTGCGCGAGTTCGGCGACGGACAGCCCCGAGAGCACCGCGAGCGCGGTGCGCGCCCCGATCCCGGAAATCCGGATCAACTGCCGGAATACCGCGCGCTCCTCCGGCGTGCCGAAGCCGAACAGGATGTGCGCGTCTTCCCGGACGACCAGGTGCGTGTGCAGGGTCACCGCCTCGCCGGTGGCCGGCAGGTTGTAGAAGGTGCTCATCGGCACGTCCACCTCGTAGGCAAGTCCGTTCACCTCCACCAGCACCTGCGGCGGATGCTTGGCGAGGAGTTTTCCGGTCAGCCGGCCGATCAAACCAGGCGCCCCTTCTTCATGCGCAGGCGGCGAGTGCTGATCGTGCCCAGCGCGGCGGAATGCGCGTGGCAGATGGCGCAGGCGAGCGCGTCGGCGGCATCCGGGCTGGGATCCCCGGGCAGCGCAAGAAGCCGCTTCACCATGTGCTGCACCTGTTCCTTGTTGGCGTGGCCCTTGCCGACCACGGCCTGCTTGACCTGCAGAGCAGTGTACTCCGCGACCGGGAGGCCGGCGATCACCGCGGCGCAGATCGCGGTGCCGCGCGCCTGCCCCAGGAGCAGCGTGGATTGGGGATTGACGTTGACGAACACTTTCTCGATCGCCACTTCCTGCGGCGCCTGCGCAGCGATCACCTCGGCGAGGCCTTCGAGCAGCACCTTGAGGCGCAGGACGAGCTCGCCCGCGCCGGATTTCACGGTGCCGCTGGTGACGTAGCGCAGCTTGCCGCCCGACTGCTCGATGACGCCGAATCCGGTGTTGCGCAGGCCCGGATCGATGCCGAGGATCTTCACTCGTCCAGGGATGCGGTGGTGTACACGTCCTGCACGTCGTCGAGGCCTTCCAGCGCCTCGAGCAGGCGCTTGAGGCGCGCCGCGTCCTCGCCCGCGACCGCGACCTCGTTCACCGGCTTCATGGTGATCTCGGCCAGTTCAGGCTTCAGGCCCGCCTTCTCCAGCCCGGTCCTGACCTTGTCGAAATCGTTCGGGGCGCTCAGCACCTCGATGGAACCGTCCTCGTTGGCGACCACATCGTCGGCGCCGGCCTCCAGCGCCGCTTCCATCACCTTGTCCTCGGAGGCGCCAGGCGCGAACACGAACTGGCCGCAGTGCTTGAAGAGGTAGGCCACGGAACCGTCCGCGCCCATGTTGCCGCCCGCCTTGGTGAAGGCATGCCGCACTTCGGCCACGGTGCGGGTGCGATTGTCGGTCAGGCAATCGACCAGTACCGCCGCGCCACCTGCGCCATAACCCTCATAGCGCACTTCCTCGTAGGCCACGCCCTCGAGCTCGCCGGTCCCGCGCTGCACCGCCCGCGTCACGGAATCCTTGGTCATGTTCGCCTCGCGCGCCTTGTCCAGGCACAGGCGCAGGCGCGGGTTGCTATCGGGATCGCCTCCGCCCAGGCGCGCCGCCACCGTGATTTCCTTGATCAGGCGGGTGAAGACCTTGCCTTTCTTGGCGTCGGCGGCCGCCTTGCGATGCTTGATGTTCGCCCATTTGCTGTGTCCAGCCATGTCATAATTTTAACGTCATGGCCGCACCTGTTCTGGTCGCCAAAGCGGGAAAAACCAACCTCGAACTGCTGCCGGCGCTCGCTAATCGCCACGGCCTGATCACCGGTGCCACCGGCACCGGCAAGACCGTCACCCTGCAAGCGCTGGCGCAGGCCTTTTCCGGCATCGGGGTGCCGGTATTCCTGGCGGACGTGAAGGGCGATCTCTCCGGCATCGCGCGGGCGGGCGGGGCCAACGCCAAGGTCGCGGAACGCGCGAAGTCGCTCAAGATCGACCTTGCGTACGCCGCCTGTCCGGTCGTGTTCTGGGACGTCTACGGCCAGAACGGCCATCCGGTCCGCGCCACGGTCTCGGACATGGGCCCGCTGCTGCTCGCGCGCCTGCTGGGCCTCAACGACACCCAGGAAGGCGTGTTGAACCTGGTGTTCAAGATCGCCGACGACGCCGGCCTTGCGCTGCTCGATGCCAAGGACCTGCGCGCCATGCTGCAGTTCGTGGGCGACAACGCGACGAAATTCACCACCGAGTACGGCAACGTCTCGGCGGCCTCCATCGGCGCCATCCAGCGCGGGCTGCTTGCACTGGAGACGCAGGGCGCGGACCGCTTCTTCGGCGAGCCGATGCTCAACATCGCCGACCTGATGCAGGCCGAGGCTGGCAAGGGCGTGGTCAACGTGCTCGCCGCCGACAAGCTCATGAACTCGCCCAAGCTCTACGCGACCTTCCTGCTGTGGATGCTGGCGGAGCTGTTCGAGAACCTGCCCGAAGTAGGGGATGTCGAGAAGCCCAAGCTCGTGTTCTTCTTCGACGAGGCGCACCTCCTCTTCAATGGCGCGCCCAAGGCGTTGCTGGAGAAGATCGAGCAGGTGGTGCGCCTGATCCGCTCCAAGGGCGTGGGCGTGTATTTCGTCACCCAGAACCCGCTCGACATCCCGGAGTCGGTACTGGGACAGCTAGGCAACCGCGTGCAGCACGCGCTGCGGGCCTTCACGCCGCAGGACCAGAAGGCGGTGAAGTCGGCCGCCGAGACCATGCGCCCGAACCCGAAGCTGAAGATCGAGCAGGCGATCACCGAGCTGGGGGTGGGTGAGGCGCTGGTCAGCTTGCTCGACGAAAAAGGCCGGCCGGGCATCACCGAGCGCGCCTATATCGTGCCGCCAAGCAGCCAGCTGGGGCCGGTCTCCGCCGCCGAGCGCAAGCAGCTCATCGCCGCCTCGCCGATCGCGGGCCACTACGAGAAGCTGGTGGACCGCGAGTCAGCCTACGAGAAGTTGAACGCGCGCGCGCAGGACCCGGCCGCCGCGGCAACCCCGGGGGCTCCGGGTGTACCGGCGCCGGCAGGCGAGGCGGGCAATCCAGCCTCGAACCCGCTCATGGAATTGCTGTTCGGCCGTACCGGGCCACGCGGCGGCAAGCAGGACGGCCTGGCGCAAACGCTCGCCAAGAGCACTGTGCGCACCATCGGGTCGACGGTGGGACGCGAAATCATCCGCGGCGTGCTGGGGTCCATCCTCGGCAAGCGGCGCTAGTTTTCTCCGGAAAGGAAATCACGCAATGGACATGGGAATCAAGGATAAGAATGCGCTCGTCTGCGCCGCCTCCAAAGGCCTGGGCAAGGGCTGCGCGATGTCGTTGGCGCGTGAAGGCGTCAATCTCGTCATCACCGCGCGCGGCAAGGAAGTGCTGGAGGCCACCGCGGCGGAGATCCGCAAGGCGACTGGCGTGAAGGTCACCGCCGTGGCCGGCGACATCACCACGCCGGAGGGCCGCGCCGCGGCGCTCGCCGCCTGCCCGCAGGTGGACATCCTGGTGAACAACGCCGGTGGCCCGCCGCCGGGGGACTTCCGCAACTGGTCGCGCGAGGACTGGGTGAAGGCGCTCGATGCCAACATGCTGACACCGATCGAGCTTATCAAGGCCACGGTGGACGGCATGATCGCGCGACGGTTCGGGCGCATCGTCAACATCACCTCCGGCGCGGTGAAGCTGCCGATCCCGGAACTGGGCCTGTCGAACGGCGCCCGCACCGGCCTTACCGGCTTTGTCGCCGGCCTCTCGCGACAGACGGTGCAGCACAACGTCACCATCAACGGCCTGCTGCCCGGGCCGTTCGACACCGACCGGCTGCGCGGCAATTTCATCTTCAACGCCCAGAAGCTGGGCAAGACGGTCGAGGAGCTGGCCAAGGCGCGCGCCGAGGGCAATCCGGCCAAGCGCTTCGGCACCACCGAGGAGTTCGGCGCAGCCTGCGCCTTCCTGTGCAGCGTCCACGCCGGCTTCATCACCGGCCAGAACCTGTTGATGGACGGCGGGCATTATCCTGGAACGCTCTAGAGCGTTGCCGGCACGCTGAGCGCAGACATGCGCCCGGTGCGCGTCATCGACACCGGCGTGCGCCCCGGCCGGGAGAACGTGGCCTTCGACCAGGCGCTGGCCGAGTCACGCAACGCAGGGCGCAGCCCGGAGACCATCCGCTTCCTGCGCTTTCGCCCCTGCGCTCTCGTCGGCCTGCACCAGATGCTCAGCCACGAGGTGCGGCTCGAGTACTGCGCGGCCAACGGCATCGAGGTCGGGCGGCGCATCACCGGCGGCGGCGGCCTGTACCTGGACGAAGGACAAGCCTGCTGGGAGCTGGTGCTCGAGCGACGCGGGCTCGGAACCGACCTCGCCGCGATCACCGCACGCATCTGCACCGCCGCCGCGGCGGGACTGAAACGCCTCGGCGTGCCGGCGGAATTCCGGCCCCGCAACGACATCGAGGTCGAGGGCCGCAAGCTGAGCGGCACTGGCGGCGTCATCGACGGCGACACCGTGTTCTTCCAGGGCACGCTGCTGGTGGACTTCGAACCGCTGCGCATGATCGAGGCGCTGCGCATCCCGGTGGAAAAGCTGGCGCGGCGCGACCTCGAGGACACCCGGCGCCGCGTCACCAGCCTGCGCGAAGTCCTCGGCCGCGTGCCACCGCATGACGAGATCCACGCCGCGCTGCTGGAAGGATTCCGGGAGCACCTGGGCCTGGATCCGCAATGGGGCGCGCCGACCGAAGACGAGGAACGCCTGCGCGGCGGCTGTTCGACGAGCAGTACGGCAGCGACGAGTTCGTGCGCCAGCTGGACGCGCCTGCCGGCGACCCGCCTGAAGTCTCGGCGACGCTGGTGCGCCGCGGCGGCACCATCCGCGCCGACATCCGGTTGGAAGGCGCGGCGCGCGACCGCATCCGCGAGGTCCTGGTCACCGGCGACTTCTTCCTCAGCCCGCCGCGCGCGCTCTACGACCTCGAGGCGCGCCTGCGCGGATTGACGGTCGGCGAAGCAGGCGAAGCCGTGGCGGCGTTCTTCGCGCAGCGCCCCTGCGAGATGCCCGGCCCGTCGCCCCTCGATTTCCGCGAGGCGATCGAGCAGGCGCTGTCGCAGAAAACTTTCCATGCCAGAGGTCACCGATTGCGCGGGCATTGGCGCGGCCCGCCTCCCCGCGATGCGCCGGCGCTGGTGTTCCTGCACGACGCGCTGGGCAGCGTGCGCCTGTGGCGAGACTTCCCCGACCAGCTGGTAAAGGCGACCGGCCTCGGCGCGCTGCTCTACGACCGCTGGGGATCGGGCGACTCCGAGCCGCTCGCGCCGCCGCATGCGCGCGACTACCTGCTGCGCGAGGCGCTTGAGTCCCTGCCGGAGGTGCTGGACCAGGCCGGCGTGCGCGAGGCGATCCTCGTCGGGCAGTCGGATGGCGCCTCCATCGCGCTCGCCTTCGCCGGCGCGCGCGCCGAGCGCGTGCGCGGGGTGATCGCCCTATCACCGCACCTGTTCGTCGAGCAGCGTACGCTGGACCAGATCCGCGACTAGATCCGGGACTTCAACTCCGGCGACCTGAGAGCGCGCTTGCGCCGCCACCATGGCGCCAACACCGACTTGCTGTTTGCCCGCCTGGTCGAAGTCTGGACCGCGCACGCGCCCGGCACGCGCTGGGGACTGGATTCCCATGCGTCGCAGGTCCGTTGCCGCGTGCTGGCGATCCAGGGCGAAGACGACGAATTCTTCTCCGA
>Ga0169931_10012064_pt1 | contig 12049 bp, 10 predicted proteins | sample Kivu_15m_20L_FD_129675 | JGI IMG/M metagenome (GOLD analysis project Ga0169931, IMG submission 129675) | Freshwater microbial communities from Lake Kivu, Western Province, Rwanda to study Microbial Dark Matter (Phase II) - Kivu_15m_20L... | ecosystem: Environmental > Aquatic > Freshwater > Lake...
ATTCGCATAACAATGTCGGACTTGATGTTGCGCATCATATCTTCTCAGCCAAGTCGATGATAGTAAACGGTTTAGTGGTGATGGCGGTCGTAAACAGTACGATTCAACATGGTATGAGTTGCAACATAAAAATATGACGATAAGTATTACGTTAGAGAATCTGATGGATGTGATTAATATCCTCCTTATTCGCTCTTGAGGTTCGTGAATAGTTTGTAGTCGTATCATTGGCTTGATAAGCATTAGAGGCATTATGTTAAATTCTCGGTTCTCCAACTATTACATCATCAATTTTAAGCTGCATGCAGAACGCAGAACATCATGCATGCATTTTTTATAAGAACGCGCCATTTTAGTTTGTATGCTGCGTACAAAACCCTGGTTCGTCCGTCGCTCGTAAGGTACAGTACTGTAGTAGGGTCCTACCGTATACCGGTATGTACAAATGTCAAATGTGTGCGCATGATCACCTCGTTCATTTTACATCATCACAAACCTATAATACCTAATACGTTTGATTTCATGTCATGAATACATTTCATTTAAATCGATTAAAAGAGAAACTGAAACTATGAATGCTCTAAAGAATAAGAAAAGAACAGAAACTAAACCACCAGCAGTTGATAGGCTGATCATGCCTACCGTGGGCATAGTCCTCGCCTTACTCGTATACTTCTTCATGAAGGGGATCAAATCAGAGGTACGATGGTTTCAAAATCTAGCGAATCATACAGTTTTTTCCTTCTTTATGAATCTATCAATCATTTTTTCTAGATACCTAGGATAGATGTGACAGACGAGCTGGCTCTCCGTGAGGTCTTTTTCGGGGAGGGACTAGGCAAATCATACGTTGTTCTGTGTGACAAATTACCGAAAGACAGTTCATCTAAAAGGTTTCCTATAAGCAGCGTATTCTCTGATGCGCATTTAGAGTATAGACAAGCCCAATTTGCCATTATGGACTGTCAATATCAACTTCCGTCTGGAAAAACCATTATTGAACGATTCGATATCGATGATAAAAAGAAACCAACGATTTTTCTCAGTGGCAAGATTGGTCCGCCTAAGCAGATTCCTCCAAAGTATTTGAAGTCTGGAACAACACTAACCAAGTATCTAGCTGCCACCTTGGAACCTCATGCAGCCAAAATTGAGAATTCCAAAGACTTGAAGGTAAAATGCCTCGATAAGGATTGGTGTGGACTTCTTCTTAAAGGAGGTACTCCCGAAAATTACGTGAAAAATATGATTAAAAATTTACTGATCAAATATGATAGGATCAGCTTTGCAAGCTTAGATTCAGCAACTTTATATTCTACCAACCTTGAAGAATATCTTCCAGAGTTTCAAAAGGGTCATCATCGGTTTGTCTTATTCAGAAAAGTAAGCGGTGGTCTATCGACCGGCAAAGACGGGAAAGGGTCTCAAAGTCGATTAATAACAAGTATTTTACCATTAGATAGCCAGGATTTATCTCTCCAGATTATTTCTAATTTGATCGATTCTGCTTTCTCGGGTTCGATTCAGATGAAGCGTCTACCGTCTCTGCCACAAGTGAAAATCCGTTCCAAGAAAATCGAGGAACAAGATACGCAAAAAAGGCAACGTGCCAAGAAGCGGGCAGATGGATATAAGGAACAGGATGAAGTTTCTGCCAATGATGGGAGTAAAGAGGGTAGGCGTTTAGAAAGAGAAAAGAGAAGAGAAGAACACCGCAAAAGCAATCCGAATTACAGAGAAAAGACACCGGAGGAAATTGCCGAAATCGAAAGGCAGAGAAGACAGCGGATGCAAGAGGAAGCTGAAAAATGGAACATTCGCGATGCAGATGCCTCTACGGATATTGAAAACGAGGTATTTGATTACGATGAGGAGGGCGATGAACTATCCGTAGATTCATTTGAATCTAATGAAGATAAAGATGATGAAAACGAGGATGAACTTTTCGATTTAGACTGAAACCTTAATGATGAAGTATCGCTTTTCTCATAACGATGTGTAACATATGTTTCGGAATCAGATTAGATTTTGTTTGATTTTTACCATCACAAGAAGGAAACAAGATAGTACAGAAAACTAAATCACATGACGCTTACAAGATTTTAAAGCCTTACAGTTACGAACTTTAATCACGTAAAGATAATCCGACGATTATTTCAGTTCTTCTGTTCAAGCGGTTCCTCCGCCGACTTTGACAAATCTCTTCCTCGCCGCTTCTTTTTTCGTAATTTTCTTACCAGAAGCACCCTCACCGTCAGGGGTGTCAGATTTTTCAACTCCTTCTTTTTTCTCTGTAAGGATGAACTCAATATGGGCCGGTTGGCTGGCATATTTCCCTATGCGACCATGCGCCCTATAAGTTCTCCTCCTTCCAGGGGGTGCTCGATTGCATTGGGCATGGCTGATGTATAAATTATCTACACTCAAGCCCTTCGCAGCACCGTTGGCGATAGCGTTTGATAGCAAATCTTTGATAACGGCAGTAGCTTTAACAGGAAATCGTCCTTTATCTCCCGGTGTCTTGTGTTGCTTCGCCATGGCCTTACGACCTACAGAGCGCGTGTACTTGAGAAATGGAACTACAGCCTTGAAATTCATAACATCTTCCAAATATTTAATTGCTTTCTTAGCGTTCATTCCACTTATGTGGTGTGCGATTTCTCGACAGTGTTTGAAGTGTATACGAAGATGAGAGCCCCTGGACTTGGAGGTAGCCTCCGATGGATCGGGTTCAACACTGTAGCGAGTCATAATATTTTACTTTGCGAACAACGTTGCGAAAATCACAATGTTACCATAAGAGGAATTTATCAGTAAATTTCAAGTCATATGGAAACATAAGAGGATATCATAGGGAGAGTACCGTTCATTCTTACATTTATTAAGTCTTCTAGTTTCTAAATACTGTGCCTTTGATGATGTTAAGTTTGACCCAGCCTTGGTATGTTAGGGCAAAGAAGCAAAGAGGCACTTTGTGTGACAAAAGTCTGGCGAAGTAGCTGTAGCAAAGTACAGAATATCGGTACGTAGAGTGGTTTAGTAACTCGGTAAGAGGATAAGGTAGGGTTATTAGTTATTACTGGCGTATTTTTTATACTGTAGCCCCTTTCTCACAAGCCGCCGGATCGAGAGTACTCGTACCGTACGTTGAGAATTACTGAAAATTTTCAAAGCAAGCCTGCATATAGTTCATTAAGAACGAGACTGAAACGAGTAATTATTTGATAATAGAAATTAAAAACATAAGCAGTATACAAGATAATAATATATTTATTCATTCATCACCCTCAGAAAGTTCATCTAGTGCGGATGTGCTGTCACCTAAACCAAATGTAGCATGATCATTATTACCCAGCCCAAATCCACTTCCATTCTTCCCTAGTCCATCAGCGCCCGCCAATGCACTCATGATGTCACTGCCCATTTCCTTATAAACTTTAGCAGCTCCAGTCATGGCCTCTCTCCATTTAATAGGATCGTTAAGAATCTCTGTAAATCCTGGCATACTTGTCATCATACTTCTAAGCATAGGATCGTTCAAAATTAGCTGTCGACTTTGTTCCAGTCGTTCGGGGTCATTCATGTATTCTTGAAACAAGGGGCTATTCATCATGTTTTGCATCATATCAAGACTCTCCTGGAGATTCGGCATACCCGACTGGCCACTTGCTTTCAACAATTCATCAAGTTTACGAGGATCTAAACCGGCATTCTTTAAGAGATCAGATATACCATTTGTATTGGGCCCACTTTTCATCATTGGAACATCGATATCAGAAATCTGATTGGATATATTAGGTGAAGATTTTCGCTCGGAAACGGATACAGTGGAAGTCGTAGCTTTTCTGCTAGGTACTAAATTAAGAACACTACCGTCAAGAACTCCTGCGTCTTCTAATACATCTAACGGATTCAATTTTCTGCCGCCGAATAAAACACGACCTTGTTTCGATGATGATATACCCGACTCGTTTTCTAATTTCGACTGGAGCTCTTGAACAGTTGTAACACCGTCAATATCGTATTTCTTGCCTCTTAGTGTTACTTGTACGTTTATGGGTTTCCGAGATAACACACATGATATAGAAACAACGCAAAGCTACAATCAACATTTCAATGAAAATTAGAGAATATTTGAATATCATTCTAACGATGTGGCACGTAAATATATGACGTATACGACGTACTGAAGCTACTAACTTTAATACTTTTCGCAACAACGACATGACTATATGTCTTAGATGTGGTATCTTCAAATGTGATAGTCTCACAAGTCGAGCTAGTTGTAATATTTGATAGGCTTCAAGACAGTCTCGTCTTAGCTACGTATGACAACAAACAAGCAAACAAGGGATGATACCGCCGACAGGTTGACATGAAAAAGTTTTGCGGGTGAAGAAACGCGCACAGTACAATAATCAATCAAGCCTAACCCTTTTCTCGTACTACGTACCATTTGCACGACGTACAACAAATGATATTCAAAATAACTGGCGACTACTAAAAGATTGAAACAATATACATCCAATTAATTGAACTCTGGAGTCCATCGGAATCAGATTTACCGAAAGGGATATATGAAAATATTTGTGCGAGTACGAGAGCTCTGGAAGTTACCTTCAATCGTCATAGCCCATTGTATCATCCTTCCATGACACGTCGGTATAAATTTTCAGCTCCAGCTGTTGCACCGATTGCAGAAACTCTTTTGCTCATCAATCGTGAATGATTCCATCACTTTGTTCGATAATCGATAGAATTATAATTAATGAAAGTAGATAATGAGCGGAGCTTAAAAGTTCATCATATGTGTAACGCAGATAATTAGTAATCATCAGTAAAAACGCAATTAATCCACATCAATTTTCTCAACATTAGAAAAAAACATGAACAGAAATGCTCTCAAGTAGAAATCTAATGCGACCCAGTTGCAGGCAACCCAAGGAGTTGTTTCACAATGTCATAGATAACAAGTTGGCTCGTTATTATTGTACTAACATGTAGAATTCTTGCACCCGTGCCTGTGAAAAAACCGTTCACGCCCCCCTTCGTCATATATATACTTGATATGACACCGAAGAATCCTGCTGCTGTGTTGCCTTTGTAAGTCTCTGTCAAAATCATATCACCAGGTTGACTAGATATACACGCGAAAATCGATGCCAAGAAAGCAGAAATAACAGAAACGATCCACTTCAGGTCATCTACAGGACCTTTTCCAGTTTTAGATAAATAAGAGTATAGAAATCCAGCGATGATGTCAAAAGAAACCTGTTTAGCCATTGTGTATGGGACTTGCTTGCTCAACATGGCAAACAATCCGCTAAATAGACTTGAAACCCCTCCATCAGAAATCAATTTAGGTAGAGTTTCAATCATACTCTTTCCTTTGTACTCATCATCAGTAACAACCCGTATTCGCGCACTCTCCATGGGACATAACAAAACAGATGCAACTGCCCCTGCAATAATGCTTGCCGCTATATATGCCCCCGCTACATTGTCACGCAAAATCCCTGCCATGATCGGTTTCATAACCTCATATACACCGAATTTCATTGCTCCTTCAATGCCATAACCGACAACAGTTGGACCAAGACCACCCAAAAGTGCGCCTGGACCTTCGGTATTCAATATGGATACCGTGGCATGATAAATACCTTTATACAGATCAGGTCGAGCCTGCATTTTTGTTTTGACAACGTCTATGGGCGTAGTGATTCCATGACTAGTAGCTGCACAAACTCCACCAGCAACAAAGTATCTGTAATCCAAAGCCTTAATTCCTGCATTAGCAGCAGCACTCGCAGGGCCGCTTGCCTCAGCACATCGAAGCATAAGATGCATGAGTAGAATATAGAATACCTTCATTATATAACTGACTCAGATTTGACGCACAAAAAGGAACAAGAAGACGTTGATAACACTCGCACACAAGTCAGAGAAATATTGTAATCTATGCTACCACTTTATCTCTACACAGCTTTTGAAGGCAGCAGCAGTATTCAGATTCCAGATCTTCAGATGTCAAATCTGTCATGGGAGCGATGATGATGGGTCACTCAAAAATCATACATGGGGCCGTGTATGTAATTGTACTGTATCGTAGTACGTACTGTGTATCTACGAATGAATCTACGTATTCTCTCTAAAAATCACAACATCGCGCATACGCGTGTTTCTTTACCGCTTACTATTATTGATTATCCCTGTCTACATATGTAAAAACACTAGTTCAGTCAGCAATTCCCACCTTCGGGAGACGGCATTACTACTGGAGATCATCCTTACCATCTTCGAAATTTGACGCCACCATAGTAGATTGATTGCAGTAATATGACCGATTTCGAAGAGGAACCAACAGTTTACAAAGAGGTAGCTGATGATGAAGAAAACTCTGATGTCAAAGAAGTGAAGCTGTTTGGGAGATGGACATTTGATGACGTGGAAATTAAAGACGTGTCCCTCATGGTAAGATTTTTTTCGATTTTGATGCGGCTTAGTCATTTACGTATCCCTTTCACGAATTACTGCTTTCAATAGGACTACATCGCCTGTAAAGGAGTGCATGCTACCTACATTCCTCATACGGCTGGACGATATCAAGTGAAACGATTCAGAAAGGCTTCCTGCCCGATAGTGGAGCGCCTTGCATGCTGCCTGATGCGTAAAGGTCGTAATGCGGGGAAAAAGATGATGGCTGTTCGTATTATTCAGCATGCGCTAGAAATTATTGCCCTCATGACTGATCAAAATCCAATACAAATCGTTGTCGACGCCGTCATCAACGCTGGCCCTCGGGAAGACTCTACGAGAGTTGGAGGTGCTGGTGTCGTTCGCAGACAAGCTGTTGATATGTCTCCTTTCCGTCGAGTCAACTATGCACTTTATTTATTAGTAACAGGAGCGAGGGAGGCCGCATTTCGCAATTTGAAGACTATCGCTGAGTGCCTCGCTGAAGAACTAGTGAATGCGGCTAAGGGATCTTCCAACTCTTACGCAATCAAGAAGAAGGATGAGATCGAACGCGTATCTAAATCGAATCGTTAATACGATAGACATAACGTTACATAAGAAAAAGTCTCCTCATTTGATTTTCCATTTATAAGGCCGTTTATGTCTAAGGCTGTCTACTGTAAATGTTTCATTGTAAATAAAACACGTGAACGAGCTACTGATCATGAGGCTGTATATATCAAGATAACGTTACTATGTTATCATTGGCGACAGTAGTAGTTTCCGTCAACAGGGAAAGAGGCTGCGTGGAAATGTTACACCCCGGTAGTCCTGGGTCTTCCGATTCCAATCATACCTACAGTAGTGTAGGTTACAGTACTACTGTACGTATTTTTTAATTAAATCATTCGCGCATTCAGCGCAGCCACTGCAAGAGTGCGCTGTGCTGTATGCTGTTGTTGCTGTGTGATACGAAAGTACAATTGAATAGTGTTAAGTCACTCAAGTCAGCAACAGAAACGATAATAACCTATTCGCCCATCTTATTGTTAGTGCGTTTCCCGACTACCGTAGAGTTTTGACAGAGAGTGGAGGGTATCGTAACTAGATTTTTTCTGCAGTCAGCAATAAGAGCTCGCTTTACAAACTCATAAGCCATTTCCTCATCTTCGATAATCCTGTGGCATTCAAACGTCGTTACGACTCAGTTGCCGGAGCTCTCCTAGTTTGAACTTTGTCAAATAAAATTCCGAAGCGTCGAGTAGAGAAAGTAGGTGACACCTCATCCCTAGAGGTGTCCCCCAAACCACCGGATTCCAGAGATAAGAATGCGGAACATGGAGACAAAAGTGTAGCCCGTAACAAGATATCAACAAACTCGGCTATCGACATCAAACGGGAAGGTGATCCATCGCATACTTCTAAGTATGACAATTCAAAATCAGGAATAACTTGTAACATGAAGGGTAAACTTGAGATGAAAAATACAATTGTAAGGCATGAAAAAGCAATTAGTGGTTGTAATGGAAGATCTTCGCAATTAAAGGCTAAATACCCCGATATCGATGAGGAGGAAGATGAAGGTTACGATGATGAAGACGAAGATGATGAATACAGTGATGATGATGATGACGACGAGGATGATGAATACGATGAAAGTGACGACGATCAAGTGACAGGATATTGTCTTCATTGTCGTCTTCCTCCACCACCATCAGATGGATCAGGATCGTCTACCCCCACAGCTTTAGGTATTCAAGTCTCGTGTGATGAGTGTCATGCATTCATTTGCTCATCATGCCATTGGTGCCATGAGTTTCAAGCCAATCATGAAATCCGTGTGTGTGATAGATGCGATGCCTTCTTCTGCAAGGCTTGTGACGAAATGGATCAATGCGAAGATTGTGGTGAAGTTGTCTGTACTGGTTGTGGTTCTCTATGTAGTTGTAAATTTTGTGGCTGCGGTCTTTGTGAGGAATGTGCTACCGCATGTGGACGGTAAGGTCGCATATACTCGGATTTGTTTGTACTACGCAATCATATGTATGCTTATAGTTTTATTTCCCAATTGGCTAGCTGCGGCATTGTTTTGTGTTCAAGAGATGCAAAATTTGCTGTTGAATGTGATACTTGCAAACTTCCATATTGCTTAGTCTGCTTAGCGAGTGGCACAAAGGATCCTTGCGTACGTTGCGGATGTCGAACGAGCAAACGTGTCGAACAATTAGTCCATTTACGGCTCAAGAGCATCTACAAAGCCTTCAAGCAAAGTGGTGCTGCACTTGGTACAAAATCTTCGATCAACGAAGGCAATGAAAAGAGATTAGCCAAAGAGGGCCATACGATATCGACTATTTCGGCTGAAATTATCTCCGGAGACATATCCCAAATTTCGAGAAAGGTCGGTCGAGGAACTGCTTTGTCCATTCCTCTGCCACCAAGCATTGCGAAATATGCCAAATCGCACGCTAAGGACGCCGAGATAAGAAACTGCACTGTAAGCAATGACAAAAGATGTATCCGAAAAGATGATATTGGAGCCGTCATGCATGCAGCTGCCGCTACAGCTGCCTCAGTTGCTCATGTACGCTCTGCCTCTCCTGATGACCTTCGCAATGAAAGTATGTCTGACTTTTTTTTCAATACTGCAATAAATCCAAGTGAATCCTTCGTTTCTTCGCATCATCGGACCCGACCAGGTTCCGCAATTATTCAGACTCCGCATCTCGTCTCATCTAAAGGCAAAACAAAAAACGTAGATAGCCTTGAAAATGATACGCGAACACTAGCAGATGCTGATGCTGCGGCAGCAGCCTTATTGGCGGAACTAGATGAGGAAAAACTGATGACAGAGGCTAGTAATCAAGCCAAAAAAGATAAGAAGAAGAAGAAAAAGGAAAAACTTCAAGCTGCAAAAGAACGAGACAAACCCCATAATCATTGTGAAAAATATTCTGACCATTGCAAAACCGAAGCACAAAAACTAAATGATCAATTATTACAAGTATCACAGCATTCGAACACAGTAAGGGACATAGATGGATCTCGGAAAAACAATAAAGTAACTGATGAACCTCCCCAATCAACGTACTCATCTGTGCCTCAAGATATGCTTGACAATCAGATTGATGAATTAGAAACCAAGCTGGCACAAATGATCGAATTGAATGATATGAGTGGAATTGAAACCATTCTCTTGCAGCTGAAAGGCGTTCCTGGCCGCGCAGCAATACGCAAAAATGCGAAGAAAGCTCTGAAGCGTATTATGGAAAGTCTAAGTGCGGTTGTTGAATCCCAAGAATCTCCAACGATGGAATCGCTCGAGCAAAGTCCGTTATCAGGGTCGCCTCATACGTCTCTGAAGCAAGTTGTTCAGTGCAAGAATGCGTCTGAGTCACCATCTGAATCTCCCATATATAAGATTCCCGAACCTTTACTAAAGGTCGTTAGTCAAAACAATCGGAATTTTTCCGGTTACGCAAACAACAGTGTGACCAATCGTTCTGATTGCGTGATGCACCTTCATCCATCTATCGTTGGCTGGGTTATCGGTAGAGGTGGTCAGAGAATTCGAGACTTGATGGAAGAAAGTGGTGCGAGACTCTGGATCGATCAAGAGAGTATGGGTCCTAAAGATATGCGCATTATTTATGTAAGTGGCTCTCGGAAGTCAGTTGATACAGCTGTCCGTATGGTAAAAGATCTAGTTTCAAAGGCACCTGTAAACACGCCATCAACTGCGCAAGATTTATTTCATGATGATCAAGAAAAAGGTTCTATCGCCGATACTCGTAGTGATCTACGAACGGTTTCCCCATATGATGATTTAGGCATGCATGAATCGACAGGTCTTTTTTCCAACGTTAATTTAATGACTCGACTTCGCAATGATCAGAGTCATATTCCCTTGCATCGTGAAATCAGTGGCACTAAAAGCACCGATCACAATAATGGTATATCAAGCAATAACGTGTCGATGACTTTGTTGGATTATCCTGAAAATTCTCATGAATATAAAGACGTAATTTCTCACGAAATTACTTGTGACGTTCGCTATGTCCCGCTTCTAATAGGGAGACGAGGATGGACTATCAAACACATTCAAGACACAAGTGGAGCGCGAGTAGATATTGACCAAACTGCCTCGCCTATAAAGATTATCGTATCAGGTGAGCGGTCCCAAGTCGAGCAAGCCATGCAATTGGTTCGGGATGTGTTGAGTTATCCACAAGTGCATCTACAAGCTTCTGTAGAAAGTATGATGTCGAATGACAAAGAAGCTACAGCCCACGTTGTCGAACAAGACCTTGGTCAGGGAGTCGATAGTGCGCGAGGCATTCAATCACAGCCACTTACAGGTCCATTTCCTAATCAGCCCATGACTCGACTTCCAATCGCTCCATCACAGTTGAGACCTGCTAACGTCTCCCTTATTTCATTTCATACTGCTGAAGCTATATCGTCTGTGGGCAAGTCTTCGCATTCACTTAACGTTACTCACGATCAATTCAATCAATACCAATCAAGAAATATTATCAGTAGTGACCTTATTCCCCCGCCTGGGATTTTCCCGCATTCACCAGCTTTGCCAATCTTTCATCCAGATCAATTGCACGCATTCCCGTTAGGTCATAATTCATTACTCCCTAGCTTCCATTTAAACAATCAAACAAGCGAGGATTATTCGCAGGAACAACTTTTGCCAACTAAAGGGGACAGCATTTCCTCCCATACCCAACCTTCCATCGTTTTCCCACATAATTCATCAAGGCAAGATGCAATGTTTACGATGAGTAGTGACACAGTACTACGCACAAAAACCGAATATCATTCGGAAAATACTAAGGTAACATCCGTTCCTAGTTCAATCAGTTTTCATGGATCAAAATTAGACAGTGAACCCTATGGTTTAGCGGGGGGAATTTTCAACGCTTCACAATCTCGAATTCCAACTCCAAATGACAGGGATATTATTGATGGCTTGTTCGGGCCGGACACATACGATTTGAATGATAATAATGACCCGCAAGGTCATATATCGCCGTTAATTGCTGAGTTCACGTCTGCTATGAACTTCGACACGTCATTTCAAGGTAACGTAAATGATCAATGGAAATGGAACCCTTTGAGGCAACATTCTTCGGTCCCTCTTTCGAATATTTTCCCATCAAAAGCAAAATCAAAAAGGTTATCCTCCGATCATAGTGTTGGCCTAGGAGGCGTTAAGCTCGATCTGTAGGAATATTACTGTCGTTGGCACACGCTGTTGTCGAAGGAATCTCACCTCATTATTTTAGTATTTCAGACAGAATTATCTTATAGTCCTTATATATCAGTCAAATTTTGACTTTCGTTGCATATGCACCTCTTATGGTTTGAAGTTTCGACATTTATTGTATTACGCACCGTTCAGTATGAATTACTGCGCTTTTCAGACGAATAGTAGTCGTAACAATAAGTTTATGATTTCATTTGCAGTTTCCAGTAAAAGTACCGATTGTGCTCACATACAAAACTTCCGCCGTTTGTTTCTAATAAGTGTATGTACTGTACCATCAGTGCTCTCGTAACCTTGTCTATAATGCGAAACCTC
>Ga0169931_10012065_pt1 | contig 12048 bp, 7 predicted proteins | sample Kivu_15m_20L_FD_129675 | JGI IMG/M metagenome (GOLD analysis project Ga0169931, IMG submission 129675) | Freshwater microbial communities from Lake Kivu, Western Province, Rwanda to study Microbial Dark Matter (Phase II) - Kivu_15m_20L... | ecosystem: Environmental > Aquatic > Freshwater > Lake ...
AATTTAATTAAATTATTAGAATTAGTTTTAAAAAGGGTGCGAATTTACAAATTATAAAAACTCGATATTGGGGATTGGGGATTGGGGATGGGGATTGGCCAATCCCCAATCCCCAATCCCCAATTTAGCCCTTATTTTTTTCATATTACTAAATCTTTTATATTAATTATTAAAAATAAGAAAATAAATAAGAGTAATACGTATAAATAAACATAAATGACTTGAAAATAGAATGTATTTATGCTAAAGCCCCACTAACTATATCAGAGGTTACTTGGGGTCCCTAGTGAAGAAAGTTACTGGGGGAGGCCCCACAAACTTTCTACAGAAGATACTTGGGGTCCCCTAGAGCCCCACTATCTGCGTGGAACAAATGATCACCAATTATAAAATATAATACTTTATTATTGATAATTTATTTAAAATAATAATTCATCAATGAAAAGAATTGAATTAGTAAAAAATCAGCTATCTAGTGTTGGAATTTCAAAGAATTTAGTAAAGATTTCAAATGCTTATCCTGATAATAATGCAGTGAAAATAGTCAAAATGGATTCTCCACCTATGAATGTATTAGGAAAAGATCTAGCCTCTCAGATTGTAGATACAATATTAAAATTAAATAATGAAGATGAAACAAAAGTTATAATTTTAACAGGAAATGAAAAAGTATTTGCAGCAGGAGCTGACATAAAGCATTTCTCAAAACAAAATTTTGTAAACATGATAAATGATGATTATCTTGTATTACTCGAGGATCTATATTATAAAGTAGATAAACCTATCATAGCAGCAATTAATGGTTATGCCTACGGGGGAGGATTTGAGTTAGCCTTATGCTGCGATATAATTATAGCATCTGACAAAGCAAAATTAGGATTTCCTGAGTTAAAGCTTGGTTTATTTCCCGGTGCAGGAGGAACTCAGAGAATGGCTAAGTTAGTTGGTTACCAAAAAGCAGCAGAATATGTATTAACTGCCAAAGAAATTGACCCAATCGAATTAAAGCAGATGGGAGTAGTTAATCAAGTTGTTCCTAGTGATAAAGTTATGGATAGTGCAATAGAAATGGCTAAGTCTATTGCAAAATTTTCAAGTGTATCTGTGAAACAAGCTAAAAAAGCAATCAGAATGTCTTTGGAAACAAATTTGTATCCTGGTCTTAAGGCTGAAAAATATCTATTTCAAGGAATATTTAATTCTGAAGATAAAAAAATTGGAATTGATGCATTTATAAACAAAAAAGAGCCTAAATTCGTTGATAAATAATCTATCTTGAACCTATTTAAAAATTGATTTTAAAATATATTAGAATTGATTAACAAAAAATCTAATCAATTTTCCAATTATGAATCAATAATATTTTTACTATCTGAAGCATATTTGTTTGAATAAAATTTAAAACAGATTTAAATAATAAGCTTTAATATATACTCAATTATAAAATAAAAATTGTAACTCTTAAAACACAAAAGAAAATGTAAAATTTAGTCATTTCAATACTTTAGAGATAAATTTCATAACATAAAACAAATAATTTATTTTCCCAATTCTAGATAGATTAAGAAAAATTTCCGAATAGATTCTATCTTTGTAATTTTGTGAAAGAAATAAAATTAAAAGTAGTTGTGTCTATTAATTTTCATTTTGATGATAATACTAGATCGATCTACTTGATTATTTCTCGAAAAATATATAAGTAAAAACTAGGATATTTCTTGATCATATTAAATGGATTTAATTCTTCTGATTACTTCGAAACTCATAAACAACAAATAATTAGAAATTATTTTCGAAATGCTTTATTTCCCTCATTTTTATTTTATTTAATTATTCAAATTAATTTGAGATAAGCCAACCAAAATTAAGCAAAAATGCGGATTAGAATAAATCGAAGAAGAAAATAAAATTTTAAATAATTTAAAATGGCAAAAAGAGGAGTTCAAACTAAAACAACAAAAAACGCAGTTAGAAAAACCCCAGCTAAAACTGCAGTAGCCCCAGTAGTTGCTGTAGTAGCACATCCCGAACCAGTCGCCCAAGTTCAACCAGCAGTTGCTGTTGCCGCACCTAAGAAACAAAGAAAAACCGCTGCTAAAAAGGCAGTTAAAGCTGTTAAACCAAGGAGAGCTGCAGTTCAAAAGAAAGCTGCTGCTAAACCAAAAAAAACCACAGTCAGAAGAAAGAAAGCTGCTGCTAAACCTAAGGCTCAAAAACCCAGAGCTAAAAAAGTTGCAACAAAAAGAACTAAATCTGCAAAAAAACATTAAGATTGATTCTTCGAAACGAATGAGTTTTGAATAATTTTTAAATTAATTTATTCTAATTAAACAAAAAATTCAGAAAATATTTTTCTTATCATATATTTAAGTAGTTATTTAGAAATGTTTGATTTACTTTTAACCTATAATTCTATCATAATTCTTAATTAACATTAATAAATTTAAATAAAATGAGAAATTAAGCTTTATGATAACGGATTTTAAATTTAAAATGCCTATAATTAAATTGAAATATTACAAATTTTGATTTATTATGTATAGTTTAGTTGAGCTACTTAGAATTTATTAGATTTAGCAAAATATAAATTATATAATTTATGATAATGAAAAAACCCTGTTATATCTTATAATCGCATGGAATTAAAATTTAAATACATATTTTTCATGTTATTACATTTGCATTTGTTCACCGAATAACTTCCATATTTATTTTGTTATTTCTATATTCATCGAAAAAGTTAATGAGATCAAAATGAACTTCCTTATCAAATTTTGTTCTGAAATTGAAAAATTGCCTCATTATCATTAAAATAAAATGAGTAACTATTCCAGTGTAAAAAACTACTACTAGTATAGCTACAATCTGATATAAGATAAACAAATTATTTTCTTCTGGTGTGTTGAAGGCATAAAACAATCCATTTAAAGAAATGTTTGGATTAACTCTTTTAGTAGCGAACATTCCAGTAGCTAAAACACCCCAAGTTCCAGAAATACCGTGGCATGTAAATACATCTAAATCATCATAAAGTTCAAATCTTTTCCTTACATAAACACCAGTCCAGCAAAGAAAAGCTGCAACAAATCCGAATACCAAGGCCACATGAGGGTCTACGTATCCTGCTCCAGGTGTAATCGCTACTAACCCACTGATACTACCCATGGCAAGACCTAAAGCTGTTATCCTTTTGTAAGCAATTAAATCAATTATAAGCCAGGTGACTACACTACATGATGCAGAGATATTAGTATTTAATATTGCTATTACAGCAACTCTATTAAAACTAAAGGAGCTACCTCCATTGAATCCGAACCACCCTAACCAAAGTATCATGATACCTAATATTACGTATGGGAAATTAGATACTTCTGGACCTTTTCCATAAGTCTTTCTTTTTCCTAGCACTATACTAGTTATCAATGCTCCGTATCCACTAGTTAGATGGACTACCAACCCTCCTGCAAAATCCCTTACTCCCAATTCGTAAAGAAATCCTTCATGATTCCAAACCCAATGTGCTATTGGACAATATATCAATAAAACCCAAATTGTTATGAAAAACAGTGTATATTTCAACACCATTCTTTCAGAAATAGACCCAAGAAATAAAATAGGTGTAATAGCTGCAAATTTCCCTTGAAAAAATAGAATTAAAATTTCTGGAATACCGCAAGATTCCCAATATGGGCGAGTATTAAGGCACTTTAGGCTACCATATTGTGTCATACATTTGTTTTCAAATTTGTCCAAATTAGAAAGACCTATATATTTGAAATTTCCTATCAAACCCCATAAAGAATTTCCATAAACAAGTGTATAACCTAATATTACCCAAATTATTGTGACTTGCGCATATATAGCAAAACAAAAGCCCAACATAGAACCCATAGCACCTGCACTAACCAGGCCAGCATATACGAATCCAACAGCTGGGGACATAACCATGGTTAGTACTGATGTTAACGCTACCCAAAGAGAATCTCCTGAGTCTAAAATACATTCGTCTATAATATTAGTAGAATTCAATAAAGCATTATTCATAGATTAAATAAATTAACATTTTATTTATAAATCATTTTTATTATGATTATCCAAATTATGTTTATTATCGCTCTTTCTTCTGTTTCTATCTTTTTGCTTCTTTATTTTTTCCATCTTTTTAGAGATTTTTGATTCTGCTCCATTATAATGAAGGTCTAATTTATCTATTAATCGTTTTTTTGCTATTCCAGAATTTACAACTGAATCTCTGCTATTTCCAACTTTGACACTTATATTGGTTTTCTTATCTTGTAGTAGAATAGCACTTTGTGTTTTATTTACATGCTGACCTCCTGGTCCAGAACTTTTTATAGGCTTTCTAATTATATTATCCTTATCTTCAATCATTTTTTTAATTTCTTTTCTCGAAATCGTTTGACTATATTTTTCATTATTTGATGTCTGAGTTATTACTTTGCTATTATTGTTCGAAAATTTCGAATCTGTAAAATTGATATAGTAAAATTTATATAATTTGAAAAAACTTGCAGAATGATAAAAAATATAAAAATTAATATGTTTGTTAATATTCATCATTTATGAAATAACTATTATAATTATTTACAAAAAATTAAATAAATCTATTCTGTATTATTAAAAATTACTGTGATTGAAATAAAATCAATTTAAATTTGGTTATTTAAATTTAATAATATTAAGAGAAAATTTTCTATTTTATATCTTTTTCTTCTTTCCCTTTTTATCTGATTTTAATTTCAATCTATTAGCCATCATTCTCTTTTTAGAAACATTATTAAACTGATCGGGAATCTAAATTTTTAAAAAGTAAGTTAATAAGTAATCATACATTTGTGTTTTGTTCCCATTTGAGTCCGTACCTATTACAAAATGCGGGATTCTCCTCTAATTGCCAGATGAATAACTCTCCTTGAGATCCTCCAATAGCAAGTGTGTAATCCAAATCTTCAGAAAATTTAGCACAGAAAAGCTCCCCCTATAAAAATTAGATTAACATTTTTAATATACAGTGGATTTTTTAACAAATTTCTCACAGAGTAGAGATGGATATACTCCATCTTCAATATTGGTGATATTTTCAGAATCCCAAACTTTTACATGACTATCGCTACTGATACTAGCAAATAAACCTTCTTGTTTATTCGAAAAAGTAACCCCAGTTGCTGCTTTTTTGTGGGCTTGGAAACTGATAATAGTATCAAACTTTCTTATATCGTATAATTCAATTCTTCCATTTTCATAAGAAGACAAGAAAAGATATTTATTAACAGCACTCCAGTCAAGACATTCTACATCAGAGTTCAATTTGATAGTCATACAAGAATTGTCAGATCTTACATCAAAAAGTTTAATAGTCTTGTCAAAAGATCCTGATATTAAAACATTGTCCTCCATTTTATTCCATTTTACACATTGTACCTTATCAGTATGTTCTGTTATAGATTTCACAGCTTTGCTGTGGTTTCCGTTTAAATCCCAAAATAGAATTTTAGAATCGGCACTACCAGAGCATAAAATATTATTATTAAAAGGATTTATGTTAAGAGAAATTACTGCATCTGTATGGACATAATTTGATTCTGCTGAATTTTTAGCTTTTGAAATTGTCTTTTTCTTTTTTGAAAAATTTTTGAAATATTTATCAGACATATCTTGGTCAATCTTACCAAGAGTGTACTCAGGTTCCAAGGCATCTTGTACGTCTAAATTCCATATTTCAATTTCTGGTAAGAAACTTCCAACGATAGCGTAATTGGCCTTCTGATTATTTCTAATGGGAAGCCATTCTATACAGAGAGGATATGCAGACAAGATTATATCATGATGAACATATAGACTTTGGTTGATCTCATCGAATATGTAAACTTCTATACTAGAAATATCATCTTGGGCGGTTGTACAGGCTATCAATGCATCAGTAGGGTGGATAGTAAAGTCATCCTTTTCGTCATCAGAAACATCGTCAAACTCCATCGGGTAGTCTTGATTGTTATCAACTACGTGATGATCTTCTTCTTCTACCTCTCCAAGCTCGTTTTTATTATCTATTTTTTCTTTAGTATCTTTATCTTGTTTGTAATAATTCTTAAATTCGTCACAAAATACTGGGACATCTTCTAAATTTTCCATTTCTTCATCTTTCATATTTATATCCATTGAAGTCAATTCTTGTTCTAATTTTAATGTAGTTTCTTTTATTGTTTCATTTCCAGATGGTTTTATTTTTGTTTTAAGTTTGTTGTATTCTTTAATAGTTTCCTCTTGTTCTTCGTATTCAATTGGAATGGCTCTTGCCCATTTCTTTTTAATCCAAGTAAGACTTGTGATGATTGATTTAGACATTTACTTAATAAAAGATAAAATTAATTAAAAAATTTAAATAAATATTTTAATAATAATAATTTAGATAATTTTGTTTTAATCTATTATTAAATTGTTCTCTCAAATATTCAATTTAAATAATCAAAATTAAGTAAATCAAATGTATTTAATTTAAATTAGATGCTATGGTTGAATATATATGCCCGCCCTTCCTTCTAAAAATTTCAATTTCTTTCTTCAAAGCTTCCATTTGTTGTTGTAATAATTTCAAAATTTCCTTCAACTTTTCCTTTTTATCTTTAATGTTATACATGTCGAATTTCTTATCGTTTTTTTTCTGTTTAAAATTTAATATAAATTAAAACAACAAAACTTACACTTATCTCTGAATTTTTCTCTTCTAACTTAGTATCACAATTCCTGTTTTCATTTAATTTTATTTTAATATCTTCCAAAAGTTTCGTGTTTATCTTCAATTTCTGTTGCAATTCGGATTTCCTCTGGTCAATTTGATTCTTCCAGTGATCAATTAGTCTATCAGCTTCTCGCTTCATATTTTTGTATTCTCCTTCAAGTTTGTCAACTGTAGTATTCTCAGACGCCTTTAAAAGATTGTTGAAGTCAATTTCGAGACCGAACTTTAAAATTTGTTCATTCTTAAAATTAGTTTCAGAAAGTCGCAATTCTTTTTCGTTGATCTTTTTACTTTTTTCCATATCTTCATATTCATTTCCGAATTTCTTGTTTTCCTCTTCATACTGCTTATTCTGCGCCTTTAACATAACAATCGCATTTTCCATATTGTACATTTTAGTCAGAGTGAATAGAACAGCTTTTGATATGTCTAAAGGTAATTGATATATCTCTAAATTGTAAGGGTTTGTAACAGGATTAATTTCAAGTTTGCAGTATTGATCTAGTTTCAGTGGCACTGAGATGTCAATTAGATTGAGATACTTCGATTTTTTTCTCTCATTAGCATTTATTTTGTCTCTGATTTCCTTTCTTCTCTTGTCATAATTAACCTTAGTTGCGATTAGATTTTGCTTCTTCTTTTTTAAATTAGTGATATTTTTATTTTTAATTTCAATTATTTGATCAAAATGTTCTCTGCTGTCCCTGAGGTTGATAATTTCGTTCTTTAACTGGTTACTCATTTTGACAGGTAAATCGAATTCTTCTTCATTTTCGATCTTTTCATCCCCATTTTCTTTGTTTATATCATTCCTCTTTCTTTGTCTGAAGCATTTAATTAACTGTTCACGAGATTCTTTTTCATTTGCAATCAAATTGAAGAATTCTTTTTCTTTTTGTGCTTTTTCAGTCGTTGCCTTAGCTACTTCATCTTCATCTTTTATTAGTTCCTCGTGTGTGATTCGTAACTTCCTTAGATTTTCTTCGTAATCGGTGTATAAATCTTCAAGTTTTCGAATAAGCATGAAGTCGTCAGATTCAAAAGCTTTAAGTATGTAAAATTCTTCGTGTTTGATGAGAAGCTCCATTTCTCCTATTTTCTGCTTAAATGATATGAAGGCTTTTTGATTTTTAAGATCATGGATTTCCTTATCGAATTCTTCTATAAGATTTTTGCATTCCTGAATTAATTTCTTTTTCTTGTGGGAATTCTTTATATAATTAAGAGAACGCAATTCGGATTCAATATTTGTTTCATTTATTTTTTTATTTTTTCTGTCTCCATATGCAAGAACAATTTGATTAGACTCTTTAGGATTAATATTTGATTCTTGGACTTCAACTTTCGTTTGTAAGGAATTATCTACACCAGACCTATTCAAAAACATCTCCTTAAGTTCTTTATCATCTACTACTTTTTCTGAAACATATTTCTGTAACTCATCTTCCTTTACGATTAAATCTTTCTCGGGGTATTCTTTACTTTCTATAAAATTAAATTCAAGCCAGTCCAATTTTTCATTATCATTCGTATCGCTAAGTTGTTTATTTAATTCTATTAATTCATTCTTTTTTGATTTAAGTGTCTTAATAAGTTCCTCTTTTTTGGTTCTGAGTTCCATAACGCGTCTGTTATATTCATTCCTTTGATCATAAAGCATTTTAATAAAATCGTAAATCAATTTCTTATAAATAAAGACAGTCTTCATATTTTCTTCAGTATAATACTGATCATAACTCATCTTCAATGTGTAACTGTCAGGACATTTATCTATAGTTCTATTAGCAGTAGTTCCGTTATGAGAAAATCTTCTCCCTTGCTTTCCTGGTGAATTTTTCTCAATCTGAGTGAAAAGTTTTTTAGCATCTTTTTTTTCTTTAATTAGTGATTCGATTTGTTTCTGGTCAATTTTTGTAAATTCTAACTCTTCGTTAATTTCAGTTTTGTGTACATCTGCTCTTTTAACAACTGTCTTATCATTTTCTGATTTAGAAAAATTTTCAACACGGTTGTCTATTTGGGAAATCAAATTTTGCACGTAATCGTCTTCCTTTTCGTTTTTCCCATCATTGACTTCAATAAATGGCTTATAGCACAGGTCCAGATAGGAAAATCCAATTTTACTTCTGAAATCTTCTATTTGTGAGTTGACCTTGTTTAAATCTTCTATAAAAGTTATTGGTAAATTCGGACAACGTATTGTAGATACATACTCATTAGTATTTAAACTAAATAAGCATATCTTAGGAGTTTTCTCACTTTCTAAAAAGAAGCTAACATGCTTATTTATTGTTACTTCTATATTGGCCTTCAACCAGTCGTACTTATGCTTTATGTCATCGAAATTTTCTTGACGCTCCTTATAGACTATTTTTAAATAATCCTCATCAACTACCATCTCCTCTGGTAATAACCTTATTTCTTCGTCCAAGGATTCATTCTCTACTACAATTTTTTCATAATCTTCTCTAAGTTTATATATTTTTGCGCGGAGTTTGTTCTTCTTATCTTCGGCATGTTGAAGTTTTTGAATCCTCTGCTCATTTTGTTTTTGATCCTCAATAGAATTCATTGAAATCAAGTCTTCTTTTTTCTTCTTAAGTTTTTCATTATCCTGGCTGAAAATGGATTTTTGAATTTTTTTAAAAAGATTTTCTTCATCCTCTGCAAATACTGGAGACAATATTGCTCTTGGGTCATGTTCCTTCACGAATTCATGTTTTCTAGGGTCATCTTCTGGTAGTAGGAAAGTCTCGACATAATTACTGATAGCTTCCAAGTTTATTTGATAGATTAAAATTGTACCATCCTTATAACTTATTGAGATTAATCTTTCATCCCAGCTTAAAGAAACATCCTGAACTGAATTTGAATGTAGATTAGGAAATATTTCTATATATTTATCGATTAATTTTAAACTACGAATTTGAACTGCTCCTTTGTTATTAGATGTGATAATGAATCTTTTGGAAATATACTTTATGAAATACTCTTTGTAATTTGTTTCTGTAGCAGGAAGTTTCCAGAAGTTCAATGGGCGTTTTTGAGGATTAGTGTTTGACTCGTCGAAACTGCACAGATATAAGCTATTGTTATACGGCTTGGAAGCAGTCAAAAGGAAATCTCCTTCTTTATATAAATTTACGTACTTACATGTTAAAATAGGTGCCGGACAAGGCTCAGTTTTGTCTTTTTTAACCTTTTTCCTTAATTTTTTCTTTTTATCGTCCTCTGTTTCTAATTGTTCTTCAGCTAGTTTGACTGCATATTTTCTGCTATTGTACTCGGTAATAATATATGTTTTAGAATTTTCAAATGTTTTCGGAATTTCTATTTCTTCTGCGTATCCGGAGCTTAGCCCTACTAATATTCTTTGTGAATCTATGTGCCAATCTATATCAACTATTTGCTCTAGCTGTGATTTTTGAATGCAGCAGTGTGGTATTATTTTATCCAATTCAACTACTAAGAAAATAAAAATTTCTTTATTTGTTGAGGAAAGTACATACGATTTATCTGGAGAAAACAAAATTTTTATTATTTCTTCCCCGTGAGCTTTTATTTGGTTAATCATTTCTAATTTGTGTTTTTGATTGTCTAATTGATAAATTCTGAAAATTCCAATTGAATATCCTATCACCATTACGAAAGGATCATCCTCGTTTTCTCTGGGTAACAAATCACAAGAAGATGCTGTTAATTCAGGTAAGTTTTCTAGCATTATTTTGAATGTAAAATTAGAGGGTAGAAATTTCAAATTTTTTAGACATGTTTTAGAGTCAGATCCTTGTGTAAGGATATATGGGCTGTTTAATAGAAAACTAACTTTTATAACTGGCCCAGAATGGAATTCATAGACATTTTCTATTTTGTATTTGTCTCCTGAAGGTGTTGCTTTTAAGAAATAGCCGTTTCCATCTTGGACAAATAAGAATTTTTCTGTTTTAATGACATTTATAATCTTTACAGGAAGGATAGTAACTGGATTTACAAGCAGCCTTTCCTTTACTGGTTTCATATAGGCTGTGTAATTATCATCCACATTAGCATTTTCTGTTTCATCACTTGACCACCATTTCATATAACCATCATGGCCAGCTGATACAAAAAGCCCAGTATTTTCTTCCCATGCCATGTATTCGATAGGACCTGTATGACATTTCGTTTCTTGGCTTATCGAAAAATGAGCCTTAATGAAAATCCCTTCCCATAATAAGAAAGTTCCATATTCTGTTCCTGAAAGGACTTTTCCGTCAGGGAATTCCAAAAAAGCAGAAATATCAGACAAATCGATCTGTCCGAATTTTCCAAGTTCCCCTTGAAGTTTTAAACCTGTAAATGTTTTTGCCATTTCCCAAAATTTTATATGTCCTATGCCAGATGTTATTAGTTTTCCTTCAATGTTGTTAGAAAATTGAACACGAAATATCTCTTGAGAAAACGCTTTGGCCTTAAGAATTATTGACTCATTCATCCAGTTCCATACCAATAGACTGTACTCTGGATCTCCTCCTACACTTGCGAGTTTTTCGCCTGCCGAATCAAATGCAAGTGCGGTGTAGGATTTTTCTGAACCTTTTCTAAGAATACGATATAATGCTATGCTACTTGTATCTTCCGTTAAAATATCACTGCTTTTATATTGGTAAATGTAAATATTCGGCCATTCTCCACATTCAGCCACTGCAAAGTATTTTTTGCTTGGGTGTAAAGCGATGCTGCCAATTCCCCCACTTTCTGTACCCTTATAGATAATCCTCTTTTTTGTTTCGATGTTTATTATTTGAAATGTGTTGGATATAGCAGTTATAATTTCTTGTTCATTTAAAAAACAAACATTATATCTTCGATTAGCATTGTGTCCAATTATTTCTTTGAAGGGGACAACAGAAGAGGGCATATCAGAATCTAATATAATTTTTTCTTTGTAATTAACTGGATATAAAAACTCAGGTGGTTTATTTGGAAAATCTTGTTTTGTGAAATTTAGAATGTCAATAGGATTGACGGTTTCTTTGAGCATTTTTATTTATTAATAATATATTTAATTTATTAAAACTAAATTGCAAATAATTGGCTTTAAGTGTTTAGTAGGTTAGAAGAATACTATGTGAATATATTAAAATTATAACAGAAAATCTTAAAAAAGATCCAGTTATTTAGTGATTTATTAATTAAGTTCTAAATATTTCAATTATTTATGAGTTTTTTCTTTTCTCGAAATCTTGGCTGGTTTAAAAATTGCTCCATCAAGGTCCAAAATTCGTTTTGAACACTGACATCTATAT
>Ga0169931_10012066_pt1 | contig 12046 bp, 15 predicted proteins | sample Kivu_15m_20L_FD_129675 | JGI IMG/M metagenome (GOLD analysis project Ga0169931, IMG submission 129675) | Freshwater microbial communities from Lake Kivu, Western Province, Rwanda to study Microbial Dark Matter (Phase II) - Kivu_15m_20L... | ecosystem: Environmental > Aquatic > Freshwater > Lake...
ATCCCCAATCCCCAATCCCCAGTTATGTTATTTTCTTAGAATGTAGAATACTTAAATATTTTTCCTAAATAATTAAATGTTTATTAAAAAATTAATAAAGAAATTAATTACTTTTTATCGTTTTTCAAATGAAAGTTTTCATTATTTTTTACTTTATATTTATTTACTAATTTATTTATTGTTCTTAAGATTATTTAAATCTGGCTTCAATCTAACTTCAAGGAATTTATTTTCTACTACACTTATATTAATTTTCTCCAAACTGAATCCTCCTAAAGCAGGAATTTTGATAGGATTCAATCTCAGATAATTATTTACGAAATAGAGAAAACTTGTGAAGAAAGAATTCATTTCATCTTTCATAGTGTCTGCAGATATATCTTCTAAAATACTTGAGACAACTATTGCGTCTTTTATTTGAACTTTGTCAATAGTAAAGTGAATGGCATTGTCATCTTTTTCAGAATCGAATTTTAATCCTAAACCCGCTGCTAATGAAACAGTAAGTATCGACACTTCAGGATCATCTACAACCGCAAAGGAAAGGCTTAGATTAACATATGCATTCAACAATTCATTTGGAGAATCTAAATTGAATATAGGATAGGAATCCAAATCGATGTTTATAATCAAATCTTTATTGGGAAATTTCTCGTACATCTCAGGGATAAATGCTTGGAAATAAAGAGTGTTTATTTTAAAGGGAATCTCCTTAGGGATAATATCATTAGTGATTTTAATGTTTCTTAAATCCTTCAAGGCAACTGATGCAAAATCGTTCATTAGGCTCTCTTCGATTGAAACTTTTATTTGATCTTTAATTTCTGCATCGAGATCTAATTTCACTGACTTAAATAGTTTTTTGGCAATTGAAGAGGTTTGCAAAAATTCTAAATTCTTATTTGAATTTTCTATGAAGTCTAGATCAATGTCTAATTCGAAGTAATCTTCTGTGAAAAGAGGCTCTTCTAAAAATTTGACGATCAAAAGACTTTTAAGTTGAGGAATATTAATTTCTTGTTTGAGTAAAGTGTTTAATTTTTCAATTACCATCTTAATAACTGGAGTCAATCCCTTTTTAAGACCCCAGTTAATAACTTTGTTAAAGATATTTACATTCTTTGCTAATAGATTAAGTAATAGCTGGCCCTCAATTTCTAACTTGTTGAAATGATGATTAACAGAAAAAGAATCCAAAGTAAGCTGGAGAAAATTATCTTGTGATAAATGGTATTTTAAATATAATTCGAAACTGAAGTCTAAATCTAGTGAAATGTCCCCTTTTCTTTTAAGGAATAAAACCTTCTCAGAATAATCAGTGGATGCTTTTAGATTGACTTTATCTAAAGGATTATAATAATCATTTTACTTAGTTTAATGCTAATGATCTTTGTAGCTTCATTCGCGCTGATTTCAAATTCGTCGTCCCTATACAATAAATCCTCGAATTTCAAATTCGTTATATTTAATTTGATAGGAAGGAACTTAGCTGGTGATAAATCCAAATTTATAGGAGGTAAATTTTCTTTGTACTTATTTGCTTCAATTATTACTTTTTGGGTAACTACTTTAAATAAATTATCATATAATTCATTTCCTATTTGAAATTTCGAGCTTCCATTTGAGGAGATCAAATAAACAGAAGATAAAAGAATCAGCAAGCAAAAAAATATTTTGTTCATTTTGATGATAAATATAATATTCATTTAATTATTAATAAAACAACTAAAATTTATATATTTATTTTGTTTCAGCATTGTCTTTTAATTTAAGTAGCATCTTCTTCAACAATCGAGCCTCGCTTGAAACAGTGCATTTTTCTTGATTTTCATTTAAGTGAGTATCAGCAATCTATAAAGTAAGGATTAATGATATATTACTTGAGTAGTGATATTTTTTCCATATTTATCAGCATTATCAAGGAAATTGAGCAGCTCTAAATAGAGTTTATCAGGTATACTCATGATTTGCTTTGCCAGATTTTCTATTAATGACAAGAAACACCTCTTTGCATAATACCATGTATCCATGTTCATTCTTTTATGGAAATTCTGGAAAGAAACTATAATTCTACCTATTCCGAATTCGTAATTTCCTTTAGCACAATATAATGTGCCTACAATTATGTTAACAATACACACATGAAAATAGTGAACTTCTGGATTGAGCTGCATGGCTTTATGTTCTTCTTCTTCAATTCTCTTGATGATTTCTTGCGCGTCTTCGTTTCTTTGCAGCATAATAAGTGAAACACAGAGATTCGCAATGACACTCGCTGGAATTGACAATAGATCTACTGCATTATTATAAACATCCAGATATCTGTTTGAAGCTTCTTTAAAATTTGTTTCTTGAATGAAATATGCGTGGCCGAGGTTTATTTTCCATGTTTGATTTTCAAAGTATAATTCTTCAATATCTGGGCTTCTTAGTATATGTTCAACTGTCTCGTAGTTTCCTAAATCCCAAAATATTTTAGCTTGAGCTGTTATTACAGGCAAGTACTTTTGAAGGGCTGATTCATAATTTTGAAGAATTTTTCCAAGTAAATTTTTATCAGAAGAATTCTTAGCATCTTTTATCAACTTAAATTGCTTAGTTATATTATCTCTATATATTTTCGCTAATTTTTCTAAGCTTTCATAGGCTGCCTCTTTGCTGGTTCTCATCATAGATAGAGCACTTATATAGGCTACTTCTTCCTCTGTTAAATATTTCATCTTTAAATCTTCGTTTTCTGATAGAACATCGTGTGCTAAGTCATATTGTTCGTATTTGCAATATAAAATAAGAAGATTAGCCAAAGCTTCTGGAGGACATATTGTATTCTAGAAATTTTTATATTAAAAGAAAAAATTCTTACTTTTAAAAGGAAATTCAATTTTTTAAAAGAATCATCAGGATCTTTATCAATATTTACCAAAGCCAAATTGTGTAGAGTTACTGAATCTAGTTCTTCATCACTTCTCGGAGGCATTTCATTCAATGCTTCTTTTGCCTCTTCAGTATTGTTTAGCATGTAATCTATTGCAGCCTTGAGATTATAGGCTTCAATAAGACATGTCTCACTAAAAAGTTAATTTAAAATAAAATTACAAAAGAGCTGGGCTACTGGTAGTTGTGGGGCTTCTGATGCCGTCTGTTTCCATTCTACTCTGCAAAACAATCTCAGGATGAGTTTTAGCAGCTTGCTCAAGAATATTTTGAATACATGCATGGGCTGCGGATAACAATTTCATCTTATAGCAGCATACACCTATATTATATTCAACATCAGGTGATTCCTCAAGTTTTTTGGCCTCTTCAAATTTTGTCTTAGCTTCTTCATATTTCCCCTCCCTAAACAAAATGCAACCTTGACAGATGTCAGTATCTTGTCTATCAGCATAGGCGTTGTTTAAAATCTTATTAGATTCAACTAGATCATTCTTTTGGTATTTAATTGCGAATTGCATCATGGATCTTTGGTGAATAAATTCAGGCTTGTCTATAGTGTTACAAGCTCTGAAGGCTTCATCATATAACTCTGATTTGTAGAGACTCTGTGCATGGTATAATCTATATTCAGTAACATCTGGATAATATTTTAGTAATTGCTCATACATGTCGGCTGCCACTCCATAATTCCCTGTTAGATAGTTACAATACCCTAATAAGGAGAGTGCTGCACGACTTCTTGGATTAGTCTCTAATTGAATATTTAGGATTTTAATTGCTTCTTGATAATTCTGATCTTTTATAAGCGAATATATGTAACTGGTATATTGGCCTTCTTGAAAATTGTACATAAGTTAATTAAAATTAAATTAATATTAAATACATATAAATTTTGTTTTCAAAATTTCTTTTATAATGGTTTTAAATAAAACAGGAAAATTTATTTCATATATTAAAATTATTGACACTATAAACCCATAAAATAAATGAAATTTTATAAGATATTAGAAGGACTCTCACAGATCCTCTTTGAAATTGTCTTTTTGAGATTGAATACTACTGTCTTCTATAATATTATGATTGTCAATTTCTTCTGTTTCTTCAAGATTATATTTCATACCACTTAAACATTCTACTAATTCATTTAAAAATTTTCTTCTATTTTTCATATAATTATAAGACTCTGCAACTTCTTCTGGAAATTTCATTTCATGAAAAGTTTCGAATATTCTATCAATTACAAATATTTTATGAGAAACATGGTCAATAATCTGATTTAAATTACGGTTGAAATTCTGATGATTAACCCCTGTGACACTATCTGAGACACTTTGTAGATAATAATTCAAAGTTTTCTTATCGTGTTCATTACATGACAAATTAACATTTGGGTCAGTACTGTTATTAGTTATACCTAAAACTTTTTCAATATTGATATTTATGTAATCAAATGGACTCTGTTCTATGTTATTTATACCATAGCCTATGAACAGTTCTTCATTGTTTAAAAATGGATTCAAAAGTATTTTGTTGATTGTTGGATATTTGTCATAAAATTCGAAGATCTCCTCTTTGGTAACAAATGCATATAATTCATAATAATTTCCTGTGTCTTTCATTTCATAATAAACACAACAATTGACCAATGTGTTTTCAGCATTCATTAACCCGTTTAGGTTCAAGTACTCGGCTCCAGGAAGGAAATAATAAGAATTCCAAGATTTTATTGAATAGAAATTGACTACATGACTATATCACGTTATTCATATTCTTACTTTGCCCATATAAAATCACCAAAAGAGAAAGTACCCGCATAATTTTTTAATTCATCCTTCAAAGAAAATAAAAGCCTTCTCAATTGATTGTAGGAGACTTTTAATTCGTTGACTTGATCTATAATTTTTTGATGTGTATCATCGTCTTTGTAAATATCTAGTGATGAATGATCGTATAATAAAGGCGTAGAGTTCTCTGATGTAATTGGAATATTATGCAGATAATAATAAAAAGGAGATGTTTTTCTTAATTTTATTTCGTGAAGAATTTTCAAGGCTAATGAATCCTCTATTAAACGATTTAAAATTCCAATAAATTTACTTACTTTCGTTTTTTATGTATTTAAATATTATATTGTATTCATCACTTTTCTTAATATTCTCCATACTTATTAGGAATTTTTTGTTTATTCTGAATAGCTTCAATCCCTGTTCAGAAATATCTTGCTTTTCTTTCAAATACGGCTGGAATGCCTCTCTTTCGTAAATTTTTACTCTTTTGAATGTTAATATATTTTCTCTTGTTATACTTTCAAAATGTTTAATATAATTTCCCATGAATTTCATTTTGTTACTTTTAACTTCTTGAAATTCTTTAAGAAAAGATATTTTTTTGACTTTTGCGCTATTTACGATTAAAGTTTCTAAGAGTATTATTATAAGGGAAAACTTTAATAAAATAGTTTTTGATAAGGAATATTTCATTATAATGAAAACAATATTAAAATAATAATAATATATACTAAAAATACAATAAAATAAAATAATAAATTTATATAGAATCCCTACTATTTCATTCAAATATAATCAGTTTATTTTTAATTAATTATGAATCTAAAGCCACTTAAAAAGGGGCACTATTTTTTTACTTCAGAAAGTGTTACAGAAGGACATCCAGACAAATTATGTGACTCCATTTCAGATAGTATACTAGATGCCTGTCTAGATCAGGATCCCTATTCAAGAGTAGCTTGTGAAGTTCTAACAAAATCCAATTTGGTAGTAGTCGCAGGAGAGATAACATCATCTGCTGATATAAACATAGATCAGATTTTAAGTAATAGAATAAAAGAAGTAGGTTACGATGATGAAAGTAAAGGAATGGATTACAAAACATGTGATATTATTTTAAAAGTCACTAAGCAATCTCCAGATATTAATCAGGCTGTCACTAAATCTGCTATAGAAGAGTTAGGTGCGGGTGATCAAGGATTGATGTTTGGTTACGCAACTGATGAAACTCCTGAATTGTTTCCGTTTTCTCATTTAATGGCCTTAAAGTTATCTGAAAGATTGGATAAACTTCGCCATGATAACATTCTACCTTGGCTAAGACCAGATGGTAAAACACAAGTAACTGTGGAATACATGAAATCAGCAGGAGAAACAATACCAGTAAGAATCGAAAATATTCTTATTTCCGCTCAACATGATCCAAATATTTCAATAGAGGAAATGAAATCTTCAATTTTAGAGCATGTTGTAAAAGAGGTTATTCCTAAGGAATATTTAGACAGTTCTACTCATTACTTCATCAATCCAAGTGGATTATTTGTAATTGGAGGTCCCGAGGCTGATGCTGGTTTGACTGGAAGAAAAATAATTGTTGATACTTACGGAGGTTGGGGGGCTCACGGTGGAGGCGCCTTTTCAGGAAAAGACCCATCCAAAGTTGACAGAAGTGGAGCTTATTTCGCCAGATGGATAGCCAAATCATTGGTCGCTAATAAATTATGTTGTAGAGTAATTGTACAGATCTCTTATTCAATTGGGATTTCGTATCCACTATCAATTAATATTTACACCTACGGAACTGTAAAAGAAGGATTAACTGAAAAAGATTTATATGATATTGTTATAAAAAAATTCGATCTTAAATTAGGAGAGATTATAAAAGAATTGAAATTATTTAGACCTATTTATAAAAAAACATCAACATATGGACATTTCGGCAGAAGTGATCCTGACTTTGCATGGGAAATTCCAAAAACTCTTGTATAATTAACAAATTAACACATATAAATAATAAAGAATACTAAATAAGAAAATAATATAATATTTATCAAATTCAAAAATTTTTAAATTAATTATCAGAATTTGATTCATCTTATACTTTTTCAATTTTTAAATTATAAAAGAATTTATTTTGTTTCTTCTAAATCTTCTATGTCTTCAGTGGTTTCAGTGGTTTTATCAGCTTGTGCTTTTATGGCCTCAAGATCTATTTCTGGTCTGACTCTGATAGAATAGGCGTATTGATCCAACATTAATTCCTGACCAATTGAAACACGGGAATAGCCATTTTCTCCCCAATCTTCTCCCCATGAGTTTTGGACAATCCAATATTTATTTCCTTTATTTGGTTCATTTTCACTTCCGGATTCAACTCCCCAACCAACAATTTTCATGCTGTGGAATCCAGAGAATCTGGCGATTTCATCTGATTTAGTATAAACTCCACTTTTGTAGGTAAGATAGTCGACGTAAATTTGACTTACAGCAACGACTGGGCCGTTTTTCAAAATGTCTCTTTTGATGTCATCTTCACCAAAAAGAACGCAGTATCCATCTATGAATCCTCTGGTAGGATTAGCGCACATTTGATCACATTTAACGGTTTCAGAATCTGCTTGATATGGGAAACATGTTTCATCTACTAGTCCTTTATTTCTGATATATTCTAAAGCGTTATTCAAATATCCTCCTTTGCATCCTTGATTGGTAAGATCGCAAGATAATAATTCTTGAGCAGATAATTGAACTAATTTTTGATTTTTTGAGTTGATACAAATTCTTTCAGCAATTGTTTGTGAAATTGTAATAGCATATGATGATCCACATGTATTTTGTTGATTTGCAGTTGGTAAGACGCAAGTAGCCCATTTTTCTCTTGCATCAAAACTTTCTGGAATTACAAGAGATTCATCCACATTACATTTGCTCAAATTAGAATGAGAAGCAAATGAAGTGTTCATTAATTTCTTTGCAGTGGCAAGTGTTACACCTTCGAATATTTTATTTGGACCTTGTTGCCAGGGTACATGTTGGTTATGTTCTTCGATTCTTTTATCATCTATTACTGGTGTCTTAGTAAGAGAAGGTTGTTGATTTATAAACACCATAGCTAGGACGTAAACAGCAAGTGCTCCTAATAGTCCGAATACAATATAATAGCCAATCATTCCACTCCCTTTCTTTTTACTTAATTTTCTTGTTGCTAAATTATTTATTGTGAGATATTTTACCTTCTTCAGCAGCTTCTATTTGCTTTTTTCTTCTTTCTATTAATTCTAAATCTTCTTCTCTTTTTTTTTGTCTGTTTTCTTCTTCTCTTTTTTGTTTTTCTACTCTTTTTTGTTCATCCTCCTCTTGTTCTCTTGTTACTTGTGCAACTTTTTTTTGAGTATTTTTCATTTAAAATATGTTAAAATAATTAAAGGATATTAATAATTATAAAATTAATTTTGTTAGGCAAGTGTTAAAATAATTTAATTTTTATAAAAACGTTTATTATATCAAATTAAGAATCAATCTCCTTTATATTACCTTAATTGATATATTTGCATAGCAGCTATATTCTTATAAGTTAAGGGAGAATTATCATTGGTTTATTAACAAAATATTTAAGGCAAAATTATTAGATTGTTATTTGGTTTTTATAGGTATTATAGTATTTAATTATTTATTATTATGATTAAAATAGGGAAAAGTATCTTAATAATAATGAAAATTTATCATTCGCTACATATTCAACCGAAAAATAACTTAACATATTAGGAAAAGCTAGAAACATTCTCAAGCTAAAATAAAATATTGATAAATAATTTACCAAGATCCAATTCTTTCTTTAATGAATTCAATTCATGTAAAATTAAAAGTGCAGAACTCTCTAAAGATTACATAAATCTCATTAAAATAAGATACCTTCTGAATTATTAATCTCAACAAGTTTCTCTTTCTCTTTCGACTTTTCGTACCGGATGACTTTACTCGTTGCCGAGTCAATTACAAATTTATATTGTTTATAAGTTCTATTGTGTGGCATTTTAAAGTATAGGACGTAATTAGTTGAAGAATGTTGTTCATTAAAGATTATTTCTTTTCTTTTTAAACCTTCCTTTAATTCAGAGATGATCTTTAAAAGCACAAGTTAAGGAATATGATATATTAAAATAAATTTACCTTTGCATATTGATCACTCGTAAACAAAGGGTTCATACTATGAAGAAATTTATTGTTGCTATCAACTATGTTAGTGATATTTATATTAAAGTGGACATTTCCAGTTGAATTATTACTAGATTTTAGAGTTTCAGAATTGACAGTACTAGGATAAGGGGAGGCGATGATAGGATCTTCATTGTAACCAGTAGCAGATTGTCTAAAATTACTTTTAGGGCTAAGGACGTCAGCTAATGAAACAGAGGCTAAATAATATAAATATTTTAAAAGATGCTAAGTTACCATCTGTTGATAGAGAGTCTAATTTTATATTGTTCTTATTTAGAATCAAACTGGCTTCTCCTAAGATTAATTTTGATTTCTCCACATTTTTGTCTGAAGTTATTCCACTATTTCTAGCCAGTTTGTCAGGTATATTAATAATTGGCATAGTATTAGGTAACCGTTTTTTATTTATAAATGCTTTAGTTACAGAAAATCAAAAATATTGTTACCATTTTTCGTGTAATCATTCTTTTTTGACAAACTATTATCCACGTTGAATAAAGGGGTAATTTTATCAGCCTTACCTTCATGTATTGTGGCGAATAACAATTTATCTTTATTACTTAAAATATTTGTTTGGATAGTGGAAATATTTTTTAGATTCGGGACATCTGATTTTTTATCCTCTACCACATTAGAATTATCTTTTATCTTTGAATTGTTGAATTCGTCTAAATTATATTCGGGCAGATTATTTTTATATATTAAATTCATTGCACGTAAAATGTTTATTTTTTCATCGGGCATTTTTATATTTGAATTATCTGAATGAATTCTTCTCCTCATGCCATTAAAAATCTCATCCAGGCCATTCGCATCCAAATTCGAAACCTCAGATTTTTTTCTTTCGGAGTTTAATGATGATCTGTGAAAAGAAGCGAAAGCATTAAGATTAATTTCATTTGAATTGATCTGATGGTTTAACTTCTGTTTCTCCGGGTTTACTTTTAATTGATTACAACTTATGTCGGAAAGTATTTTCGATTCATTTTTACTGTTCAATATATTGCTTGTGGAGCTTTTTTCACTTTGAGCACATGTGGACCTCCCTTGCTTGAGCATATTATATATTATAATTTCAGTAATTTATATACTAAATGATGACTGAAATTTTTTGGAAATTCGGAAAAAATTCTAATTTTTAAAATTCTAAATAATTGGATAATATAAAGGATGTTTCCTGTATTTTAATTTATCTGTTAGTAAAGATGATAAATTTTCCTTATGTTTGATATTTAACAAATTTTAGTTTGTCTGCCGTTTATATTTTTGAAAATATTAAAAATTTTAGTTTAACTTTCAAGAAATTTTTCTAAATTAAAAAATAGAATTTATGTTAGATATAAAAAGATGAGAATTTAAATTAAATCAACTCATTAAACTTGTATTACAAATTATATTTATAGATTTTGTGTAAATTTTAATGTGTGGAAAAGAAATTTTTAAATTTAAGTATTTCAGAATGATACATTTTTTCTATTTTTAATTTTTAATTTTCCGTTTCGGAATCTTTAATCGAACATTTCATTTTCTTATAATCAATAACAATAAAATGATAGATAAAGATTACTGAATTATAATTTTATTTCCTTCTTATTAGACTTTTTCTCTATTTTATCAACCATTTAATATTATTTAAATTAAATTAAATAAATTTTTATTCTTAAATTAAATTTTTTTAGAAAAAATTTATCCTTATCAAAGGAACTTAAGGGAAAAAGTTATGCTATGATGCAAGAATAAATGTTATGAGATTCTTATTTTGTAGATAAGAAAATATTATATATTTAAGGAACCACATAGAACGAATTATTTGATAACAATATTTCTGTAAGCGTTATATTTTAATTTTACAAATCAAAGAGCTGTTTATTACAAATCTTATTTAATAAAACAAATACAGAATGAAAATTCAACCTATGAAATTAATTTGATCCAAATAGATTTTGTTATTAGTTGCAAGTTTTTAATTATACTTCATAACATATATTTGTCTTTATAATCAGACGAATATAATTCTGAATTTTGCAAAATACTTTTTATTTTTAAATTAGAGATTTTCATTCTGCATGAGTAGGAGAAATTCCTTTTAAATATTCAACATTTAAATGCGCACTTTATGGTTCGAATTTTCATGATAAAATAACTAATTCATAATGTTTACAAAAATCAAATAATAACAAATAATATTTCCATTATTTTTTTATTTAATATTCAACTAATTTTTTATTGAATTCTTAAATTTAATATATATTATTTTAAAATAATATACTATTGGAATAAGTATGATTACTTCAAACTTGATATTAAATTTATTATAATTACTAAAAACTTAATCATACTTATTTAAATTAAAATAGCTATATTCATATTAAGAATCTTTTCAAACTACAGTAATTGCCTTCATATTTTAATCTACAGCCTTGATATAGTGCCGATAATAATGTAATTTAATATCCCTAGATTAATCGAATAAAATTTCCCTAAGTGTCAACAATAAGATGTTAAAAGTATTCTTAATTTTGTGTAAAAAAAGCATTTATAAATAAAAATACTTTTCAGCTGGGTCAGTTATTTATCAACTTGACGAAAAAACCAGACCAGAAAGTGCCGAATAAATTCAGAAAAAATGAAGAGAATAAAATTTTAACTTTAGCAGAGGCGAGTATTGTGATTCCAAACAAGAAAAACTAGATTCTGTATCAACAAATAGTAACCTATCACTAAATTACATTTTATTTTAAGTGTCATCCTTTCATTATCAACTACTGATATTTTAAATAAAAATAAAATTTTAATGAAAAATGAAGACTTAAGCATCAGCTTTTCCTTAAACAACAGCTCTCAATTAAGTGATTTATTAAGATATTTATCATCATCAAATTCTGTTGAATTGGAATGCTCGTTTGAACGCGAAGATCAAATCGAATTTGAATATTTAGAAGAAAGCGACATAATCAAGAATCGGGCAAATAGAAAAACTGTTCCGGATGAAATTAAGTAAATATTATTTAACTAGCTTTAGAAAAATGTCTAAAGATTTTGTAGATTCTTTGATCTTCAAATTTTCAGGAAATGATCGTATAACATGCGAAGATAAATTTCAG
>Ga0169931_10012067_pt1 | contig 12046 bp, 10 predicted proteins | sample Kivu_15m_20L_FD_129675 | JGI IMG/M metagenome (GOLD analysis project Ga0169931, IMG submission 129675) | Freshwater microbial communities from Lake Kivu, Western Province, Rwanda to study Microbial Dark Matter (Phase II) - Kivu_15m_20L... | ecosystem: Environmental > Aquatic > Freshwater > Lake...
CTTTTACAATTAGCTCAGCGTCGCCAGATGAAACGTTCTCATTATAAGATTTCAACGCTTGATAAAACTCTTCCTTGGTTATTTTCTCATCCTTGTCTTTATCCAAAAAGTCAAATAAGGAATTAATTTCTTTGATCATTTTGTTACTGATACTCACCTTGTCTTTTCTTTCATTATGAGTCAAATGCAGAGAATTATTGAAATAGAGTAGGAATGTGCTTAATGATACGTAGCCTTGATTATCTTTGTCAAAGAATCTGAAAGCGTTTTGTAAATCATCAAGCGAAAACGTCCTATCGATGCTGATTAAATTTTGCACGAATTCTGTTTTGTTGACAATCTCTGAATGCTGCTTTTTAAAACTTTTAAACAATTCATCCACACTAAGACGATTTGAATCGATGTAGGTATTCACTTTATTGATTAGATTTAAAATACTGGGATTGCTATTTATTTGTTTATGAAGAGAATGCATGCTGACTAATTTTTCTCTGTCGATTTGTTGAAAAGGCATATTGAAATATTCAGGAACAAATAGTTTTATTTTATCTTTTATGGTATTTAATGATATTCTCATTTTGTTGTATGGATCGAAATATTTTACCAACAATTCCACATCGTCATGTGCAATAGGATAGTTAGATAAAGAAAAGGCGTTTTTGAAGTCGATGAGCATAATGTAGTCTTCATTTGGGTTTTTCTCGATCAAAGGGAAAATCTGTGAGAATTTGATTTTTCTGTTGTATAGGAAACGAGAGAATTCTCTGAGGATGTTTTCTTCTCTAGGTTCCTTACTAGAAATGGTATTCGATTGAGTATTATTATTTATTGCTGAATTTATCTGCTTCAATTCAACGTCTTCTTTACCGAAATCTTTAAATATTTCGATCAATGAATTTACTTTGATGTGTTCCTTCCCTACCTTCTTGTTCTCAATTTTGTCTTCGTTTATTAAATAATCGAATAACACTACCAATTCGTTATAGGCTTCGCTAACATCGAAATCGAATTCCTTGTCTAATAAATTTGAAAACTCCTCTACTAAGAAATAACCTTTGTTATTGGCATCCTTCGATTTGAAATAATCAGCTACATTCATTTTCTTCTCAGTAAGAATAATTTCTGTAAGTTCTGAAACGACGCCTTGGATGAATTTTATGTCTTCTTCACTAAATTCACGTTTGAAATTTTTGTAAACTATTTTGTCCTTTTTGTATGGATTAAGTTTGGAAGGAGAGTTTAGACCAGTATTATTTGCTGCTGTTAAATTGTTATTCAATCCTTTCGAATTGTTATTTAAATGAGTGTTGTTTGTTTTATTCTTGTCATCAAAAGAATTTTTCGATGTTTCTGCTTGATTAATATCACTTGTCATGGAACTTTTCTCGTTGGGATAGAAAGAATAATAGGCATTGAAGAATTTAACAAGATTAAACGTGCGATTTTTTTGATTGCTGAAAGAAGTCAGCAGATTGTTCAATCCGCTTTTCACACCAAGTTTGGATAGTTTATTGATGAATATGGGAAGGTCTATTTCACCGTCAGGATTAATCATGCAGTCATCAAAATAATCAATCAGCTGGACATCCTTCAAATTTCTTTTTGACATCGAGTTTATATCAGCGAAGACATTCGATAAATGAGGAAAATTCTTCTTAAAATTTTTTGCGATTTCTTCGGTGTAATTATCAATTTTATACTTCCAACCAAGCAGTTTATTATTTGAATTATCTCTGCTTCTTGAAAGATTTCCTTTTTCAATGAAAGCTTCAACATCGGGTGGATTCATGTCTAAGATATTCAAGAAGGCAGCCAAATTAAGACTGATTCCATCGGCTGACATCAAGCTAAACAAATACCTGCATTCCTCGAAATGAGAGAGACTAAATGATATGAATTGCATGAGAGACTGAAATTGGTTCATAGATAGCAAGCTGACCTTGGGAAAAAGAAAATCGCTCTTTGCAAAAATGTCTATTATGTTTTCTTTTATGAATTTTCTTAGTTCTATGATGTAGTCGTTATAATACAAATTAGCTGTTCTTATCAGATTTGAATACTCCATGGGATTGTAGCTGTAAATTCTTCTTAGAAATTCAGAATACAGATACATGTTGTTGTTTCTGTTAGGGAGACTCATAATAATCAAGTCTTTCTGTTCTTCTGTAATTTGTAGTTTAAGATCGTTCAGAACTGCCTTGAAATCAGACTGACTTATGTAGTATTCTTGCTTAACGTCCTTCATGCTGAACATAACTTGTGGAGTGCTTCCTAAAGTTTTAAAGGTCATAGAGATATAATTATAAAGCTGAAGTAATTTGAAGCTTTCCATGTACTTAAGTATATTAAGAACATTGCTATCTCTCTGTTTTATTCTCTGCTCTATTATTGCTTTCACTTCATTTTCGTTTTTGTTTTTGATTTCGTCGAACGATTTGATGTCTCTAATCGGTCGACTACCTGGGATATAGTAGTCATGTAAGTTCTTGTTAGAATCAGGATTTAGTTGAGATAGATTAGAGTTATTATCTGGTCTTTTAGATTCCGAAGTGATTGTGTAATTTCCTTTGTTTTCCATAGTATTTGTGTTATCCTTGACTGCTTTATTCAAAGATTCCTTCAAGTCTGTTTCGTTCTTTTCCATAGAAATTTTAGTTGGAGGATTCCTCTTTATCACAGATTCGAAGGTTTTGAAGGAAACTTTTCCGTCCTCAGAAATCTTACTGAATATGTACTCTATCTCTTCATTTTTATAATTTAGATTAATATCTAGATTTAACCCTTTGATTAAAACATAGAATCCGTTTAAATCTATTATTGCACTTGTCTTGAATAAATCTCTCCAGACTGCTTTTAGATCGATTTTCCGCTGATTGATGTAATTGCGCATCTCTACGATAATGTCGTTATAGTTTAAATGGAAATTTTTTGTTTGTCTTATCTTTTCATTCAAATCGAAGTTTTTGACTTTTTCTAAAAAGTCTTCATATGAATACTTTCCGGTTGTAGCGTCACGAACTAAATCCATCAATAAAATATTCTTCTCATAGTTTTCTAAAATTACGTAATTTTCGCAGAACTCCAAGAAACTTTCTTGAGAGATGAATTTTTCTCTTTTAGGATCAAGCAATAGAAGATCCCTTTCCATTTCCTTATGATACAGTTTATAATTATTCTGAAAGTTTTCGTAAATTGTGACTTTGATATAATTGAGATTCTTTTCCAAATCTTCTTTGATTTTTCTATCGAGCTCTTTAAGTTTTTCTTTAATCGCAGTAGAAGAATTTTGCATTCCTGAATTTCCTGTATTACTCATTCTATTCTCTCCCAATGTTGGAGGTCGATTATTCCCAGAAGTATTTGAGAAATTCTGTTTGATTCCCGGTTCCAATATCATATTGTCATAATTGAAAGTATTCTTAGTGTTGGTCAAGTTGTAGTTAATTGTATTCTCTCCTAAATTTTCTTCAACTATGCCAAAGTTATTTTCTTCATCCCTGAACGAAATTGGATTTGAATCAATTCTAAGCTGCTTATCATCGAGAGGAAAAGTTTGGTTGAATCCCTGGTTGTATCCTGTGTTCAAATACTTTGTGGTTAAGAAATTCTCGTTTGTAGATATACCAGAATGAACTGGATGGACTGGATGAACTGATTGAATTCCATCCATACGTGTCAGATTTTCATTATGTGAAAGGGATAAAAATTTCTCCCCGTTGATTTCAAACCTTGACTTGAATGACTTGTCCTTGTTATTGTCTACAAAAGGACTTGTGAAATTCGTATTGAACCCATCTCGATTTGTCCCAGAACGTGAGGGGACTTCTATCTCTTCTTTATACTTCTGCTTGTACATTTCATATTCCTGAATAATCACGTGCAGATTTATCAAATTTTTAGAAAAATAATTTTCATATTTTTTCATCAGATAGTCAAACTTAACTGAACTTTCTTCGTAGCCGAGTTTGAATAAAGCGCTTCTAAATTCTTCCCTATCCATGTTATTTGTGTTCGATTCATTCTTAGTAAAGAAAGATTTTATTTCAGATATTCCCTTCATCATGGCTGTCTTGTGTAGTATGTAAAAAAATTCTTCAAGTATTTTGCTTTCATCTTGATCCATTTTAATTAAAATTATAACTACTTAGTTTATTGTAATTAACCTAATTATCAACGAAGGAATATTTTTATCTAATCGACCGTTAGAAAGAAAATTATTCGTCTAAATATTAAGGATACTATTATTTCTGAGATTTAATTCAGAATAAAATTATTCAAGCAGCACAAATTTCAGAAGGGAAAGAAAATATAAACATTCAAAATAAGGAAATTAGTGATAATCTTAGTGGTCAGAATTTGCAATCATCTCTTAAGATATCGCAGGGAAAATCAATGCCTATTTCAGATACAAAGCCTCTTTCTAATCAGCCACCATCACTGCCAAAGGCGGAAATTAAACTTATCGAATGGAGATTCAACCAATTTCTGGGAGAGAAGCTGAATGAAAATGAAATACTCGACGAAGAGAACCAAAGCTACATCATATCTGATTTAAAAATGTCAGAAAATGGGGATATAATCGTAGCAGGCGATAAAGGAGGAAGGATTATTTTGTTCCAGAAATTAGAGAGGTCCCCAAAGAATAAGCCTATTACAAAGCTTGAATATTATCATGAATTTTCCGCATATGATAAAGATTTCGATGTGCACAAATCTACAGAGTATTCAGAAGCCGTGAGATGCCTGTCTGTATTACCCACATCTAATCCTGACAAAACAGACATTCTTTCATGTGGATTTAGAACAGTCAGGCTAAATCGTGTGTACAACTCTAAACAAATGGCATTTGTCAATGATGATTACTCTTTTAGAGACAATAAAGGTAATTCCTTAAGCTCTATGAATATATCCATTCCCAAATTACGCTCGATAAGATATGACCTAAAATCAAAGACGAAGTTGGATATAACAATATATAATTCAAATGAGTTGAATTCCTTGAATTACAATAAAATTTTTAATGAACAATTTCTAACAAGAGACGATTCGAAGGTTTTGCTGTGGGATATGAATCACTCACATAACCCGTACCTTCTTATAAACTTTGATGAAATGTCCCATAATGAAATTGAGGACTATCAAGAGCGAATTACAAAATCTCTAATCTCTGACAAGAATCCACACGTTATTTCCTACGGCACTAATTACGGGAATATAAACATATTTGATACAAGGACTAGCTCAGATTATGTTAAATATTCCACATCGTTTTTAGACGAGTTTCTTAATATTACAAACGCGGGGTTCAATCTAACAAAAACAATTTTTTCATCTCAAGTGATGGCAGTCCATGACTTAAACTTCAGTTTAAGCGACGAAAACTTATTTGCATCGAGGCATTTTCTTTCTGTAAATATCTGGGACAAACGGAACAATAAGGCGCCTCTCTCAAGACTATTATTATATGAGCCTGTTATAACTAAGTTATCCTATCTTTATTTGAACAAGTATTTGTCAAATGATAAATTTTCTCTTTCAGTTGATAAGAGTGGGAAGTACATCGTGACTGGTGGCTATAACAACATGTTCCATATATTCGATCTTGATCAGAAACTAAATTCTCAAATAACAATGGATAGTTCTAACGAAAAAATGATGAATACAAACATAATCAGAAAAATCAGCAATAAGGGTAGTTGCTACTATAAGAAGGATGACCCTACGATTCAAAATATAAATTTTAATAAGAAGATCTCTAAAATATATTACTCGCCTGTTGATAATTTCTTAGTTATACCTTGCGAGAATTGTCTATATACTTATAATGGAAATGTTATTACTAAAAAATTATAATTAATAATAAACATACCAGTGCTAATACTAAATTATTCCACCTCCAATGGTGTCGTTTGTTTAAATTAATAATTAAAACTATTCGTTTTTTACTTAAATGATATTTTATATAAGTATACTTGTATTTATTACTTATAGTCATATTTGTATAATTTTAAAGTACGATGAGTGAAGAAAAAAGTTGGGAAGAATCCTTAAGAAGCGGCGACATATCCCGTAGATCAAATGAATTGAGATATGACGGAAGAGATTTAGGCAGAAGGAAAAAAAGTTTTCCTGGGAATGCCAGTACTATAAGGAATGTTGAATCCTATGATTATGATCCTAAACTCTATTTTAAAAAGACAGGAGGGGATGATTCTTGTATTATAGCTGATCCATTCAAGCGACTTTGAATAAATGGATTAAAAAGGGAGAAAAAAAGGACGAAATGAAAAAGATGTGAGAAACTAATATTGAGTGATAAAGGCTGTAATATAAATATGTATGATATAAAATAAGAATTATTATATAAAGTTTAATAGACTTAATGTAATTATCAATAAAATATGCTTTTATTTCAAATATAGTTAATTAATTTCTTGTAAATACCTGTAGAGATATATCTATTTATATCATCATAACTACATACATACTGTGTTTATTGAGGTAAAAAATGCGAAAGAGAAGGAACAAAAACAAAAAACAGCAAAAACAAAAATAAAAAAACGAGTAAAGAAGAATTAAAGCTTAAAAAAGAATGTCTCTCCTCATGAAAAACTCCTCTAAGATTGTGGCTATTCTTAGTTAAGAGATTAGGAGAAAATAATTTACTTTGTTTCTGATATTCTGAGGTAGAAAGGGATTTACATTTGAAGTTGTGGCTGTAGTCGTAGGTGTCGTGGGGGATATATTCCTTGTTTTTTCTCCAAATCTAAACTCACTTGTATAATCCATTTTTTAATTTATAATTATCCCTAATATTATTTATAGAGATAATTTCTCGCTAAATTTTTAAACATAAATTTAAATCTGGTTATTATAACTATGTATGTATAATTATAAATTAATTTATTCTTATATTCAATTAGATCGATTAGGACACTCTATCTGTCGAACTCCTTCAATTTCTGAGTAACTTTTTTAGAATTTTCGATTATCTTTTTTGTAGTGAAAAGAAAAGCTTCTGAATCGTAAACTATAATTATATTAATCAATAAGATATAATTTCCTTACAATTTTTTTCAAGGTTTATATTCATTTCTTCATCACCTGCATACTTTAATTCTTTAACATTCTGAATTTCGTTCGCTAAAAGATCTCTGGTGGTTAAATTCAAGTACACAGACAAATGAGATTCGAAACTGTCAAGTTCTTCGTCGTTTAATTTAAAATTTTCTGAATTTTGAATTGTAACATAAAAATAATTCAACAATCTCATCATGTGTGAATAATTCGTAGTGTAATTTTTATGAACTAGTGTTTTTTCTTCTAAGTTGATGAATTCCTTGAAATTTACAGAATTCAAAAGAGTTTTAAATGCATGATTATTCTTATTGAGAAAAATAAACTTAATCTCTTCATAAAATTCATCAAATAAAACAATTTCGAATATTTTCACTATCTTGTTAAGAAGGAAGGAGTTATTTCTATACAAAATGACGTCATCGATTAGGATTTCAAATAATTGTAGTTGTGAAGCAGTTAAATACTCCTTGAATTTAGAATTTTTTAGAATAAGCATATAGATGAAAATGTCAAGTGAGATTAAATAGGACTGGCTAACGGGTATTATAAAAACATTTTCGTCGATTGTTTTGAATAATTTTTTTGTTTTGTATGAAATTTTTATTCGATTAGCGAGATTGAATAATTGGGGGAAGATAGTCACAAATTTTTCTACAAGAAGGATTTTATTCTCTGTAGAAATCACGTTGAATAAATTTGGAATTTTATTTTCGTTTAGTTTATTATTATTTGGATTATTGTTTGTATTACTATCGGTATTAGGATTAGATGAAACTATTTCATCATCTATCGAATTACTGTTTGTGTTATTAATTACAGACCCCACGTTTTCATTCATAGATTTTAGAATGTCTTCAACAAACAAACTGCTTGTTATTACGTCGTTTAAATTCTTTTGAAAGGTTGGAATCAAAGCAACTTCAAGTAAATTTAACAAAAAGGAGAAAATTGATTGAATAAGTTTTACGTCATCCTCGCTTATAAATGCGGAGCTTTTATTATCATTTAGATCTGATGAATATGAAAATTTAGATAATGACAGATGGTTAAGAATTTTTTCGTAAAATGTTTCATGATTTTTATTTGAATCAATATCAGAGTTAATAATTTCCTCTCTTTTTCCTAATCCTATTGTGGTAAACAGTTCTGAGCTTGTCTCATCCTTTAAGCTAAAAGAAAATTTCAAAATTTTTGTAAGAAGAATAAAAGAATTCTCAATCTTTTCAATAGAATCAGATTTATAGAAATTATCCAGACTTTTATTAACAGAGAAATCTAATATAAATTTTTTATGATTAAACTTACATATCTCATATTCTGTTTTTATTTTCTTTATCACTGATTCAATTATTGACAAATTAGTTTTCTGAAATTCAACAATTTGTATAGATTCAACCTCTTTATCCCTATTTAGAAAAATGAAATTAAATAAAATTTCACAAATCGAATCGTTATCTATCCTTTCGATTAAATTTTCATAGACAGGATGGACATTTAAAATCTTCATCATTTCCTTAGGAGAATTTCTCATCAAATTCAACAATATTTTTTTTATATATCCAGGTATAGTTGAGACAGTATCATAAGGAATAGATGAAAGCTTGTTAAATATTTCAATAATATTTGGAGGATTGTGTTTCTCGTCATTTTTTACTGTGAAAAGTTTTTCTATAATCCTTGAAGATTTCATTGACAAAATTTCTGAAGCTAGGAATGGATATCTAGGAAGGATCAATATATGAAAATATAAAATATATTAACAATTTACTTGAATGATCTTTTGTAATCGGCATCGAATGTTGGGTCAACTGTAACAAATTCTAAAATTTTATTGAAATGATCTATGAGACTTATTGGTTATTTATTATAAGAAATTTTTATTTACTAAGAAATTAAACTTTCGTCTTCTAACTTCAATTCTTCCAGAAAGTCTTCGTCGTTAAGTACATCATCTAAAGGGATATCTGTGTTGCTTTCAAGATAGTTTTTTAGAAATCCTAATTGAGACATTTTTAAATATTAAATATAAATTTAATCAATATATTTTATTGTTTATTAAATTGTTTGAACTTAGTTTATTTTTTATCGCTATTCGAGTCCTTTATAATATTAATTGTAGGGAATTTAGTATTCTTCTCGTTTATTTTATTACTTAATATCCCCTCTTCATTGAAATAAACATTTACTCTACGTTTAAGATCAATTAAATTCCCCATAATTTTATTTTCTTCGTTGTTTATTGTGTGCTTTAATCTTGCGAAAATGAGTTTATTTGTTTGTTTGAAATCGTCGAATATCAATTCAGATTTTTTGTTCATTTCTTGCTTCTTTTCATACAATTGTTCTCTTAGTCTCTTTATGTTTGATTCTGAATTCTATTATAATTAAGTGTATATATCAGTATAAATTTTTAGATAAGTTTACATCGAATTTAATTGCGTTTAATTCTAAAATCAGATCTTCATTTGAAATATGAGTGTCTTTGATCTTTGTTGTTTTAGTCCATGTCCAGTCTAAAATAGAATTTTAATTGAATATGAATACAAATTATCATAATTACCTTTAATAGGATCAAATATCCAATATCCCATGTTTTCGTAGTATATTTTATTCCTCTCTCCATTATACTTGATAAATGAAGGCAGTTTTGGGAACCATTCCAAATGCCATCGACCTCCCTCCCACATTCCTTTGACAAAAATCCAATGTGAGTTTATTAAATTGAAATTCGAAGTGAGATAGGAAGGAATTGGGATAAAAACTCCTCCATTCTTAGAAAAAGTTCCTATTGGGAGATCTAACTCGACTTTATCTGAGTTATAAACTTCTTGAAGTGACAGCATATCGAGACTGTTAGTAGTAGATTGATTATCAGGGGTTAATTTCTTCATGATTACATTCAGTTTAAACATCCAATCGATTATTTCGTCCTGGTTTAATTTTTTATGAGCGAAATAGTTTTTAATCTCGTTCTCTATCAATACCACTTGTGTTCTTACTCCCTTTTTAGACCCGCAATTGTCGCTCAAGGGACCCCAACAGATCGGGCAGTCTGGATCGCAGTCTCTGCATACTTGCCATTCTTCATCTGTGAATGTACTTTCTGGACATTTATTATAGCACTGATTGTTGTATCGATAAATTCCAGTGCGACAGACATTACACTGACTTGCGTCCTCTTCATCACAGTCAAGGCAAAGAGGTCCACAGTTGCTTGAATTATTTGATTTAGTTTGTATCCCCATTTTGATAGAAGCAACTGATGAAATTATTAAGAAATATAAGCAGATATGAAAGAGACTGAAATTCCTCGGAATGCTTTTCGTATTTGTAAAAATTTGATTAAAACGATTCTTCATTTTATTATTTACATTTTAAATTATTTTATTACAATACGAATTTGTCATAGGTTAATAATATAAAATTTTCATGGAATTATGTAGAGATAACCCAGCAAAAGAGGAAATTGGAGTAGGTGAAGAGAAGTTTTCGGAAGAAATAGATATTCAGATTATTAAAGAACCTATTAAATTGCTCAAAAATTCATATGACAGAATGCAGAAGATTTCGATGTTTTGGAATTATAATCTGCATAAGAGAGAGAAAATCTATTTATCAGAAAGCGAATCTCACATATATAAAATTCTTCCGAATAGCCAAAAGTAAAATTATTTCCAAATATTAATAATTGTTTTTAAAGACTCAAGCCAGATAACTACTGTAACAAAGAAAGTTTGGATCTTTATGAAAATAACACACAGTCAAAGTTTAGCTTCACAATGCTTCCACAACAAGAATTTTTATTTTATATGAAACACCATCACTTTGATTCAACTACTGTGATGGATGCAGACAATGGTAGAGATAGAGACAAATCGACTAATTCAAGAACTCCGATAATAGAAAGAAAAGAAATCATCAATATTCGTGGAGAAAATAAGCAAAATGATTTCCCCGAATTTGGTTATGATTGCTCGAATTGCTTCGATTTTTGTGAGAATGATACAGATATCATAATTAGAAACGCCTATCCCTTGGGTAAATATCATATGTTATTCCTGCCTTTTTTCTTGGAGAATAATACTCAATTTATAGGCAAACAAGAAATTATAGAGAGAGTTTTGAATGTCTTTAATTACTTATCAGGTGTAAATAAATCGAATAAAAACCCACCTATGTTAAATGAAGAGAATTTAGTCATGGCATATAACTCGAAAGGCGCATCAAGTTCAATTAATAGTCTCCATTTTCAAATGTATATGTTGTCAGAATTCAAGATGAGTTATCAAGATTTATACTTCAAAAAATAAAATTTTTTTGATGAACAAATATTCATGCCATGTTGGGATAATGATACTCAAAATTCACACAATGTAGATATCAAATTCTGTGAGAAAGAAGATACTACAGTTTGCTTCAAAATATCACCTATAGTAATTAATGATCAAAACAATCGCAATAATCAATACAATAATCCAAGTTTAAATGATCAAATCAATAACATTTCTACTGTAATCTACAAAATAATTCAAATTTTAAACGAGGGGAATATTCCTTATAATATAATCCTCCTTTTGGATGAAGTGTTTATTTTCTTTAGAAAGCATCAGAATCTAATGGAAAACTATCGGCTTGGGTCAAACGAGCTTCTTGGTCTTGCTTTAATTTATACTAAGGATGAATACGATGCCTTCAATCCAAGCACATTGATCCATAGTTTGAAATGTTCTATGTTACCTAAGGAGGTCATAAACGATGTCAAAGAAAAGGTGAAGGAAATGTTAAGAAGGAACAATTGATGTTGAAATTTCTATGTATATTTATATGTAAAATTTTTTACTAATTAAAAAAGAGAATTCATTATGTAAATTTTTAAGTTTAAAGATCATCTCATAATTTCTATTTAAAATTGAGATTTAATTTTAGTATTTATTTTTCTACAGTTTTTATAAATTAAATTTCAAAA
>Ga0169931_10012068_pt1 | contig 12045 bp, 9 predicted proteins | sample Kivu_15m_20L_FD_129675 | JGI IMG/M metagenome (GOLD analysis project Ga0169931, IMG submission 129675) | Freshwater microbial communities from Lake Kivu, Western Province, Rwanda to study Microbial Dark Matter (Phase II) - Kivu_15m_20L... | ecosystem: Environmental > Aquatic > Freshwater > Lake ...
CCTCGGCAGGGGCGGCGGGGGCGCAGGGCCCATCGACCACCGCTTCCGAGACCGTCTCCGAAGCCGCCTCCGAAGCCGTGTCTCCCGCCCGGTCCCGCGCCGGACCCGCCGACGACCGCAGTGCCGACCGGTCCGCGGATGACCGCGCAACGGCCATCGCCCGCATGCCCTGGCCGATCCTGTCAGAGGCAGTCGCCGGATGCACCGCCTGCGGCCTCGGCGCCACGCGCCGGCACGCGGTGTTCGGCGTGGGGCCGGCGCCGGCCGGATGGATGCTGGTCGGCGAGGCGCCTGGGGAACAGGAAGACCAGCGCGGCGAGCCGTTCGTGGGGCCCGCCGGGCAACTGCTCGACGCGATGCTGGCGGCCATCGGCGTACGACGAGACCGCGATGCGTTCATCGCCAACGTGCTCAAGTGCCGCCCGCCCCGCAACCGCGACCCGCTGCCCGAGGAGGTGGCCCGCTGCGAGCCCTACCTGCTGCGGCAGGTGGAACTGCTGCAGCCCAGGATCGTGGTGGTGCTCGGCCGCTTCGCGGCCCAGTCACTGCTGCGCACCGATGCCACCATCGCCTCGCTGCGGGGGCGGGTGCACCGCTATCGGGTCGGCGGGCGCGAACTGCCGCTGGTGGTCACCTATCACCCCGCCTACCTGCTGCGCAACCTACCCGACAAGGCCAAGGCCTGGGCCGACCTTCGCCTGGCCCGCCGGGCATTCGACCAGCTCGCCGGGTGAGGCCCGGCGGCGCCTGGGTCAGCGCCGGGCCTCGCCGATCAGCGCCACCGAGTCGTACCGGCGCTGGTTGAACCGGTGCAGGCGGATCACCGCGAGCATGGTCAACGCGACGAAGGCGCCGAACAGTACGACCACCACCCCGATGTCGAGTTCCACCCGTACCAGCAGGGCGTAGAGGGCCAGCATCAACAGGATCATCAGGTTCTCGTTGAAGTTCTGGACCGCGATGGAGTGGCCGGCGCTCATCAGCACGTAGCCCCGGTGCTGCAGCAGCGCGTTCATCGGCACCACGAAGAACCCGGCCAGCGCACCCACCGCCACCAGCAGCGGCATGGCCAGCGCCACGTCGTGCACCAGCGTCAACAAGGGCACCAGCAGGCCCATCGCCACGCCCACCGGTAGCACGCGCAGCGACCCCCGCAGGGTGACCGCGCGGGCCGCCACGACCGCACCCGCCGCGACGCCCACGGCCACCACGCCCTGCAACATCGCCGCTGCCGACAGCGACAGACCGAGCTGCTCCCCCGCCCAGCGCAGCACGATGAACTGCAACGTGGCGCCCGCTCCCCAGAACAGCGTGGTGACGGCCAGCGTGATCTGGCCGAGCTTGTCCTGCCAGAGCAGCCTCAGGCAGCGGCCGAACTCAACCACCATCCGGGGCGGGCTGCGCGCCTGGCGCGGATAGCGCACGCCGGTCAGCGGGACCCCCAGGTTCAGCAGCGCCGCCACCCCGTAGATGCCCGCGATCACCAGGATGGCCAACTCGGCCGCGCCGTCGATCCCGATGCCCACCAGCGGCAGGTCGAACGAGTTCAGCCAGTGCGCCACCATCGGGCTGATCAGCGCACCACCCAGCAGCGCGCCCAGGATCACCGAGGCCACGGTGGTGCCCTCGATCCAGCCGTTGGCCGCCACCAGGCGCTCCGGGGGCAACAACTCGACGACGATCCCGTACTTGGCGGGCGAGTAGGCGGCCGCCCCCAGACCCACCACCGCATAGGCCAACAAGGGATTCACCGCGAGGAACATCAGGCCGCAGCCGAGGATCTTCACAAGGTTGGTCAAGAACATCACCCGCCCCTTCGGCATCGCGTCGGCGAAGGCACCCACGAACGGCGCGAGGGTCACGTACGAGAGGGTGAAGAAAAGCTTCAGTAGCGGCGTGGCCCAGGCGGGCGCGTGCTGCTCCACCAGCAGGGCGATCGCGGCGATCAGCAGCGCGTTGTCGGCCAGCGAGGAGAAAAACTGCGCCGCGATGATCGTGTGGAAGCCGCGCTTCATGCCGGGTCCGAACTGTTGCCGGGCGGGTATAGCACGTGGACGATGGCGCTATAGTGAGACGATGCCTCGCCCTGTGACCGCCGTCGTCTCCGTCCCCGCGCTGGCCCACAACCTGGCGGTCGCCGCCCGTCACGCCGCGGGCGCGCGCCTGTGGGCGGTGGTCAAGGCCAACGCCTATGGCCACGGACTGGCGGCTGCACTACGGGGATTCGACTCGGCCGATGGCATGGCCCTGCTCGAGTTCGACCAGGCCAGGCGCCTGCGGGAGGCTGGCTGGACCCGGCCGGTGCTGATGCTCGAGGGTCCGTTCGAGCCAACCGACGTCGCCGAGGCGGGTCGGCTGCAGCTGTCGCTGGTGGTGCACCACCGCCGCCACCTCGAATGGCTCGCAGCACACCGCGGCGAGCCCGTCGACGCCTGGATCAAGCTCAACACCGGGATGAACCGCCTGGGCGTGCCGGACTCGGAATGTGCACCGCTGCACCGCGCGCTGGCTGCGCTGCGGTCGGTGCGCCGGGTGGGCCTGATGACCCACTTCGCCGACGCCGACCGCCCCGACGGCACCCGCGCGCCGCTCGAGCGCTTCCTGCGAGCCACCGCCGGGATCGACGCGCTGCGGTCCGCCGCCAATTCGGCCGCGCTGCTCGGGGCGCCCGACACGCGGCTCGACTGGGTGCGGCCCGGGATCATGCTCTATGGCGCGAGCCCGGTGGCGGGACGGGCCGCAGCCCAGTGGGGGCTGCGGGCCGCGATGCGCCTTCGCGCGGGGCTGATCGGCGTGCAGGCGCTGCGCGCCGGCGACACGGTGGGCTACGGCTCGGGCTTCGTCGCACCCTCGTCCATGCGGATCGGCATCGTCGCCTGCGGCTATGCCGACGGCTACCCGCGGGTGGCACCCACCGGCACCCCGGTCGCGGTCGACGGCGTGCGCACGCGCACCGTGGGGCGGGTGTCCATGGACATGCTGGCAGTCGATCTCGGACCGGTCCCGCAGGCCGACCTAGGCTCCGAGGTCGAGCTCTGGGGAGAGACCGTCACGGTCGACGAGGTGGCCGAATCGGCCGGCACCATCGGCTACGAGCTGCTCTGCGCGGTGGCCCCCCGCGTGCCGCTGCTGCTCGCCGACGGCTGACCCTCGTGCCGAAGCTGCGCACCGCGTACGCCTGCACCGAATGCGGCGGCAGCACCGCCAAGTGGGAGGGCCGATGCCCGCACTGCGGCGCCTGGAACACGCTGCAGGAGTCGGCCCCCGAGCCGGCCGCGCGACCGGGCGGCGCGCACCGTTTCACCCCGCTGGCGCCCGGCAGCGGCCCGCAGCGCCTCGACGAGGTCCTGACCGGCGAGCTGCCGCGGCTGCACACCGGCGCCCCCGAGTTCGACCGGGTGCTCGGCGGCGGGCTGGTACCCGGCTCGGTTGCCCTGATCGGCGGCGATCCCGGCATCGGCAAGTCGACGCTGCTGCTGCAGGCGGCCGCCCACCTGTCGGCCGCGGTCCCGGTGCTGTACGTGAGCGGCGAGGAGTCGGCCGCGCAGGTGGCACTGCGGGCGCGCCGGCTCGAGCTCGACGGCAGCCGGGTGAGCCTGCTGCCCGAGATCGGCCTGGAGCGGATCGTCGCCGCAATCGAGGCGCAGCGGCCGGCGGTGGTGGTGATCGACTCGATCCAGACCCTGTACACCGAGCAGCTGAGCTCCGCGCCCGGGTCGGTGGCCCAGGTCCGCGACTGCGCCGCCCAGCTCACCCGCCTGGCCAAGCAGACCGGCACGGCGATGGTGATGATCGGGCACGTGACCAAGGAGGGCACGCTGGCCGGTCCACGGGTGCTCGAGCACATGGTCGACACGGTTCTGTACTTCGAGGGCGACACGCACTCCTCGTTCCGGCTGGTGAGGGCCTTCAAGAACCGGTTCGGCGCGGTCAACGAACTCGGCGTGTTCGCGATGACCGACCGGGGCCTGCGGGGTGTGGCCAACCCTTCGGCACTGTTCCTGTCGCAGCACGACCGCCAGGTCGCGGGCTCCTGCGTGCTGGTCACCCAGGAGGGGACCCGACCGCTGCTGGTGGAAGTCCAGGCGCTGGTCGACACCGCGCACGTGCCCAACCCGCGGCGCCTGACCGTCGGGCTCGAGCAGGCCCGGCTCGCGATGCTGCTGGCGGTACTGCACCGGCACGCCGGGGTGGCCTGCTTCGACCAGGACGTGTTCGTCAACGCGGTGGGCGGGGTCCGGGTCGGCGAACCGGCGGCCGACCTGGCCGTGCTGCTGGCGATCGTCTCGTCCCTCAAGGACCGGCCGCTGCCGCGTGGTCTCGCGGTATTCGGCGAGGTGGGCCTGACCGGCGAGATCCGCCCCTCGCCGCGCGGCCAGGAGCGCTTGCGCGAGGCCGCCAAGCTCGGTTTCGCCAGGGTGCTCGCTCCGGCAGCCAATGCGCCCCGCAGGCCGATCGAGGGCCTGGAGGTGATCACGGTCGATCGCATCGATACCGCGCTCGGCGCCGCCTGGTGATCGGTATCCGGGCGACGCCGCAGCGCCCTCAGGCGCGCCTGACCGACTCGCCGAGCAGCCAGCCGGCAGCGGCCTCGCCGCTGCGCACCGCCGACTCGAGGGTGGCCGGATACCGGTGCCAGATCCAGTCGCCCGCCAGCGCGATGCCGGGGCAGGCGCTGGCGAGCGCGTCGGCGTCGATCCTGGGCCGCGAGGGGGCGCAGCGGATCGTCGCCTCCCGCTCGATGATCGCGCGGGCGTAGGCAGGCAGCGGCACGCCCAGTTGCTGTGCCACCTGACGCGCCACTGCCTCGGCCAGCGGGCCGGGTCGCTCGGCGCCGCGCCCGGCGGCGCTGATCACCACGCCGGCGAGCGCGCGGACCGGGCTCAGGGCCGGCGGATCTCGGCGGAACAGCCACTGGCCGTGCTCGCCACTGGCATCGCAGGCCTGCAGCATCACCACCTCGGGAAGTGCAAGCGCCTCGTGCCAGCCCAGCCAGACGGTCGCTATCGGCTCGTGCTCGAAGGCCGCGAGCCGGGCGAGCAGCGCGGCGGGCGCGACCGCAGCCAGCAGCCGGGCGGCCTGCCGCGGCGGGGTAGCCAGCACCAGGCGGGGCGCCTCGAGCGGGCCGGCGTCGGTATCGGCACACCAGCCGCCCGTCGCGGCCGGGACGATCCGGCGGCAGGGCGTGCGAAGCCTCACGTGCGCACCGTGGGCGGCCAGCCAGGCCAGGGCGGGCTCGGGCAGTACCTGCCCGAGCGTTGCCCGGGGCAACAGGAAGTCGGCGTCGCGAGCGCCAGCCAGCAGGGCGTCGCTCAGCACCTGGGCGAAGGCACGCGCGCAGGCCCGCTCAACGGGCGTGTTCAGCGCGCCCACGCACAGCGGGATCCAGATCCGCTGCTGCAGGGCCACGGGCTGCCGGTGCCGCGCGAGCCAGTCCTGCACGGTCTGCCCGTCGGGGACCGCCCCGGGGCCCCGCAGCCGCAGCCAGGTCATCAGCCGCGCCATCGCCCAGCGCGATCGGGCATCCAGACCGCGCGCCCTCAGCAGCGCCCAGGCCAGGTTGAGCGGCGCGGGCAGCGGCGCGGCGCGCAGGTCGAGCCCGCCCGGGCCACGCAGCCACAGCGGTGCGCGCGCCAGCACCGTGTCGGGCGGCGTGCCAATCCGCGCGAGCAGCGCCAGGGTGGCGCGATACGCGCCGATCAGCAAATGCTGGCCGTTGTCGACCGCCACCGCAGCGCCGTCGAGCGAGAGCGACAGCGAGCGCGCCCGCCCGCCGGCCTGGGGCGCAGCCTCCAGCACCGTGACCTTGCAGCCGCCGGCAACCAGCGACAGTGCGGCCGCCAGCCCGGCCCACCCGGCTCCAATGACCACCACCCGCCGATCCCCTCCCCGACCGGGCTGCCCCCCGGCAGTCGGATCCGAAGGGGTCGGTGCAGCAGCGTCGGGATCGACCGGGTGGAGGCTCATGGACAGCAGGCGGGGTATCGCGATGCTAGCGCAGGCGCCCGCCGGCATGCGCGCGACGCCAGCCACCGCGCTGCCGGCGTTGACCGGCAGCGATCTGAGGGCGAGCGTGACGGAAGTGACAAGCGAGCTCGAGGGTCGACCGTACACTGCGCCGGATCCGCCGCCCTGCAGCCGTTGACGGCGGATCCGACGGAAGTCCCCGACGACATGACCCCGACCCAGTTCCTCCGCATCCTGTGGGCCCGACGCTTGCTCGTCCTGACGGGCGTGGTGCTGCTGGCCGGGCTCGCGCTGGCGGCAAGCCTGGTGCTGCCGCGCCAGTACGTCGCGGTGGCCGAGGTCATCGTGGACCTGAAGGCACCCGACCCCGTCATGGGGACAGCGTTGCCGCAGCAGGCGCTCTACGGCTACATGGCCACCCAGGTCGAGATCGTCGAGAGCGAGCGGGTGGCCCGGGTGGTCGTCGACGCGATGGGCCTGGCCGAATCCGATCGCTGGAACGCGCGCTGGCTCGAGAAGACCGGTGGCACCAAGAATCTGGCCACCTGGCTGCCGCAACGGCTGCAGAAGGGGCTCGACGTGCGCAGTTCGCGCGAGGGCAACATCATCCGGATCGGGTACCGTTCGAACGACCCCGAAGAGGCCGCCCGCCTGGCCAACGCCTTCGCCGACGCCTACCTGAACACGGCGCTCGCGCTGCGGGTGGAACCGGCGCGGCAGAACGCCGCTTTCTTCGAGCAGCAACGCAACGCCGCCCGCGAGGTGCTCGAGAAGGCGCAGACGAAGCTATCGGCCTTTCAGCGCCAGCACGGCATCTCGTCGGCCGACGAGCGGTTCGACGTCGAGCAGACCCGGCTGGTGGAGCTGTCGAGCCAGCTCGCCACCTTGCAGGGGCTGGTGGTGGACAGCCGATCACGTGGCGCCGAGACGGCAGCCCGCGGGGGCGCCGGCAACCTGCCCGACGTGCTCGACAGCCGGCTGGTGCAGAAGCTGAGGGGCGACCTCGCCGAGGCCGAATCGCGCCTGCAGAAGGCCCGACTGCAACTGGGCGAGGCGCATCCGGAGATCCAGCGGCTGCTGTCGGAGACGAACTCGCTGCGCGTCAAGCTCGACGCCGAGGTCGAGCGCTACGCGCAGGGCGTGCGTGCCACCGGCGCGATCAACGAGCGGCGGCTGGCCGAGGTCCGCAAGGCGCTCGAGGAGCAGCGCGCCAAGGTGCTGCGCATCCGGGGCCTGCGCGATGATCTCGCGGTCCTGCAGGACGACGTCCAGACCGCAAGACGCAACCTGGAGACGGTCGCCCAAAGGCAGGTGACCACGACGCTGGAGAGTCAGAGTCGGCAGACCAACGCTGCGCTGCTGACCGCCGCGATGGCGCCCGTCGATCCGCACAGCCCCAAGCGGGCGCTGAATGTGGTGGCCGGCGCACTGTTCGGCTTCCTCCTGGGGGCGGCCGCGGCGCTGCTGCTCGAGCAGCGCCGGCGCCCGGTGCGCGCGGTGGTCGACCTGATCGAGGCGATCCCGGGACCGATGCTGGTGGTGGTGCCGGGCAGCGGGTCGCGCACCCGCGGCAGCACGTTGCCTCGCGCCGGCCGGCTGCCTCCCGCGTTGGCCGTCGGCGACCCGCCGCTCAAGGGGATCGGACGATGAACGAGCTCGGCAATGGCCCCCGATCGGTGATGGTTCCGGAGCCCGGGATGGTGAGCCCCGCCGCGGCCGTGGCGATCGACCGGCGGATCGGCTCGCTGCTGGTGGACGGCGGATACCTGACCCCGGCCGACGTCAACCGGGTACTCGAGCAGCAGTCACGCGAGGGCGGCCGCTTCGGCCAGATCGCCCGGCGGATGGGGCTGATCCGGCGCAGCGAAGTCGAGGAGTCGCTCGCCCGTCAGTTCGACTATCCGTTCCTGCGCGATGGTGACCGCTCGGTCTCGTCGCGGGTGGTGCTGGCGTTCCGGCCAGCCAGCCGCGTGGGCGAGGCAATGCGGGCGCTGCGCAGTCAGCTGATGCTGCGCTGGTTCAGCCGGGTTCCGACCCGGCCCGCGCTGGCGATCACCGGGGTGGGGCGGGGCGAGGGCCGCAGCTTCGTCACCGCCAACCTGGCGGTCGCGTTCGCCCAGATGGGGCAGCGCACGGTGCTGGTCGATGCCGACCTGCGCAACCCCATGCAGCACGCGCTGTTCCGAGTCCAGCGCCGCCGCGGCCTCGCGGCGATCCTGGCCGAGCGCGCCGGCTACGACGCGATCACCGACATCCCGGGGGTACCGGGGCTGTCGGTGCTGCCCGCAGGGGTCGTTCCGCCCAATCCTCAGGAACTGCTGGCCCGCCCGAGCTTCGACGCGCTGCTGGCCGAACTCGCCTCGCGCTACGCGATCATCCTGCTCGACACCTCGGCAGCAGCCGAGTCGGCCGATTCCCAATGGGTGGCACAGCGGACCCGCGGCGCCCTCGTGGTCGCACGCAGAGACCGCACCCCGATCGACCGGCTGGTCGACTTCGACGCCAGCCTGCGACAGGTCGACGTCCAAGTCGTGGGTTCCATCTACAACGACCACTGACCATGCACCCGCCGTCCGCGTGCCCCCCGGCGCACCCCTGCCGCCCGGCCAGGGTGCCGGCCACCCGCAGCACCGGCCCCCGATGAGCGCCCCGGACCCGGATTGCAGCCGCCGCCGCTGGCTTGCCGCCGGCGCCGCGCTGCTCGCACCGACGGCGGCGCACGCTCGAGGCCTCTCGCCGGTCCCGGCGGGCTCGCAGCGGCGCCCGGACGCCTACCGGCTCGCTTTCCGCGACGACTTCGACGACCTCGATCTCAGCCGCTTCAACGAAGATGCGGTCGGCGGCGCGCCCGGCGCGCCGGCCTGGCGCAGCCGCTACCGACATCCCCGCAAGGACATCATCAACGGCGAGAAGCAGGTCTACGTCGACCCGATGGTGGCCGGCACCGGGCCGCGGCCGCTCGGCCTGCAGCCGTTCTCGCTGCGCGACGGCGTGCTGTCGATCCGCGCCGACCGGGCCTCACCGCAGCATGCGTCCTGGCTGTGGGGACAGCGCTATACCTCAGGGGCGATCACCACCGAGTACACCCACTGGCAGCAGTACGGTTGGTTCGAAATCCGCGCCCGCCTGCCGGCAGGACGCGGATTCTGGCCGGCGTTCTGGCTGCTGCCCAAGCGCGGCGAGTGGCCGCCCGAGATCGACGTGTTCGAGGCATCCGGCAGCCGGCCGGGGCAGGCGATCTTCACTGTCCACGAACCCGGGCCGGGGCGCGACGCGGCCAGCAGCGGGTGGATGAAGCTGCCGCCGCCGGCGGCCGACGGCTTCCGCACCTTCGCCTGCGAGTGGACCGAGCGGCGGATCACGTTCATCGTGGAGGGCCGGCGGATGTTCGAGCACGTCGGCCACCGGATCCACGAACCGATGTACCTGCTGGCCAACCTGGCGGTGGGCAGCCGCGACCCCTACTGGATCCCCGACCCGGACGAGTCCACGCCGTTCCCGTCGGCCTTCGAGATCGATCACGTCCATGCCTACTCGCGCTGACCCGCTGCCCTGTGCGGGCGGACCATGATCGACCGGGAACGGGTCAGGCGCAGCGCCGCATGGCGGGCCTTCGAGATGGCCGGCAGCGAAGGGCTGTCGTTCCTGATCTTCATCGTGACTGCGCGGCTGCTGATCCCGGAGGATTTCGGGGTCGTGGCGATCGCCGGCGCGATCCTGCAGCTGTGTGCGGTGACGCTGCACCGGGGCCTGCCCGACGCACTGATCCAGGCGGCGCACCTCGACGACGGCCAGGTCCGCGCGGCGCTCACCCTGAGCATCCTCGGCGGCATCGCGATGGCGGTGGCGGTGATGCTGCTGGCCTGGCCCCTGGGTTGGCTGATGAACCGCGACCACTTTCCGCCGATCATGGCGGCACTCGCGCCGGTGCTCGTGATCCAGGCGGCAACTCTGCCGCTGCACGCGATCCTTCGGCGCCGGTTCGAGTTCCGCCAGATCGCGCTGCGAACGCTGGCGGCCACCGGATTGGGCGGACTGGTCGCGATTCACCTGGCCGGCCAGGGCGCGGGTCCGTGGGCGCTGGTCGCCCAGCAATGGGTGGCCACCCTGGTCGGCGCGCTGCTGGTCGTGTGGTTCTCGCCGGTGCGCCCGTGGCCGCTGAAGCTCTCGCGCCAGGCGCTGGAGCCGCTGCTGGCGGTGGCTCGCCCGGTGCTGATGGGCGGCTTCCTGATGCACTCCACCCGGCGGCTCGACACGGTGGCGCTCGCGCTGTTCGTCAGTGACCACGACGTCGGGGTCTACTTCCTGGTGGCGCGGCTGGTGTTCTCGGTGCAGCTGGTCACCACGCACTCCATCGGTGACCTCAGCCTGGTGGTGCTGTCGCGGCTGCAGTCGGAACCGCATCGGCTGGCAGGCGCGCTGCGGCGTGCGTTTCGCCTGACCGCCTACGCCTGCCTGCTGTGCTTCGGCGGGCTGGTCACCTTCGCCAGCCTGCTGGTGCCGATCCTGTTCGGCGCCGAGTGGGCCGACGCGGTCGTGCCGCTCCAGGCCTTCGCGGCGCTGAGCGCCTTCGCCGCGCTCGCGACGGTGGCCAACCAGGCGCTGGTCGCGATCGGCGCGGCCGATGACGCCGGCCGCCTCTCGGTCCAGTCGTCGGGGCTGCAGGTAGCCGCCATCTTCGGTGGCGCGGCCCTCGGCCTGCTGCCGATGGTGATCGCGCTGGGCGTGGTCCAGGCAGTGATGCTCTGGCCGACGATCCGCCGGGTCTGCGCCCGAGCGGGCATCGCGCCCGCGACCATCGTCGGCGACCTGGGACCGATCGTGGCGGGCTGGACGCTCGCGCTGGCCGCCGGCTGGGTCGCCTCGCGCGCGCCCTGGAGCGGGCTGGTCATCGAGCTGCTGCCGGGCGTGGTGTTCGGCATGGTGATGCTGGCCTGGGGCCTGCGCTGGCGCGACACCCTGTTCGGACGCCTCGGATGAGGGTGCTCTGGCTCACCCGGGAACTCCCGTTTCCGCAGGACGCCGGAGACCGGATCTACACGGCCTCGCTGGTCCGCGCCCTGTCGGCCAGCGACGCCCACGTGCGCGTCCTGGGTCACCCGCCGCCGGACGGTGCGACGCCGCCCGGCGACGACACCGTCGACTGGATCACGGTACCGGGTGGCCGCCGCGGCACCGGGCCGGCCCTGGCGAGCCCGCTGCCCCTGTTCGCCGCGGTGCACGCAACCCGCGGCTACCGCAGCGTGCTGCGCTCGGCGCTCGACGAGCACTGGGACGCGGTGGTCCTCGACCAGTTGGGCTCGGGCTGGGCGCTCGAGACTTGCCGGGCGCTGCGCACCCGTGACGGGCCGCGGCCGGCCGTGGTGCACGTCTCGCACAACGACGAAACCGCGATCTGGGCGGCGATGGCGACCCAGTCGGGCGGATCGCTGCCGCGCCGTCTCGCCGTCCGGCTCAACGCGACGCGGGTCGCCCGGCTGGAGGCCGAGGTGCTGACCGGCGCCGACCTGGTCACCGCCATCACCGCCGAGGATGCGGACGCGTTCGGGCGTCGCTCGCCGCGAACCCGCTGCATCGTGCTGACTCCCGGCTACGGGGGGCCGGTGGCGGCGCCCCGGGCGATCGACGCGGCGACACCGCGCCGGGTCGTGCTGGTCGGTTCATACGGCTGGGTGGTCAAGCAGGAGAACCTGCGGCGCTTCCTCGCGGTCGCCGACGCGGCGTTCGCCGGGCACGGCATCGGGCTAGACGTGGTGGGTCGGATGCCGCAATCGCTGCGCGCCGAGCTCGCGCCAGGCCTGCGGGCGACCCGCCTGCACGGCTTCGTCGACGACATCGGACCGTTGCTGCGGTCGGCGCGGTTCGCGGTGGTACCCGAGGTCATCGGCGGCGGCTTCAAGCTGAAGCTGCTCGACTACCTGTTCGGCCGCGTCCCGGTGGCGACCATCACCACCGCCGCCGCCGGGCTCGAGCCCGCGATCCGGCAGCGGATGCTCAGTCGTCCGGACCTGCCGGCGCTGGTGGCCGCGATCGTCGAGTCGATCGACCGGATCGAGACGCTGGATGCGTGGCAGCGCG
>Ga0169931_10012069_pt1 | contig 12045 bp, 10 predicted proteins | sample Kivu_15m_20L_FD_129675 | JGI IMG/M metagenome (GOLD analysis project Ga0169931, IMG submission 129675) | Freshwater microbial communities from Lake Kivu, Western Province, Rwanda to study Microbial Dark Matter (Phase II) - Kivu_15m_20L... | ecosystem: Environmental > Aquatic > Freshwater > Lake...
CTCGGCCCGGAATGCAAGGTTCCGATTGGAAGGTTTTTCGGAGTTTGACCCGGTCGTGCGGTCCGGGTCGAGCTCGAAGTTCTTCCGAATCTCCGGGCACGAAGCGTGGCGCCGGGGCTATAACCGGCGAAGTTCCGCCCCGGTCGCCCTTATCGGCATTATTCGCGGAGATCTCCTCGGTCCATCATTTTCTTGTGCGGCGGGTGCGGTATCGAGGGTCGCTCATGAGCATCGTCTGTCCGAATTGTCGGTCCGCTCTCAACCCGAAAGGGTTGAAGCCGGGCAAGTTCCAGCCGAAGTGTCCGAAATGTCAGAAGCAGTTTCAGATCACGATCGTGGCGGATGAGTCCGGGCGGCCGACCTACCTGGTCGCTCTCGTGACCGACGTGACCGAGCGTCGACAGGCCGATCTGAAACTTCGTGAGAGCGAGGAACGATACCGCCGCCTGGTGGAATTTCTCCCTGCCGCCGTGTTCATCAATACAGGCGGCAGGATCAGCTTTTGCAATCCGGCCTGCATCCGTCTGTTCGGGGCAACCGAAGCGGAACAAATCCTGGGCAAGACTCACCTCGACCTGTTCCACCCCGACCACCACGAAGTCATCAGGCGTCGGATCGCAGAAATCGGTACGTCCGGCCAGCCCGCGTCCGGTATCGAACTCCGCGTGCTTCGGCTCGATGGTCGGACGGTGCCCGTTTACTCGGTAGCGACGCCGATTCTCAAGTCCGGGGTGCCGGCAATCCTCGTCGCCCTGAAGGATCTGACCGAACGCGAACGGTCGATGGACCTCCTGCGCTCGGTGCTCGGCAGCGTCAACGACGCGATCCTCACCATCGACGACCGCGGCACGATTCAGTCCGCAAACCCGGCCACCGAGCGATCCTTCGGTTATTCGGAAACGGAACTCGTCGGCAGGAACGTGAGTACGCTGATGCCCGAGCCGTACCGGAGCGAACACGACGGGTACATCGCCAACTATCTTCTGACGGGGGAGAAAAAGGTCATCGGAATCGGGCGTGAAGTCGAAGGGCGGCGGAAGGACGGGACCACGTTCCCGCTCGAGTTGACCGTGACCGCGTTTCTGCTCGACGGGAAGAGACATTTCACTGGCGTGGTTCGCGACATCACGGCTCGGAGGCATCTCGAAGCCCAGTTCCAGCAGGCGCAGAAGATGGAAGCGGTCGGGCGGTTGGCCGGTGGAGTGGCGCATGACTTCAACAACCTGCTCACCGTCATCAACGGGTACAGCGACATCGTTCTGGAATCGCTTCCAACGGACGATCCTCAGCGCGAGCTCATCGCCTCGATCCGCGAGGCGGGGGACCGCGCCTCCCGCCTCACCCAACAGCTTCTCGCCTTCAGCCGCAAGGCCATCATCGAGCCGAAGATCCTCGACCTGAACGAACTGGTCGCGGAGTCCGCGAAGCTGCTTCGTCGCCTGATCGGAGAGGACGTCGCTCTGGCGGTCCTGCCCGACCAGATTCCGGTGCGGATCAAGGCGGATCCAGGCCAACTCGAGCAGGTCGTGATGAACCTGGCGGTGAACGCCCGCGACGCCATGCCGGCCGGCGGGCGCCTGACCATTGAGACCCGGGAGGTCATCATTGGTGACGATGACGCGCTCGCATACCCCGGAGTGAAGCCCGGTCGGTACGCCCGGTTGAGGCTTGCCGACACCGGACTCGGGATGACCGAGGACGTGAAGAGGAAGATCTTCGAGCAGTTCTTCACGACCAAGGGCGTGGGCAAGGGCACCGGACTCGGGTTGGCCGTGGTTCACGGAGTCGTCGAGCAATGCGGCGGACATATCGGGCTTGAAAGCACGATTGGTGTCGGGACGACGTTCACGCTCCTGTTCCCGCTCGCGATCGAAGCGACTGCGGGGCCTGCATCCGAAGTCATTCGAATCGGAACCCGGGGAACCGAGACAGTGTTGCTGGTCGAGGACGAGAACGCGGTCCGCAGGGTTGCCCGGATCGCCCTGACTATGCAAGGTTTCACGGTGCTGGAAGCCGAGCGCGGGGCGGACGCGATCCGACTCGCCGAGGAGCACTCTGGCCCGATCCACCTCTTGGTCACCGATGTGGTGATGCCTGAGATCGGGGGGCGGCAACTGGCCGAGGCCGTGCGTCTTCACCGTCCCGGGATTCGCGTTCTGTATATGAGCGGCTACACGGACGACGCAGTCGTCCGTCACGGCGTGCAGTCGACGGATGCTTTTGTTCAGAAGCCGTTTACTCCACTCGGGCTGGCCCGAAAGGTGCGCGCCGTTCTGGACGAGACCGGGTGATCGACACCTTGGGCGGGGCTGGGCTTCGATGTTCCAGCAGCCATTGCGCTGCGAATGTGACGCGCACGCTCAGTCCACCCGAGATTCACGATCCGCTCCCGAATACCTCCGGATTGTCCCAGCGTCGCCGCTGCCGGACTTGGACGACTTCATCGATGCACGCCACGAAGTAGCCCGCACCAGCCCCCCACCATCGAGCCTGACTCGGACCACGGCCTAGAGTCGTTTACCCCAAGACGGAAACCCAAACGACGGCGCTGGCGGGCCGATGTTGGTCGAGCCCCCCCATTCTCCAAGCCACAATTTGCGCCCAGTCCAGGGGGCGCAGTACAGTACTGGGGGGGGTACCCATCACCCGGCCGCTGGGACCGCCGATGTCGCCCGACCCCTCCCTCGACCCTGATCGCACCGTTCGCCTCGAGCGAGCCGAATAGGCCACAGTAGACGTCGATGCCGGAAACTCGCACGACGGCTTTTCCGCTGGCTTTGTGGTGGGTGAGTTTGGGAATTGAGACGGGTCGGGACATCGGTGCGGCACTCCCCAAGAGGGGTTTCTCCGTACGGTACGGAGAAACTCGGGGCTATCGGCCGCACCATCCGAACGCCGGATGGGTACGCTAACTGCGTTCGGCAAAGGCTTTCCGTCGAGTGGGCAGTCCCGGGGTTGAACCGGGGACCTAGCGATTTTCAGGAACCCACTCGATCCCGTCAGAATTGCCGAAAACATATGGAATAAATGGTTTCTACTCCGATTCTCGCTGTTTGCAAGGCTTCATTTCGGTTCGCGTGGAGACGCAGTATTGTGGCGTAGCAGTGGGTGTTTTGGCGTAGTAATGGCGTAGTCGAAATCCGACTTCAGGACGTTCTTGCTGCCCTCGGCAAAGAAGGTTGCGTCCGTCGGATGACAAAGGGAACTCCCTGCCCGCCGGCGGCTCATCTGCATGAAGACACTTGGCGGGCGGGCTTCGTCGAAGTAGTGCCTCATCGAGTGAGTTCAGCCACGCTGTACGACTGCATACCGCCCGTCACGTTAATCCCCATTTCCGCCTTTAGGGACACCCATGCGCGGACGTCGGTCTAAACCTGAACGCTCGAAACGCTGTCGTGCCCAAGCCAAGAAGAGTAGAGATACGCATGGCGATGTCCGACCGAACACGAAAGATCCCTTGGGCAATGACCGGGTATCTCTGCGCTTTTGCTGCCGATGGACGCTGGTCGAGGAAAGCACCTCGCACAATGCTGAGTCGGTCGGTCGTCGTCGACGAGTGTCACAGCTAAAGGAACCGGAGTCTGGCCGGTAGATCAAGGGTCGCTCAAGACATTTGCATCGTGAGACGACAGCCAAAAATGCGCAAGGACGATTATCAGGGCCGAACCTCGCGAAGCGACGCCTTGCTTAGGTCGAGCCGGTAGAGAACCTGATTGTAGTTGTACCGCGGCGTCTTCACCGGGTTACCGGAGAAGTCGTTCGTGTATGTCCCCTCGAAGTAGATTGTTCGCCCGCCGTCGCGGTCCAGAAACGCGTGGTGGCACACGTTGTAGAAGGTCTGCCGGTCGTGAGTGACAACCCGCGCGGCCGTCGTGAACGGCCCCGTGGGGTGATCGGCCTCGGCGTACCAGACTTCGCCAAGCAGCGAGGGCTTGCCGCCGATCTGCCCGGCGAGCAGGATCCACCGTTTGCGGTACTCGTTCCATCGCACCGATCCGCTGTGCAGCACGACGCGGTCTTCAGGCCGCGCCCGATCTCCGGGGAAGAAGCGAGCGGCCTGCGTCTTGATCTTGCCGGCCTTCACCAACTCCTGCTCCGCCTTCGAGCCCAGCGGCGGTAGTAGCTTCTGCCACCTCCATGCGGGAGCACCATCCGGGCCGAGATCGGGTTCAGTGCGATCCGCTGTCGCTCCCGCCTTCAGACAGGTGTACGCTTCGTACTGTTCGGGATCGAGAACGTCCTTCAACGTGGCGGGAACTCGAACGTTCGGGGTCGGGTTGCCGAACATGAGCCAATTCTTCCCCTGCTCCTTGAACAGAATCGGGTGACCGGTCGGCCGTCGCCATGACTCCTTGAGCGGCAGTTCCTTGACCGACTTGAACACGGCCTTCTCGTCGTCGAACATGGCGATGCCCTGCTCGAACTCCCCCTGCAAACCTTTGCGTCGCGTGTAGTGCCCGATCAGTTTGTCTTGTCCGTGCTCGTCCGCCACAACGGCCAACGCACTCACCCACACGACTCCTTCGGGTCGTTCGGGGAGCGGCATCATGGCTCGCGCGAAGCCTGACTTCGCGTCCACGAAGTAGTTGAATGCGATGCCGGGGGCGGGGTCGGATTTGGGATCGGCTGCATTGAAGAGCGGCGTGGTTGCCCCGGCCATGCGGAACAGGCCCAACGGGTACTCCATCCGCAGGGTGTCGCCCCAGAGCCAGTACACCTTGCCCTTGTAAACGGCAGCCTGCACCGAATCCTGACCGGCGACTTGGCCGGGATTCGAGGAGTCGGTCAACGGCACCTTGTGTCCAAGAAGAACGGTATCGCGGTACAGTCCTTCGCCGGTGAGTCGGCACAGTCGCTCCGCAATGTTCCGCCGAGTGATCTTGATTTCAACCACTGCCCCGGCCTTGGGTGTCATCCGGACCCCGGCGAAACCGAACCCATCCTTCTTTGCCTCGTAGCCGTGGCTTCGCAGCGTGAAGAAGATCTCGCGGTTCATCAAACCAGGTTCGTGGAAGGCGACCCGGCCGGCGTTGTCGGTGACGAACGTGAGGCCGTTCACTGTCTCCAGTTCCGCAAGAGGCACACCGCGTCCCGTTTCGTCATCAAGAACGCGAATCTCGGCGTAGCTCTTCCCGCCATCGAGCGCGGGTTTCTGTGGGTCGGCTCCCGCAGCGGTCATGCTGGCCAGAAGGAGCGACCAGGTTGTACGAAAGGTCAGCATGAGGCGTTCTCCGCCGAAGTGTGCAGGCGTCTGTTCTCTCACTCAAGTGTGCATCGTCAGGAAGACCGTTTCCCCACGGTGACGTCAGGACTCGGGATGGTGAATCATGCTTCTGGACCGTCACGATCTGGCACTGTTCTTCCGCCTCCACCGAACGCTCATGTTCTATGTGAACCAGCGACTCAACGTGGTGGCCGACGACCTTGCTACGCCAGAAGAGTTCGCCAGCTTGCCGCCGGAGGCTCGACTCAAAGTCCGGGATACGCTGGTCGCCCACATGGACCTGATCGACTCCTTCACGAGTGAAAACCCCGCCCAACTTCCGGAGGACGAACTCGATATCGTTCGGTCCTGGCGACACCTCGTGGCAGGCAAGTTCTACGCCTTCCGCGAACTGAAGAAGCACACCGTATTTCTTTCGAGCACCGATCCGGTCACGGCCTACGGCGTCTTGGCCTTGTCCCAGCCGTTCGAGGAGTTGATCGGTCCTTACCTGCCTGTCATGACGCAGACGGTCCTGCTGCCGTTCAAGGGCAAGATCGTCTACGACGGTCTGATCAGCCGCTTCAGCATCTCATTCGGCAGTGGGATCAAGCGCATGCTGTCTGAGAGCTTCGCGCTGGCGAAGCAAAGGCATGGGATTGTCACTTCGCTGCCGATCCCGGCCACCGCGAAGCCCCCGGCGAAATCGCCCAGGGCGAAGACGCGGGTGGCAACGAACCCGAAAGAGGCTTCGGCCGCGGCGTTGGCCACGATCACGGGGTTGATCGACCAGTTCTGCCACGAGCACTTGAACGAGGAGTATGCCTCGGTGTGTCGCAAACTGGCCGAGAAGCTGGCCCGGAAACGCCCTTCGCCGCTGATCCAAGGGAACCCGAATGCCTGGGCCAGTGGGATCGTGCGAGCCGTGGGCGGGGCCAACTTCCTGCACGACAAGAGTCAGACGCCCTACATGCGTGCGAGCGACATTGACCATTACTTGGGGACCAGCACGAGCGCCGGGACCGCGAAAGTGGCGGCGATCCGGAAACTGGTTCGCATCGGCCACTTCGACCACGAGTGGACCCTGCCGAGCCGGATGGACGACAACCCGCTGGTCTGGATGCTGAACGTCAACGGCTTCATGATGGACCTCCGAAGGGCACCGCGAGAGGTGCAGCAGGTTGCCTTCGAGAAGGGGCTGATTCCTTACGTTCCGGCCGATCGTGCTTGATCGAAGGTTGCCGCGATCGCGGGCGCAGCTACGTTCGCGGCAACAGGACGGTCAGCAACAACGAGCCGTCCTCGATCCCGCGCAGCGAGTGCGGTTCGCCGGTCGGCAGAAACAGCAATTGCCCGGCCTGAAGCTCGTGGGTTTTCCCGCAGGCCGTGAATGCGATCTTCCCTTCCAGACACTGCACGACGAGTTCGCCCTTGGCCTTGTGCGTCGGGATCTCCTTCCCGGCGGGAACGATCATGCGGATCACGTCGATCGAGTCGGTCTTCACCAACGTCCTCGTCACCGTCGTCGCCAAGGCTGCTCCCAAGGGACGTACATCCACCAACTCACCGGGACTAGCGTGCGGAATTGACATGACCTGTCTCCTGCGATGATGCTGCAAATCGCAGCGTTGAGGCGAGTTGAGATAGGCGTCGGACCTTGCTCTTTCTACGAGTCGCAGTTCGGAGCGAATGATGGGCACCGGCACGAACGACGCGAAGGACCGCCTGGCGATCCGGGACGTCGTCTCGACCTGCGGTGTTACAGCGAGAAAGCTCCTCGCCGTCGATGTGCGGTTCCCCGACCTCACCAGCAACATCGGCGACCGAGTCGGACAAGTATGCAGGCCGTTTGTCCTCGCGATGGGAATACGTCCGACCGAGCTTGTACATCGCTCGATTGTCGGTGATCTCGGACATCGGAGGGCTTCTCGGTGGCGGGCATCGAAAGGCTTTGACGCCCGATCGTTCTACCATGCCGTGCGAAATGCCGAACCAAAATGATCGTCCGAGCCGAATGACAACCGCAGGTGTTTCTTCGGGCATCGCTCCACGGTGAATACGCCATTTCAATAACCGGTTTTGAGAAGACGTCTCCAGAGTGGGTTAAGCGCTAAAGAAAAGCTCGATTTGCGCAAGAATACTTGAGGCGGGATCTCTTAGCCCCCGGCGATCACGATTCGAAGGCCAAAGCGACCTTCCACGGCCGTTTCCCTGCCAACCAACCATCTCGCCTCACGTCCCGTCCCCCAAATCCTTCTCGGAGCCTCAAGCATGAAACCGGCCCGCCCCGCCACCGACATCTTGCAGGAGAAGTTTGCCCAGGTTCGCAAGGAGTTGACCGCGGCCCTCATCGAGCGTGACGACGAAATCGACGTCGTGCTCACGGCCCTGATCGCCAACGAACACGCGTTGTTCGTCGGGAATCCCGGAACCGCCAAGAGCTTGCTCCTCGACTCGTTGCTCGCCTGGACCGGCGGCAGGAAGTTCTCGATCTTGCTGACAAAGTTCTCCGTGCCAGAAGAAGTCTGCGGTGCGATCAGCTTGTCCGCGCTCAAGGAGGACCGCTTCATCCGGATCACGACCGGCAAGTTGCCCGAAGCCGACTATGCGTTCATCGACGAGTGCTTCAAAGCGAGTTCGGCGATCCTGAACACTTTGCTCAAGATCCTCAACGAACGGACGTTCGACGCGGGCGATGGCGTGGCCCGCAAGGTGCCGCTCCGCATGTGCGTCGGAGCGAGCAACGAATGGCCGTCGCCCGAGACCGGCAAGGAACTCGCGGCACTCTTCGATCGCTTCCTCCTCCGTCGGACCGTTTCGCCGATCCGCTCGCAGGTCGGGCAGCAACGGCTGCTCTGGATCCGCGACCACACGCCGAAGCTTTCGACCACCATCGCGCCGGAAGAGGTCGAGTGGGCGCGGCGGGCCGCGGAGGCATTGCCGTGGTCGACCGAGGCAAAGCAATCGCTCGAAGCGATTCTTCGCGATCTCGCCAAAGAGGGTGTCCAGCCCGGCGATCGCCGGCTGTTTAAGACGGTCGGCGTTGTCCAGGCTTACGCCTACCTGTGCGGCGCGGAGGAAGTCGCTCCGGAGCATCTGGAGATCGCGGCGAACACGTTGTGGGAGGATCCGATCGAGCAACCGCAAAAGGTCTTACAGGTCATCAGCCGCATCGCCAACCCGACCGGCATGCGGGTGACACAACTCTTGCTGGAAGCGGAGCAGGTACTCGTCGCTTGCGATGTTCGCAACCTCGCGGATGCCGCCAAGGCAGCCGCGAAGCTCGCCGAGATCGAACGCCAGTTCGCGACGCTCAAGGGAAACGGTCGCGTCGATCGCGCCCGCGACTACCTGCGGGAGCAACTCCGCAAGCTCAAGCTCGCCTCGATCGAGGCGATATGAATCCCCCTTTCACCTCCGAGGAATCCATTGGCATGACAACGACACCGTTGTTCCGGCCCGGGCGAATCCTGGCCACGCCCGGAGCGCTTTCCGCTTTGAAGCACGCCGGTCAGCACGCATCGGAGTTCCTCAGCCGACATCTGGCCGGCGATTGGGGCGCGGTCAGTGTCGACGACAAGGCGGCGAACGATGATTCGCTGCGGGATGGCAGCCGCTTGCTCTCGGCCTACGTGCTCGCGACGGCCGTGAAGATCTGGATCATCACCGAGGCTGGGGACGATCACGGCAATCGGGAAGCGACCACGGTCCTGCTCCCCGACGAGTATTAGGCGGACCCACCCGACCGTGTGTGCGACGTCATCTCTTCTCTCCCCACCTCGACATTCATCTCGACCGTATTTCTGCACCGTCGCTTTCAACAACGGGAAGGAGAGGTATTCCGCGCACGGCAGCAAAGGCAGCAACTTCATCAACGAGGCCGAACACATGGATCCCAATGATTTGCTCAAGCTGCTCGATCTCGGCGGGACGGATGCTACTCCGAGTGCCTCCGTCGTGGTCGAACGGAGCGAAGAGCCCGCGCCGGTCTCGCGGCATCCGACGGCGATGGAGATTGACGAGTGGGGACTGCGGCGCGGCCGCGACCTCCTCGCCGAGAGCGAGCGGCTGCGACAAGTCGGAACGGATGCGTTCGCCTCCGCGGATTTCTTCGCGGCGGCGTTCGATCCCGACCCGCGTCTGCACGAATCGTGTGTCGATGCACGCCGGCACGAGTTCCTGACGCAACTGCTCGGCACGCCCGAGTACCGGGAGTTGCACGCGGCGACGAGGCTCGACGATACCGCCGCTGAAATCGCCGCCACGCACTTCGCGGTCCAGTTCGCCAACCTCACCAAGCCCGGTGCCACGGAATCCATCGCAGCCGACGCTGCGGACGGTATGGATCGCGAGATGGAAACGCTCAGGGCCGTGGGCAAGGCGTTGGCCGCGGCGAAGGAGGAAGTGGGCGAACTCCATGAGACGGCGGCGGCATTCGGGATGGGGCCGGGTGCTCCAGGTTCCAACGACCCGAAGGCGGTGGCGGCTCTCTTCAAGCGGGTCCGGTCGGATCCTGTGCTGAAACGGATTTGCGAACTCGCCGGGCGGTACCGGCGGGTGGCGCAATCGAAACAGCGCCGGAAGACCGTGCACGGACTCGACGACGTGGTCGGCGTCGAAATGGGCGGAAACCTCGCCCGGCTGCTACCACACGAACTCGCCAAGCTCGCCGTGCCGGAACTCGAACTCGACACGCTGCGGCGGTTGGTCGAACGGCAGACGCTTTGTCGCGAACACCACGCCAGCGAGCCCGTGGGAAAGGGGCCGATCATCATCACGAGCGACGAAAGTGGCTCGATGCAGGGCGAGAAAGCCCACATGGCCAAGGCGCTGTCGCTGGCCCTGGCATGGATCGCCCGTCAACAGAACCGATGGTGTGCCCTCGTCGCGTACTCGGGTGATTCGGGTGAACGTCTGCTGGCGTTGCCGCCCGGTCGCTGGGATGAGTCTGCACTGGCGGACTGGCTCACGGCCTTCATAGGCCGCGGGTCGGATCTCGATGTCCCGATCCGCGAACTGCCGCGGATGTACGTGGAGCTTCGAGCGCCGACGGGGGTCACCGATGTCGTCATGGTCACCGACGCCATCTGCTCGATCCCCTCGGAGATCCGCGAGCGGTTCTCCGCGTGGAAGCAGTCGGTCCAGGTGCGGGCCATCGCGCTCGTGATCGACAACCCTTCCGGCGATCTCGCCGCGGTCGCCGACGAGGTCCATTCCGTTCGCTCGCTCGACGCCGACGAGTCGGCCGTCGGTCGCGTCCTCTCCATCTGACAGTCCCGTCCACCGCACGGATCGCGGACTTTTCACTTCGTTCCATCCCCCAGCACAGGAGGTTCGATGACGTCCACCCATGCGCCGTCCCCGGTAGCGTCCGGCACGCAGTTGCTCGGCGAGGTGATTTCGTGGACCTGCGCCGGCGTGACCGTGACCCACGCGGCCCTCGTCGCCGCCCTGAAGGATGCCGGGCTCGACGAGAACGTCGCCCGCGAACTCGCACCCCGGCACGCCTTCACCCGAGCGTGCCGGAAGCTCTCGGATCAGCGGATCATACGCCAGGTCGGTGAGGATGAATCGACACTCCGCTTCCAGTTCACGGCCGAACACCGCGAGGGCGACAAGTTCGAGTACTTGCTCGAAACGATGCTTGCGCTCGACAAGCGGACCGGCCGCGTCGCGTGCGACCTGCCGGGGCTGGGCACGTTAGCCCAAGAACAACTGGATCGCGCGATCGACGCCCGCACCGGTTCGGATGTCACGCGCGTGATCCAGAAACTGTTCGAGCGGCACGCCGATCTGTTTCCGATTCGGCCACAAGGTGGATGCTACTTCTGTCCGCAACGCCACGCGGCGTTCGTGGACAAGGTGCAAACCTTCCTCGGCCGGATCAACGGCCAGTTGCTCCGGTTCCCGATCCAGGCCGGAACCACGGAGGGCGATCGCAGCGTCAAAGAAGCCGTCGCGGCCGGTTTGGCGGCGCTGATCGCCGAACACCGGCAGGCGATCGAGACGTTCGGCGAAGAGACTCGCGACGACACGCTCACGCGAGCCGCGGAGCGGATTCGCCGAACGCAGTTCAAGATCCAGGCCTACGCCGAGTACCTCGCGGAGGAGAAGTCCCGGCTGGATCGCGAACTCGCCACAGCGCGGCAGGAACTCCGCGCCAAGGTCGAACACCTCGCCACGGCATCCGTCGCCTGATTCATTTCCGCGTCCCCAACTGCCATCGAAAGGAGGTCACCGTGTCCGCAACCACAGCCGGTCGCGAGCCCCTGATCCGGCACCTGCTCGTCGTCGCGACGCCCGCTCTGTGGCCCGCTTGGCCGTTCCTGCCCGTCGTTCGCCGTACTGCCGGCAGCGAGGAATGCGGCTTGATGTTTGACGCCATGGGCACTTCGTCGAAGACGGGTTACAGCGCGACAGTGTGGTTCGCGAACCTGTTCCTGCTGCCTCCCACATTCGAAGAGTTCCTTGCTCTGAGGAAGGAGGTCTACGACTCGGCCGAGGAATTGATTGACGCCGGGTGGCGCGTGGATTGATCCCGTTGGATCTGCTCTCTGGGTCTCGTTCTTCACCCATCTGGAGGTTCGTTATGAAGCTCTTTTACATCAACAACGATGGTGCAGGGTTCGCCGACAACGTCGAAGTCGAAGAAGGCATCAGCGTGGCCGCGTTCTTCGCGATGAAGCTGCCCGGTCGGAAGGCTGACGACTTCCTCATTCGCGTCAACCGGCTGCCGACGCCGGCCGACCAGGTGCTTCAGCCCGGCGACCGGATCTCCATCACGCCAAGCAAGATCGAAGGAGCCTCTGCGTAGCCGAGCACTGCGCATCCACCGCGACCCC
>Ga0169931_10012071_pt1 | contig 12044 bp, 26 predicted proteins | sample Kivu_15m_20L_FD_129675 | JGI IMG/M metagenome (GOLD analysis project Ga0169931, IMG submission 129675) | Freshwater microbial communities from Lake Kivu, Western Province, Rwanda to study Microbial Dark Matter (Phase II) - Kivu_15m_20L... | ecosystem: Environmental > Aquatic > Freshwater > Lake...
CAATATGACAGTCTTGGCTGTAGTTCGCCACGAAGACAAGATATATATGGCAGGTGATCGTGGTGCCTCAGATGATAATACTATTTTACCTTTAACTGCACCAAAGGTTTGGAAACTTGGTCCATATTTATTTGGGTTTGCTGGGTCTTTAGATGGAGAGCGTATTCGCTATAATTTTAACCCATATATACCAGATATTAAAGATACAGATAAATTTATGCAAACTAAATTTATTAAACAACTTAGAAATTTTTATAATGACTGGTGGGTTGATACCACAAAAGAAGGTGATTTAGGTCTTATTATTTGTATTAAAGGACAAATATATGAACACAATGCTGTTGATATGTCTTTATCTAAATATACATTAGATTATATGGCTATGGGGTCTGGTGCCGAATATGCCTACGGTTATTTAAATGCAACAGAAAAATCTAAAGATCCTCGTAAAAGAGTTGTGGGTGCGGTAAATTCTGCTATTAGATTTAGTCCATCTTGCATGGGTCCAGTTGACGTAGTAAGCATTTAAGAGTATAATTTATATATGGCAACCTTTGATGACATATTAAAAGATCTACAAGATGAATCATCAAATCTTGATGAATTTGAGATTTGGTTAACCAATGGAATTGAACGGGGATGGGTAACAGAGCCGTTCTGTAATACTCATGATGGAGATCCATACATGAGCGATGAAGAAGCCCGTGAATGGGAAGAGGGTGGAGACCCTTGTCAAGTAGTAATTAAAATAAAAAACAACTAGTAAAAGGGGTAAAATGAAAAAAATAGTAGTGGGAATTGTAACTGTATTAGGTTTAACATTAATTCAAACTCCTGCATATGCTGAGACTTGTGCTAATGGAACCTACAACGTTGGTGGTATTAATACTTTTGGTCAACTACCTTGTTCCGATCCTGGAACTGAAATTAATGTAACTGTAAGAGGACTACATGATTATGGCGTTCCTGGAGGACCAACTGCATATTGTTCTTTTAGTTATGTAAGAAGAAACTTGGGAACAACTACAAGTCCTAATTGGTCAGCATCTACAAACACTGTTTGTGATCCAAAACCAACTCCTCCAGCGCCAGCACCTACGCCAACGCCTACGCCAACGCCTACGCCAACGCCTACGCCAACGCCTACGCCAACGCCTACGCCAACGCCTACGCCAACGCCAGTTGCTGATACTGCGACGGTATCAACAAATGCACCATCTAACTCAACAACAAATAACAACACCTCAACAACTGACCAATTAAATGGTTATGCAGTTGTTCATCCTACTGGATATGTGTGTGGAGTTATTGTTGGTGGCTCTTACTTTGCAGGTAATGACAAGACAATGACATCTGAATATATGGGGTGTCCAGTTGGAAGTAGTATTATTTCACAAACAAATGCATCTCCAGAGGGAAATGTTGCTGGTTGGCATGGTCAAAATGTAACATATAGCCAAAATCAATTTGCAATTAAAAATGATTCTGGAACTGTTACAACTACCATTCAAAATGGAATAGCAACAGACTCAACAAGTGGTAGAACTTGGGATACTGGTTCAGGAGCCTGTATTAGTCAATGTACTGTAACTACTGCAACTACTGTAACTGATACAACTACTGCAACTACTTCAAATACTGATAGTTCAACCGCAACTGTTCAGTTAAGATCTAGCAATACAAGTGAAGTTATTACTTCAGAAAGTAAACTATTGACATTAGTTAAAAAATATTTATCAGATAACTCATATAGTTCTTTGTTAAGTAAACTTGGTAGAATTACAAGACAAATTAATCTTTTGTTTGCGTAATTGGCTTTGGGTTGTAACTCAGTTGGCAGAGTGAGGAACTGTTAATTCCTAAGTCGTAGGTTCGAATCCTACCAACCCAGCCAAGCGGATATTGCATAGTGGTAGTGCGTAACCTTGCCAAGGTTAATGTGCGGGTCCGATTCCCGCTATCCGCTCCACGCCCTCATGGTCTAGTGGTTATGACACCACCCTTTCACGGTGGTAACAGGAGTTCAATTCTCCTTGGGGGTACTGCCTCCTTAACTCAGTGGTAGAGTACCCGCCTTGTAAGCGGGTTGTCGTAAGTTCAAATCTTACAGGAGGCTCAAATAATGGTATAATAGGATTGTACCTGCCAAACGGGGGTACAAAAATGAAACTCGCTGAAAAGGAGAATATAACATGGTAAGTTCATTTGCATTGGATCTTTTTAAGGATCCATTTTTTATTGGTTTCAACAGAGAGTTGGACCGTTTTAATACAGTACACAATCTAGCAACTCGTCAGGCATATCCGCCATATGACATTATTAAATTAAATGAAGATAAATATAAATTATCTTTAGCCGTTGCTGGATTTTCTAAAGATGATATTAATGTATCTGTAGATAATGGAACATTAATTATCAAGGGGGAACTTGTTGAAGCAACAGATGCAGAAGTTGTTCATAAGGGAATTGCTGGTAGAAAATTTACTCGCACATTTGCACTTGGTGAATACATGGAAGTAACTGGTGCTGAAATGAAAGATGGTATGTTACACATTGATATTGATCGCATTATTCCAGAGGATAAAAAGCCAAAAGAAATTGCTATTAAAGTTGCAAAAAAGTAACTAACACTGTATAATATATATAAGACCTGAGCATGTCCATAAACTGCTCACTATTTTTTAAAAGAAAGGAGTACCTAAATGCCAAGATATGATTATAAATGTTCTGCTTGTTCTTCACAAATTGAATTTGAAAAAACAATAAATGAAGATAGATATCCAGTATGTTGTAATCAATCAATGCAAAGACTTTGGAGTGCTCCTGCTGCAATTTTTAATGGTAGTGGATTCTATTCAACCGATAACAGAAAGTAGATGTATAATAAGACTATGAACAGTGCTATTAAGGATCATCCAAGTGTAAAGCCAAAACAATGGATTTTAAATGCAAAAGATCGTTGTGATAAATGTCAAGCGCAAGCATTAGTAAAGGTCAAGGGTGCTTCTGGAGAATTAATGTTTTGCATTCATCACTATGATAAGATAATGAATAACCCAGAATCATATAAAAAGATGATGTCTTTTATGTTAGAGGTGCTAGATGAACGTGAAAAACTTATAGCAAATAAACCAATTGGAGGAATATAATGTATCAGTATTTTGTCAGAGAAGTAAAAAATGTAGTTGATGGTGATACCATTGATGTAATTATTGATTTAGGGTTTGATATTTTATTTTCTTCCCGTGTTCGTTTGGCTGGTATAGATACACCAGAATCAAGAACAACAGATAAAATGGAAAAGGCTTTAGGTCTTGAATCTAAAGAATACTTAAAGAAATATCTTAAGGATGCAAAATCTGTTGTAATTAAAACTGAAAAAATGAATTCATCAGAAAAATATGGTCGTATTTTAGGTTGGCTGTATATTAATGGAGATTCAGAATCATTAAATGATAAAATGATTAATGATGGATATGCCTGGGGATATCTTGGACAAACTAAAATTAAAGATTTTGAAGCACTTAAAAGGGCTAGAGCAAAATCTGGCAAATGAAAACAATAATTTATTTTACCGCAGACTGGTGTCAACCATGCAAAAAAGTAAAACCAATTGTTGAAGAGTTAAATAGAGAATATTTTTCTGGTATGTTTCAAATGGTTGATGTAGACATAGAAAAAGAAATGGCTAGATCTTTTGAACTTAAATCAGTTCCAACTTTTATTTTATTTAAAGACGGTAAAGAGATTAATCGTATAACAGGATCACAAACCAAACAATCCTTATTGGAGTTTATTGGCAATGAATAAAGACGATAAAATGATTGAAAAACTTATCCTTGAAGGTGGTTTAGAAACCGTGGGGGTAGATCAAGAAACAGGAGAGTTGCTATATTCCTTTACTCCTAAAATTAAAAATATTATGCCAGATTTATACCATGAGCATATGAATGAGGTCAACTCCTGTGTTATGGGTTTATGGGAAAAAGGGTTTGTCAATATAGACCTACTTGCCTCAGATCCAATTATCACGCTTTCAGAAAAATCTTTTGATAAAGCAGCAGTAGAGGGGTTATCTAAAAAAGATAGATGGAATTTATTTGAACTTATGAGGTTGCTTCACCCTAAACTCTGATATAATTGAAATATGGCTCACATTGTAGAAGGCGATTTTGTAATGGGTACAACAACCGAAGGTTTAATTCACGGTATGGTTGAACACATAATGATAGAAGGTGGAACCCTTGGTACTCCTGGATCTAGATATGCTCTTGAGTCAAAACCACCAGAAAATCCTGCTATGTCTGTTAGAATTTATAAAAAAGAAAATAATAAGTGGGAGCCAACCGCTTATAGCATTGGAATGATGCATGCGGATGCACAAAAAATAGATATTAAGGAGCATAGCATGGATGCAGAAGAAACAATGAAGTCTTATCATTCAGAAAACGAAAAAGAAGACAAATGGGATAACATGACAAAAGCATGTTGGGTTGGTTATGAACAAAGAGGAATGAAAGAAAAAGATGGACGTATGGTTCCTAATTGTGTTCCTGTTAGCAAATCAAATGAAATTGATAAAGCAAAAAAACCAGACTATGATGAATTTATTAAGCCACGTCGTGGCGGTAGTGAACCAGCAAACGCTAAACTTTATGCACGTATTATTCAAGAAGCAAAAGATAAGTTTGATGTATATCCATCTGCAGTTGCTAACTCTTGGGTAGTTCAAGAATATAAACGTCGTGGTGGAACATACAAATCAGAAAAAACAATAACAAAAACTATCTGGGATGATGGTTTATTAGATCCAAGAAATTTTATAAAATAATGTCTAAAAAATCTTCAGGTTCATATTTTAAAGATCATGGTTTTAATCCATTACAAATTAAAGATGGAAGAATAGTCCGTTTAAGAAAAGACGGTAGAATAAAAGCAGATCTTGGTCCATATAGACCAGGCAAAAACAAAGTAAGGGTGGTAGCAAATGGCTAATAAAGAACAAAAGGGTAATGCAAATAAAAAGAAAGAGCCAAAGATGACTCTTAAAGAAAAACGTGCTGCAAAGCAAGAAAAGAGAAATAAGAAAAATGGCTGATACATATACACCAACATCTGGCATGAAGGCTGCTGCTCGTCGTGCTTTAAAATGGAAAGAAGATGGCAAGGCAACAGGTGCTGGAACTCCAGTAGGCTGGGGTAGAGCAACAGATATAGTTGCTGGTAGAGCAATGTCTTTAAGTACCGTTAAAAGAATGTACTCATTTTTTTCTCGTCATGAAGTAGATAAAAAAGGTAAAGGATTTTTTAGTGGTCCAGACTTTCCATCTAACGGAAGAATTATGTGGGATGCATGGGGTGGAGATGCAGGATTTTCATGGAGTCGTGCTATTGTTGAAAGAGAAAAAAAACAAGTTGAAAAGGTTTGGAACGGAAGTCCATTTAGTTTTAGAAAGGGGTAAAAGTGGAGGATTTAAATCTAGATGAAATAAAACAATTAGTTATTTTTTATAAACAAAAAAGTTCGGATCTTGAATTTAACATATTGCAAATGCAAATAAAGTTAAATAGGATTACCGCACTTTATGATGCTGCCGTAGAACTACAGGCAAATAACAAATCTGCTACAACTAAAAAATAGAATATAGAAATAATGCAAGAATTAATAGCAGTATTCTTGACATTATGCACTTTTTGGTTTATAATTAAAAGAACAAAGAAAAATAAAAAAGTGGAAGTTTCTACAACTTTGTCTCGTCAAAGTGATGTACATAAGTTGTTAAAACATTTTTTTTCAATTTCTTTAGCAAATAATAATAACTTTACGCAGTTGACAAAGCATAGAGAAAAGGGTATGATTAAAGTTATTGTTTTAGATAATCAGGCTTACTGGGTATCTAACAATAAATTTTATGTTGCAGAGGCTATTAATGGTGAGGTACAAAAAAATACTACAAAGCCAGTTGACATAGATAGCCTATCAAAGGTAGAATTAGATAAGATGCTATTTATACTAGATAGTTTGAGGGATGGGGAAAGAAATGATCGTGGCAGTTCAGGGAACAAATGAGTTCAATGACTATGGAGTTTTTATTCGCTCTATGGGTGTTGCCATGTCAAATATGAATAAAGAAGATAAAGAATTCATTATTTATTCCGTTGGTCCTACAAAGGTAAATTCTTTTGTTTCAGAATTTTCCAATGTGTCAGAAAAAGGAATGAGGGCAAGAGGTAAAAAAATAAAATTTTACAAGGTTGCTCCTCTTTGGATGAAAGAAAATTTAGATCAAATAAATTATTTTGCTTTTTTAAGCAAGCCAAATGAGAATGTATCTAAACTAGTTTCAGAGGCACAATTAAAAAACATAGAGGTTGGCATATTTAAATACTAGGGGGTATTTATGTTTATTAAAAGTTTAAATACAATGGAAAAAATTGTTGCTAAAAATAACAATTTGTTTTGGCGTGGCTGGGATGTTGTTGATTTAAAAGAATCAGATATTGCAAAAACATCACCAAAAGGCATTAGAGTAAAAGATAAATGGTATATTCATAAAATTTATTCACCTACTCGTCTTGGCTGGGATATTCCGAATAAATATAGAGATTAAAAATGAAACAGCATTTATGGAAAGATAATGCTATATGTTTAGGACTTGATACTAATATATACTTTGATAAATATGAAGACAACCCATCTACTCGTGGAGTTGTTGATTCTATGTGTCAAACGTGTCCAGTAGCCAAAACATGTTTTGCTGTAGGTATATCTGGTAAAGAGTGGGGAGTTTGGGGTGGTGTTTATTTAGAAGGTGGAGAAGTTTCAAAAGAATTTAATAATCATAAAACCAAACAAGATTGGTCAAATACCTGGCAATCTTTAACTATGGAAAAATAATGTATACAGATAAAATGAAAATGGCTTTTCATTCAATACCAGCCCCTAAAAACTTCAAGGTAGACATTATAGACAACGAACACTTTATTACAGTTAAGGCTAATGAGGCTATGTTTATGCGTCTATTTGACACAGAGAAGCGACAGGCGATAGAATATATGGTAAGAGTAAAGAAGGCTTTAGAGGATAACGGAGCGATAGTTATGATTACTAGAGAGGCTATTAAATAATGCAAACCTTTCTACCCTATAAAGATTATAAACAATGTGCAGAAATATTAGATAATAAAAGATTAAATAAACAGACATTAGAAGCCTATCAAATACTTAAGATTTTGTCTGGCAAATCTCCATCAGGGGCATGGCGCAATCATCCAGCGGTATTGATGTGGAAAAATGCTGAATGGTCATTACGCAATTACGCTAAAGTCATGATTAAAGAGGCTAAGGTAAGGGGTATAAGGACAGACAAGAACGAGTCTAATATAGAGGCTCTAGAGGCTGTTTGTGGGCAGATTTGGGGTACTGATAAGCCAGTCTGGAATAAGCCTTCTCATATAAACCGTGTAAATATCACTCATAGGGCTAACTTATATCGTAAAGATCCTATCTACTATTCTGAGTTTTACATGGACACCAAGAACGAGTATAATAGAACTTGTTGTGATAAATGTTTATATTATTGGGCAACTCATATTGAGGGGAGAGTAGCATCATGAGAAATGGTTTGTTAATATTTTTTATTGTTTTATCATTTTCTTTTGCTATATCATATTTGTCAGTTTTATATAAATTAAGAAATGTTAGTTTAACTTCCGCTCAATTATTTTTAGAAAACTTTAAACTTAATCAACAGGCTGAATCAGTTAAAGCAAATCAAGAATTAACTGATAATGACATACATAGAGAAAATTTTATTAAGTTTTTATCAGACTCTCGTGACTGGGCTTTTACATATATTGAAGATGTTCAAAAAGGTTTAGTTAAATTTGTTGAAGATGTAGATCCAACTATTAGTTATTTTGATGAGTTTAGTTCTTTGCAGGAGGGCAATCCTTTAAATGATGGCATGAAAAAAATAACTACTGCATATAAAGATTTAAAAAAGTTTTTGCCAAATGAATCAGAAATAAAAAATACATGAGAGACATATTACTTTCAGTATTAACAGGTTTTGGATGCGGTGCTGTGTTTGCTGCATTCAAATTGCCAGTGCCAGCACCACCAGTTTTTGCGGGAGTCGCAGGAATTGTTGGGCTGTGGATTGGCTTTACAATACTAACACAAATTATATCCTAGGAGGAATAATGAATAACTTGTTAAATGATAAGACAAAAGCGATGTTAGCATCATATGGACGATCTGTTCTTGGTGCAGCAATTGCGCTTTACATGGCTGGCGTAACAGATCCAAAAGATCTATGGGCTGCACTAGTTGCTGCTATTGCACCAGTCGCATTGAGAGCACTTAATCCTAATGATTCAGCATTTGGTATCCTACCTGATGCTAAAGAAGTTGCTAAGGCTCTTAAGTCCGTAAAGGCACCAGCAAAAAAGGGGGCTGCCAAGAAGTAATTTATCTTCTATCAGATAGCCAGTCTAGAAATGGGCTGGCTTTTCTGTTTATTCATTAATAATCTTTAACCACTTATTCTTTAAACTTTCAACTGAAAAATTATTAAATCCAATTTCAATTGCATTATTTTTATATTTATTTATTTTTTGATCACTTATATAATTATCAATTGCTTTGCCTAATTTTACCGCATCAGCCTCATATACATCTACCATTGATTTAGTTTTAAACTCACTAATCTTATTCGAATCTATTAGCCATTTGTCTGGAAGTATTTGATTGTTAGGCGATATGTTTGTCATAAAAACGGGTAGACCAGAAATCAAAGCCTCATTCATAGGTAAACAAAGACCAGCATAGCGTCTAGGAAGAACCATAGCGTCATAGCCACTGTATAAATCTTCCCTATTTCTAACATTATCTTTGTTTATTTTTAAACGGTTGTCTTTAGTTATAAAGTCTAACGGTGTTTGTGTTGTTATTACAAGTTCATAATCTGCACTAGAATGTTTGAGCATTTCTACTACAGTGTTAGTTCCATTTCTATCTTTGGCTGCTTTTTTACCAGCAACATGAAGTATTCGTTTGTGTGTTTTTGATAAATTATTTTCTCTTGCAGCATTAAACAATAAGGTATCTGTTGGTGGTGGCAAATGATATACCTTACATTTTGATCCAAACCTTTTTTCAACAATGTCCATATTCCAAACACTTGGTGACAATAATACGTCTGGCAAAGACCATTCTGGATTAACCATATTGCCAAATAATTCATAGTTATATTGCAATATTGTTTTTATATTTCTTTTTCTTGCTATGTCTACAAAATCTAAATGATAAAATGTTTCACAACTTATAACAACATCAACATCATCCAGAAAGGCAAGAACCTCTTTCATTCTAGGCATGCCCTTTATTGTTTTTATTACATCATATCCGTCATACCAGTGCGGGTATTGCTTATTATTATTAAAAGAATAAGAATCAACAAGCAATATCTTATGAGGATTTAACATCTTAACTAACTCTCTTGTTTGATTACCAAGACCAGTGTTATCACATCTTGCTATAATTCCAAGTCTCATTCTTTATACCCCCAGATATCATCATCTGCTGTATATTTTCTTGTACCCTCACGACCATCTAAGTGATAAGATCTTTTAATATTTCCTTCTGGATGATAAATCCATAACTTATGTTTGTTCCAACCACCTTCATCAAAAACATCATAAGGTAATACATCGTCTTGTATTTTGCCATGAAACGTGTCTTCTATAAAAAATTTATCTAAACAATTTGGCAAAATAGTATTTTTATAATAAGTTTTTTTACTTAAATGTGGTCTTTGACTCCACTGTGCAGTTTTCATAAAACCATCTTCTATACCAAACATTAAGTGTTTATGTTCTTTAGGAATTGATGCTTCAAAATGAAATCTAATTGTATTTGCCCTATCATATTCAAACATATCAAAACATTTTTGCCAATCAATTTCACAATCAGTAACTAGTGGTGCATCACCCTCAACATAAAGTATTAGTGGCGTTTTAATTTCATGTATTGTTTCACGCATCATATTCGTTTGATGACTATGTTTATCAAATATAATAGGTACTATATTTTTATATTCATGTAAACATTTCCACAATATACGATTTTTATACTCATCATAATCACTTTTTCTATTTTTTTGTTCTTCCCTAAGACCATCTATTTGCATAATAATTTCATTATCTGGGAAATGAAATCTAATATTATTAATTGTTTGTTCTATCATGCTAGTGCTTGGATGAGATGGCAAAACAGATGTTGCCATTACAATTGTTATATCATTTTTTTGCATTGATTTGTTTCATAATTGTATTTGAAAGATCTCTTTTATATTTAATCCACCAAGCAACTGCTTGATGCATATTGTTTGGATAGTTGTCTAATAAATTTGGTAAAATATTTTTTAAGTCTTCCCAATTAGAGAGTAACTTTATTGGTATATTTTTTTCAAACATTTGATTATAAAAATCTGTTTCTATGCTTTTAAAATTTTTTAAATCTCCCACAGGAAGTGACATCATTTCTAATGTTTCATAAAATCTAAAAGAATCTATAACTTGTGCGCCAGCAGGAGCAGGACAAATTTTTGATAATGATAAATTTTCGTAATACTTTTTAGGATTGTCACCCTTGGCAAATCCATCCGTAGGCTTATATAAGGCATTAGGCAGACTTGGCATAATTTTAGCAAGTTGCTGTCTTCTAGAGTGTGTTATTTGACCACCAAAGTAAATATCATATTTTTTTATTGGATATTTTGGAATGTTTTGTTTTAAATGTTGTGGGGCACCAAGAGGTAATTTATTATATTTATAGTGATTTTCATGTGGATACTGTATCCAAATGTCTATGTTTTTATGGTTTATAGCATTAATATTAAAAGTTGCTTCTTCATCTCCCGTTACAAACAATACAACTTTTTCAATATTGTTTAATTCTTTATTTATTTTATTTTCTTGATTAATGTTTTGCGCTCCAGGAATAACAACAAAGCCTTTATCAACTTTGGGCAACTTTGTTACTTGAACTTGCTGTATATTTTTTTTATTAAAAATTTCTTTTAATAAGCCATAATCCCATTTATCATTCGCATAATCTTTTCCATCATGCGAGTATAGGTATGCTTTAAGATGGCTCATAATATAAGTGTACTTCATGTTGATAATCAAGCAATGTTTCTTTGTATCCTAATTCCCATAACCAAAATCTTAAATCATATAAGTATTCATTCCATTGTTGCATCATAAACTCTGGGTGACCAGATAGCCAGATCTTAGGTTTAAACTCTTTTAAAACAGCCTCTGCACCCCTTAAAACACGACCTTCGCTGCCCTCTACGTCTAAAGAAATTGCAGTAGGAGGCTTAATGCCATGATCATATACACAAGAATCTATGGTAATTTGACCATAAGTGTCTCCTTCAAGGTATAGTTCTTTAAATCCATGCGCTGTTTCAATTTTTAAATTTGATTCTGGTGGAAATTCGTTATAATAAATACGTGTAAGGCTATTATTTTTGTCTGAAGCAAATCCAGGAATGCAAATTGTTGGATTTTTTAAATTATTTGCCTTCCAGATTAATGGATAATGAGACCAAACTTTTGGATTTGGTTCAAATATTATAGTCTCTGCTCCCCAAATTTGACATAAAGCAGCCATCTCGCCTTCTTCTCCACCAACATAATAAATTACGTCATTAGTTCCAAGATTTTTATGCATTGATTGTAATCTGTTTTTTTCCCAACCCTTTTCTGTATACCATTCAGGTCTGTCTGCACGATGCTTTGGTAATATAATTTCAAACTCTCCGTTAACTATTGCTTTAATCATTTCTGTCATGATCTCAACCAACTAACCAAAGATGTCTGTGGTGTCCACCCAGTTAATCTTTTAAACTTTGCATTTAATGCTAAAGTTTCCTTAACTTCTCCAATTCTTGGCGGAATAAAATCAATATCATCTGAAATCATATTAGCAATTTCAACTATAGAGTAGTTAGTTCCATACCCAATGTTATATAC
>Ga0169931_10012072_pt1 | contig 12043 bp, 8 predicted proteins | sample Kivu_15m_20L_FD_129675 | JGI IMG/M metagenome (GOLD analysis project Ga0169931, IMG submission 129675) | Freshwater microbial communities from Lake Kivu, Western Province, Rwanda to study Microbial Dark Matter (Phase II) - Kivu_15m_20L... | ecosystem: Environmental > Aquatic > Freshwater > Lake ...
TAAACTTATGCACTAATTATACAATGATTTTTTTATACAAGTAACTTATTTAAAAATAATTGCTTTAAAATCTGTTTTTTGTATAAAATATCAACAAAAAACATCATGATGTTTAATAAAGATACAAAATATCGGTTACTGATTTATATATAACTATACTAGAATAAGGCAGAAACCAGATTTATATTCTATTCGGAGCTTATTGTTAGGATATAATTGGATTTTAAAAAATGACATTCTATGTAAAGACTATCTTCGTGATGCTGTTGGCTTTTGAAGCCATGGCACTCAGACTCAATCATGACTTAGACTATAAAGCTCGTCACTAGCGATCTCTTTCCAAACTGGATTTGCTACATGCCAAGAATCCTTGTAAGTCTCATATGATATAGAATAAGTGCATTTTGCTGAAGCAGTTGAAGCACTCAGCTACGTTATCAACTCGGCAGACGCAAAGACTATTTTAGAACTCAACTTCAAGGAAAATATTAAAGGCATAGTGGCAGATAACAGCAACACATCTCTTACTTTCAAAGAAGGAATCAATCAGTTTGTGTTTTTGAGTCCAGAATAGTTCACAGCACAAATGCTTACACTACGCGTCTCCGATGGGCCACACACCGTCTAAGCTGCAAGTAATTTTTTAAATATCAAGATAACCAAAAACCGTTAGCTAGTCATTTGAGGGTCAGACACGAGCAGAAGACTACAAACTGGAAAAACAGAATGACTGAAGTCCGAAATCAAGGAGACTGTGGGTCATGTTGGGCCTTTGCTATAGTAGGAGATGTAGAAGGCCGCTACAAACTGAAATTCAATAAGGATATAGATTTGTCGGAGCAACAGTTGTTGGACTGCAACACAGATGGGAATGACTGCAACGGTGGATTTTATGATACATACGATTACGTTCTTGATAAGGGTCTGGTAAGTGAGTCAAGCTACCCATACAAGGCTAAGAGAGAAAGCTGCAAATACAATTCCAAAAATGTTGCAGTCAAAATCAAAGATACCCACGATATCGGATGGTTTAGCAGCTGGTTTGTTGATTGCGAAGATCTCCAAGATGCATTAAAAACAGGACCTATCGCTGTTGCAGTTCACTCCGAAACTTCGAAATGGCAGAAATACAAAAATGGAACTCTGAACACGTGCACCTTAGGAAACAAGGTAGACCACGCAGTCTTGGTAGTAGGCTGGAATAAAGCATCGAATCTGTGGACTATCAAAAACTCGTGGGGAAAAGGCTGGGGTGAGCAAGGATACATAACTCTAAAAGGTGGTAACTGCAACCGTGTATGCGAGCATGGCTACTATGCAAGCCTTTGATATATCGTGATTCGATAAAATCATTCACTTTAATTTATAATATATATCAAATATAAGACTATTATGTAAAAACAGAGTACTGAAATATAAATTTGCTAAAAGAATAGAATTAAGGATTGATAATTCGAGTGACGAGTCAATATAGAAAGAAAATCATTCAAATTAAGTTTTGCTCTTCAATTTCAGTAGTGATCGCATTTAAGGCATCTACAGGACGATTTTCTTAATCTTTTGGCATCAGACTCATTAGATCCTTAGTGAAAGTTAGTTTTTCTGAAATACTTTTGATTGGGTAACTGAGAAGATATAAGGCACTGATAAGAGTTAATATTAGCAGAGAGATCGAAAAGATGATGAAAAGAGATTTAATATTATCCATTTTTTATTGCAGGATGCTCTTGAAAATGGCATAAATTTGTCTCATGTACATTTTCACTATCCTGTACTATGAGCTGACTAAATAATCAAACAGTTACTTAAATAAGTCCAGTCTATCTGGTAAGATGAACTGTTGAGTTTCTATTAAGAAGCCGAAAGTGTAGTGTAGATAAAGTTTATTAAGTTAGATAAGCTTTTTTGCATCAGAGATGAGTTGTTGCAGAGTTAGCGTTAAAATTTGGCTCCACTTTTAGGTGAAAACGATTCTAGACGTTTAAAAAGTTAGGCGTTTGTGCATGGGTCATCTTTGAGAGTTTAAATCAAAATAGGGGACTAAAAGTTTAAAAGCAAACTTGATTCGTATTACTGAACTGCTTGATCATAGTTAGAGTTGAACTTATAATCAGCTAGTTTTAGTTTTTTCATAAGTTTCTACATGAGCTTCACTGAGGACTCGTACATGACTGTCGTGCTCTGAAAAGAACTGATCATTTTCTGGTCATATTAGGAAATGCTACTAATAATGATCCCAGAAAATACTGCGCTTAAAACCAGAATCAAAACAAAGGGTATCATGATTTGCAACAGAAGGGCTATGTCTTCTGAAGAATAAGAATTTTTGATTTTCTTCATTCTCTCAAAGGGCTATTAGTTGCTTTCTTACAATCTTTATAACGATTGAGACTACTAGGTTCTGCTTTTATTTATACGATTGAGGAGGGCCTTGGACCTAGATTGTATGGCTGCCAGCTTAGTGGAATTGATAGAGACTAAAGCACTGTAAAGACTATTTATATTATTTTTGAAGCACAGAAAGATAGCTACCGCGATGATCAGATAAATAAATGCAGCACTTAGAAGCAGATAAAGAATGGGATAAGAATTCGATATAGTTGGAATTTCATAGTCAAATATGTCTGAAGGCAAAGTAGGGGGTATTCCTTTTTTAGCGTCATTGAAGGCTTTTAAAAAAATTTCTTTCTGTATTTGCTAGTGCGGTGAAGTACTGAGCCTTTTAGCCATAAAAGTCTGAATATTTTAAATATTGACTGGGGTAATCCAAGGTAGAGGATAGAATCTATAAATTATTATTTCGGGAATTATCTATCTAATCCGAGTTATGTTACCGAAATTCTAGTTTATAGCCCTCTTTTAAGCTTCAATCAAGGAAGGCTCCATAAGCATCTTAGAACCCAGCCCAACCATCAAAAAAGCTATGAGAATAATTATAATTCTGATCCACATGACCATCTTCTAGTTCTAGCTTACCCCTATCTCATCTTTGATCTTCTGCATTTTGCGCATCACAGAGTTGGCCCGCCAGTCCTCGTTGCTGTTCTCTGTGTTGAAACTGTCCTAATCGCCCACACGTTACAATCTATTATTCAGCAGCCTCAACGTTATTATTTTTTAGGCATAGTTTTTTGAGTTCGGCTTGTATGTAAAAATATCCCTGATGTCTGATGTCTTCAGGTATGGTATAGTGAATTCTAGATTCCGAGACTAAGGTCTGGGTTCAACTATTTTGTTGGGAATTTCAAAGGCTAATTATTTATATTGAAAGCTATTCTAATAAAGAGGATGTTACGTATGTTCTCCTCTCAGTAGAGTATTGATATTTTGTTGGCTGTTGACGCTCGAAAGCAGCTACTCGTTGGTTCCCTTCACCAAAAATCCCATTTTTTGTCCTCGCAGAAACATTTCTTCAGCAGTAAAAGAAACGGCTATTTCCTGGCAGTGTCTCTTGGCTACGCACTTTTCGGCAAAGACAAAATATTTGATTTCTTTGGCTTTTTGAGTTTCTACGATTTAGAAGAAACCTGGTATTATTTCCTGAATGTTTTTCTTTTTTATTTGGTTGTTGTTTTTCACTTTTTTCATGAACATCCAGGCGAAGGTGGATGTGTACTCTTGGATATCGCCTTCATGGTCGATCATGCAGTAGATAGGAGAAGCCCTTAGCTTGACAGTAAGGGTGTTAGCGATGAAGATGAGTTCGTCGTTGTGGTTCCAGCTGAGCTGTCTCAGTTGAAGATGGTAAGGGAAGATGAAGTGGTTCTTGTTCTTGCCAAACAGCGATCGCTCGTCGGTGTTTATGCTCTTCCACCTGTTCTTAAGGAATGAAGTCAGGATGTTGTCGTGAAGCACTGCGAAACAGTTGGGCATGATCTCGTTGACTCGTAGTTTGAGCAGCTATGCCCTATTGTATTTGAACATGTTCGCACATTGCTCATTGAAGTTCGAAATATTGCCTAAGGACGACTCGCTCAGCGATATACTTATTACTCCCTTTTCCGTCTATGTATTTACTGAGTTAACACATGTTTACTGTATCGCAACTAGTTCTTGTCTCGTAGCCTGACCTCCAGAATGTGGCAGTAATCTTGCAGAATTCTGGCATTGTTGGTGTCATTCAGTATCTTTTTTCTATATTGCGCATAAACACTTAGAATTTTCCATGACTAAAAAGTGATTGAGTTCAAGTGCTGCTTCCATTTCGTCTCGATGTTTTTCTTCAGCGGAAACAGCTTGGCACTAATGGCCTCTAGGACGCTCAGGTCTACTTTTTCCTATGATATCTTGTCCCAAAACTCGAGCAGACACGTCACAGTAGCCACCATTTACTTGTCTGAATGAACGAACGCTTACTGAACTGATCGAACTCGCCCTGTCCTCGGGACACGTCCATATTTTAGGTGTTAGGCAGTTCTTCAGACAGGTAGCTCAGGTTGAAGATCACAAGTCTTTCTTACCAAGAAAAAGTATGGCTGTTGAGTTCTGAGTTTAGCTGCACTATTTTCAGTTTGTTTTGGAGATTCTTCACATAGAATTCCTTGAGAAGTATCTTCAGAAGGGTTTAGTTCGCGAATTTCTTAAGATAGTTCTCAAAAAGTTATTCGATGGCCTTTAGAACTTTGTGAACGAGTATTTTGACATTACTTGATTCTGAGCATTCTTTGAGCTATTAGAGAGTCTGAGTAGTATACAGTTTACGCTGGACTGCAGAAGAGGACTGCTAGGATTTCGGCAGTGAGGCCTGTGAACTGTAATGAAGTCCATGAGCAGACTGGTTTGGAACTTTATATTTTGAGTCGTATTGAATCTTTAGAGCTCGACTATAAGCAGAGTAACGAAATCGTAGAACTATTCGATTGAGGTTTCGGTGGCAAACAGTTTGCTGTTGATGAAGTTCTAGCGATGAGCAAGCAAGCGATGCACAAATAAAATTAGGCTCAGGGGAGCCATAAACAAGAGCATTTAGAGGGTTGAATTGTTAGTGAAGAAAAGATCTTTGCCTATGAGGGTCAGAATAAACAGGTACTGTTGGAGATACACGAAGGACAGAATGGTGAAGGCGTAGTCTTCGATGTCGTAGAGTCGGGGAATGTTCATGAACAGAGAAGCAAAGCAGACCCATAGAGACACCAGAAGGTAGAGCTGAGTGACATTTTGTTGCGAGATGGCAGTGAGCACTAGAAAGAACTCTGAGATTGTGAGATACTTAGATAAGTTTATTGAATTTTTCATAAGTCGTTTAAAGGTGAGTGGCTGTAGGAATAATCCTGAGATTTGATAAACTAGCCCTAGAGCTAATAACATTAAGACCGAAGAGACGCCCACTGAGAGATGTCTGGGATTGTATATTTACGATGCGAGTAGTGTGAGCAAGATGGGGTTAAGGATGTAGCGGTAGATGGTCAGCTGATGGTAGAGTTGGAAATGTACCATGTAGAGCGAACCTATGATTAGTTGTAATATCATGGCAACCATGATGCTTGACACCACTATGACAATGATTGGCGAGCTGAAAACCGAGTTAGCAAGACTTGTGGCGGATAGCTATGAGACACATATCATGGGTATGAGGAGAGCAACATAGCAGGCCATGCAGGCTAGAGTCAGAGGATGATTCCTGGGCATATGTTAGGTGGCATGACACAAAAAAGAGAAGAAAGAGTTCTCGAAGGAAGCTTCCTTGGCCATAAAAATTTAAATAATCAAAGTCAAAAGCGATTGTAATTTATATCAAAACATCATATTAATTGTACTATACAGTAATATTTGCATAAAATTTTTAAAAAATTGCAGATTTTAGCAAATAATCATGGTTTTCAAAGTTTGGCTTTAGGATTCATCGATTTCAGGTTATCCTTTACATTTTCGAAATTCTAATTAGCTTTGGCTACTCCTTCAATTTTTTTCATTCTTTAAATCCAGGCCTGAATGTTGGGATGAGCCGAGTAGTCGTAATCCAGCACTTCGAGCATTGTGATATCAAAGAAAGCAATCAGGTCAGCAATACTGGGCTGCTATCCTCCTACAAACTTCTTCTCTTTTAGATATATATTGGAAAAGTGTTTGAGAGCGCTTCTGACCACCTTGTATGTGTATTCGGAGCTAAAAGTCGGATCTCCTGTTTTGAGAATAGGGGCGAAGAGAGTATGGAAGGTGAGATAAGAGCACTTTCTGGTCCAGCTGTGATGAAAATCCAGGAACTAGTTTGTCTTGGCCTGCTTGGCCAAATCAGTAAGCGAATACCACTGGTCATTTAGTTTGTATTTGCTACACAAATACCTCAAAATGGCATGGCTCTATGCAAGACATAACTGGTTATCAGTGTCTTAAATGGCGGGAACTAGCTTCATGGGATTGATCTTAGCGAACTATTTAGAACGGTGCTAACTTAATAAAAGCTTACTTTTCCTTCCATGATACTGATGTGAATGACTTCGTGGGGAATTTTATTAATGATGCAGAGTGCCAAGACAGCTCGGGAAGGCTGCGAACCGTAGTCTATGTATAGCTTGATAGGCATTTATATCACTTATAATGATGTCATCATGAATCATATTCACTAAGCATGCATCTCTAATATTTTTATTTTTTCTTGTTTAAATAATACTTACATTTATCTAATTAAATATTTTTGTCGATTTCTGTATATGCCTATATTATTTTAGAATATTTTTAAATTTATCGTCATGAACCTTTAGTTTAAAGTTATAACATATAGTTATAATAAGTATCAGTTTAGCAAACATGCTTTCTAAAATCATCTGGAATGTCAGTGGCATCTTCGTAGCCTATCTTTTGATGGGACTTCTTTCAGAAAGACTGTAAGCGATCTTTTATACAGCTATAGCATTCAATTTGTATTAGAAAACTCAGCTTATGACTCGCAAAAATTCATGTACCCGCATCTAGTAACCTGGATAAGCGCTCTTTTTTGCGCGATCGCTGGATTAGTACGCAAAATCATCAAAAAGTAGACTCCCAACCCTATTCCTATCAAAGAACAGTTGACTCTATCATTCCTATACTCGGGAATCAATTTGACTGCGCAGTGGTCTTTGATATTTCTGTCCTATCCGGTATATGCAATAGGCCACAATATTCGTCTTCTTTTCGTAGTTTTGGTAGGTGCCTTTTTCTCGAGGGTCGACCACAGACACATTCATCTAAGATTGGGAAAACACAAAATACTTACAGCTCTTGCCATCACGGCAGCAGTAGTATGGTTCAATATGATCTAAGTAGTAAAAATTCATCTATTTAGCAGCGCAAAGACAACAAGAAAGCCCAATAAAAATCTCAATAATGGATCGGATTCTTATTAATGGTCGCTTCTCTTTTATTTGACGCTCTATTCAATGACAGCCAGGCCTACTCAAAAGCTAACTTCAAACCAACTGCCAATCATCTATTCACCATCACCAACTTCTACACTTTTATCATATCTATAGTGATAGCAATACTGACTGGCACCCTAGTTTAATCTCTGCATTTTGTATTCTTTCATTCTGAATCATTTTGGCTAGTGATTTTGATTGGTATGTGCCAGGTCGCAGGCCAACTCTGCATCTACTAAGTTATTACCAACTTCAAGCAACATGTCTTTCCGATGATTTCGACTAGTCGTAAAATCATGACTGTTTTGCTGAGTATTTTCTTTTACAATCACACTCTCTAACCAGTTCAATGGCTAGCTGTTCTCATAGTATTCGTCGTCATGGGCTACGAAATGTATGAAGAAATATCTTCTAACGAAAACAATCATCAGAGAACCGAATGATTGCAATCAACTTACCTTAATTATGCTTAAATTCTTAAGACTGACAAGAAATACAAAGTAGTCTATAAATTACACAAAACGATAAAAAATATTCGATAAATAATTGTTTTTTAATATTTATATGAGTAATATTTGCCTTTAAGATTTATCTTATGGCGGGCGGTTTTGATTATATTTTTATAATTTGTTATTATGAACTCTGAAGACAATTATTGGGGACGGCTGATTCCACTCAACAATACCCAAGCTTTACCTACCTATCATCTAACTCGACCCATTACCACAATTGGTCGCAATCCTGACTGTCACATCTGCATCAACGATAAGCGTCTAAGCGGCAAGCACTGCACCGTAACAATTCAGAATAATCATGGACTAGTCTTAGATTTAAGCACCAACGGCACATTTATAGCTGACAAACTGATTGGAAAAGGTAATAGTAGCACTATAATGCATACGAATGAGATATGGCTGCTGACTGCGAGCAAAGTGCCAGTCAACTAAACCATAGGATTTAGATTGTAGGTACAAGCAGTGATCGAATAATAGAGGAAAAAAGAAGAGTAAGCAAAGATAAAGCTTGCCTAAGAAAAATAAATATAGATCAAGAAGAGAGAATAGTAGTAGAGGAGACGATAGTAGTAGGCTAGAATCAGATAGTAGTAAGCTAAAATCAGATAGTAGGAATAAAAAAAACAAAAATAAATACAGTCTAAAGATAGAGCACTTGCCTAAAAACTAAAAGATCAAATAACCTGCACTTTTTGTTTCGAAATCATTTCCATTCCAGTTGCAGTTCAACCCTGCAATCACAGATTCTGTGGAGGTTGCCTCACATAGCTCATCAATCATAAAAAATAGTAGTGCATTCAATGTCGCAAAAAGATAACATCTGCAGTCAGAGACGCCTCTTTCAACGGAATCATCGATGATTATTTGAAAGCCCACCCTGAAGAAAAGAGAGATCCTAGAATTGAAGAATAACTTAAAAAGAAAAATATTTTCGGATTTGATCCGTTAGATGTGCATGAGCTTATACACGGTAAGCCGTAAAAAAAGAAGGCATAAAGACCATAAGCGCTTCGTGTACCTCCTGAGCGTAATTTTTTCAGAGCTCGACCTCGAGCAGTCGTTGATTCTAGCGAGGAAAGTTCATAAGAAGAAATACCTATGAATGCTAACGTATGTGCCTAGTGTCGTGTTCCTCGTAATGGTTTCAGATGTGCCCTTGGTCAATTACACGTAGCTTGTCATACCTGCGGCAAGAGAATGCCACAGAGAGACATTCCAGCCCTTCATCAATCTTGCGCTATTTGTACGACTTACTACTGCAATCTTTACATGGCTCCGTGCCGTCCAGGAAGCAAACTTATCTGCATCCCAGATCGCAAAAATACAGTTCGCATCGACTCTTAGCTTTTTCGTGGCAATAAATTCTAGTTTTAGATTCTTAGGGATTACCTGACCACTCAAGGAATGAATGCAAACGACGTTTTTACTCATATGCTGTAGAAGATGACAGAAGGTAGTTTCAGTTATATAATTGATAGAAAGATAATGAGAATCGCTCCTTTGGTTCCTAAATAGATTAAGCTGGACGGAGACGAGGCGATTTGTGATCTGTGCTGGCCTGACTTGTGGTTCCAGATGGTGTTTGAATATAGGCTCAGAGTTGCTAGCATGCTTCCTTTTAATGTGCGGCATCGACCTATTTGCTACTACGGGATAAACTGTCGCACGATGGACCATAAAGCTGATCACGCTAAAAGGTACAATCATTGTCTGTACCAGTCCAAGTTCTAATGATCGTTAGCTGTCTATGCACTATAATTCAAGAGATATATTGCTTTAAAAAGATAAAGTAGTCTTTAAAACTAATTCAAATTTTTAGTATTATAACTGAACTTGTTGATTGAGTTAATAATTGTATCTGATGAAATCTATCCTCTTTTCGCTGTTGCTACTTACGTTAGCAATCACACTTCCTCGAAGATAAAGGCAAAATTTTGAGTATCCCTACACTGATATCTTAATTAGCAAAATTTGCAGCAATTTAGCGCCCGTTGATAAATAGGCTATCAGTATTTTCCGCAGCACAATCGACAACTTCACCGCCTTCAGGGTGGATTTCTCTTAGATTATTTTTGCCTAGTAACTGTCTGCTTCTAAATACCTGACCTTTTCATTTAAAAAACTCAGCTTCCGACCATATCTCCTTCTAATTTTGTCGATTGGAGTCTTCGCCGCTGCGCCCTATATGTGGAAAAAGAAGCCTATAATAGTTAAAAAAACAAGGTAGTAGGTTGAAAAAGATAAAGATACTATCACTTAAGTTAAAACTCGATACCATCACATCACCAAATTCATGAATATTGGACTTATTCTCGTCCTTCTACTAGCCGCAGTACTCTGCATCCATGGTAACTTATTTTTTATTCAGGGATTTTTATGATAGATGCCACTCATCAAGCAGCTACTCATATGATATGCAGTGTTCTTAAATTTCCTAAAATTTTTTCGAAAGAAAATGCAACCATCATAACAGTCAGCTAGTACCATAATCTAGCGATTGTATCAAGATAATTTTTTGTGTAATTGAAGTAAAACTTGACAGAATTGTCTCATATGATAAAATAAAAAAATATAGTGGCCCGGAGTAAGCTTGCTCTAGGAGACCCAAAAGCCATTGAAGCTGTCCAGGCTATATCTGAGGGGATCATTCCTTTATACTAGTCTTCATAGGAGATCGTGGGAGCGGCTCTCTACCTACGTGAGCTTTATTACTGGTTGAGAATAATATTTTCGATGATTCCAAGCTTCATCGATGACTACTATCCCTTCTAGTAACTTCCTAATTTATTCGTTGTTCCATTATACGCCACCAACTTGCTTTTGCTTGTCTTATTCGTGTACTTGATAGTTAAACTAATTCTCCGGTGGCCCCTTAAAGCCAGATCTTTTAGAACATTTAAAAAAATCATAAAATTAATCATGCTTGCGCTTTTATTACTCGCTATCGTATGTTCGTTCGGGGAACTCCTACTAAACGTAGGTTTTACAGCTTCTCAAACTTTTCCTTACAATCTCAAAAAGGGCACAATCTATCGCAAAATGCTTAAACCTAATGGACCTAAAAACACTGGCTTAACTGAAAAATGGTTAGGATATTTTATCGATGCCATGCAGCCTGGCTCTAAAAAGGGATACATACGTCATAACTCAGATGCAGCGGAGCTTGTTTTGTCTTCAATCAATATAGCAGCGTCTTTTAATACTCAAAACAATCTTGATGGTTAATCTCAAAGATTTATTGAAGGGGACTGGTTGGTTTTTCAAAAAAAACTAAAGCAAACTGGTTTAGCAATCAGTAATGTTTAACATACGCTGAGTTCAGAAGGGTAGTTAGGAAGACTGAGCCTTTGGCCTTTCGGATAGTTTTACAGATAACTTCATGACAGTGTTTTTTCTTACAACCTAATCAAATTGAAAGAGAACATAAATAATTTCATTAAAATATTCGTTTTAGTATTTTTTGGATTACTTCTGTGCCTTCTAATTTCCTAAAACTTTGGTAAATCCAACATAATTCAATTAGTTGATTCGCCTATCGCTTAAAATTAAGGCCTTTCATAATCAAGAGATCTAAATTAAGGGCAAGAGACCTAATAGTAACAGTCTTCAAAATGATAGCTATATTCATGTTTAGTATCCTGATTCTGTGCTGATTAAAATTTTATATATGAATATGAGTGCTTAGTGATTCTATTGAAATTTCTAAGTTTTATAGTATTTAATCATGAACAACGAGTGGGAACAAAGCAGTAACTCCTCCGAATGTTAGGAATACAATGACGTATTGCTTCCAACTAGCCAAATGATCAATTAGTACAACAACTAGTACAGCATGATCGTACAGCAAGTCAAGCACTTCCTCAAATAAGTAATGTAATATCTATCTAGATAAGAGAAAACGTGCAAAAATTTGTTGCTTTTCATAACTTCGGCGCCAATCTCAATCTAAGTGCCCTTCTTTTTACGCTCACTCAGAACTAAAATAAGTTTACTTAAAAGTGCCAACTTGTAGATAAGACTATGACTCCTAAAGACCGTGCTAAGAACAGATACTAGACTAGTTTTAACAAAATTATGGAAAAAATCAGTGTTTTGCTTCAGGAAATGATCGATTGCGAACTATAGTTTAAGAAATAATTTTTTGGTATGAAAGTTCAAGACAAACAGTCGAACTCTAAGCCTCGTAGCAGA
>Ga0169931_10012073_pt1 | contig 12043 bp, 11 predicted proteins | sample Kivu_15m_20L_FD_129675 | JGI IMG/M metagenome (GOLD analysis project Ga0169931, IMG submission 129675) | Freshwater microbial communities from Lake Kivu, Western Province, Rwanda to study Microbial Dark Matter (Phase II) - Kivu_15m_20L... | ecosystem: Environmental > Aquatic > Freshwater > Lake...
CCGCTGCAGGGGAAAGTGCTCGCCGAAGTCGGCGAGATCTCCCGGCAGTGGCGCCAGTCGCGGACCTTTTCGCGCCGCGAAGTCGGCTTTCTCAATCGCCCGATGACCGACCGCAACGAACCCGACGTTCGCTATTTCTTCCTGGAAGACGCAACGGGCGGTTTGCAGGCCTTCGTGTTCTTCGATCCCCTCTACCAGGACGGACGGATCGTCGGCTACTGCACCTGCATCAAGCGACGCCGGCCCGACGCGACGACGTACGCCGAGGCCGCCCTCATGAAAGCCGCCATTGAGACCTTCCAGAACGAAGGGCGCGAGACGCTGACCCTGGGATTGTCGCCGCTGGCCGCCCTCGACGAAGAGCCGTTTCGATACAACCCCGTCCTGCGGTTCTCCTTCCGCACCGGCTTCCGGGCGCGGTGGGTCAATCGCTGGTTCTACGCCCTGCAAGGGCATGCCCAGTACAAGCGCCGCTTCCGCGGCGAGGAGGAGCCGGTCTTCTTCGCCTCGCGAGCGCTGTTCAACGACCTGCGGATCATCGCCCTCCTCCGCCGGTGCGGGGTCTTCTGAGCCGAACCTCCCAACCTGTGATTGCGTCAAACCAGAGGCTTCAGTAGCGTCTCGCCTCGGTCGGCGGCAGGGAAGCTCCGAAAAACGACGTCACGCGAGAGGCCCCATGGCGAGAGGCAAGCGACGAGCCCACCCGGAAAAAGCCCGCGTCGCCGCGGACCCGGCAGGTCCGCCGGCCGGCACGAAACTGCTGGCAGCGGCGATTTTTCTGCAGAATTTTGCCATCGGAGCCTGGGTCGTCACGCTCGGGAGCTATCTCAAGGCCCATGCGGCGCCCCACGGCCAGCAACTTTTCGCTGCCGGGTTCGTGGGGACCGCCTACGCCACCTCCGCCCTGGGCGCCATGCTCGCCCCCCTGGCGACGGGCATTCTGGTCGATCGAGGGCTCCGCGCCCACCGGGTCACGGCCTGCCTCAGCCTTGTTTCCGCCGCCATCCTGTGGGTGACGGCCGACGCCTCCTCGCAGACGGCCTTCCATGCGGGGCTGCTGGCATTTTTCGTCTGCTACATGCCGACCGTCTCGCTGTTGATCGCGATGATCCTCCAACGACTGCCCGATCCCGATCGGCAGTACCCGCGCATCCGTGCTTGGGGAACGGTCGGCTGGGTCGCCGCGGGGATCGTGGTGGGGGTAGGGGGGCCGCTCGTGACGGGCAGTTCGATCGAACTTTCCTCCGCGCCCCTGAAGATCGGCGCAGCGGCTCTGGGGATACTGGCCTGCGTCTGCTGGGCGGTCCCCGCAGTCGCCGCGCGGCAGCCGACGCAGCCTGTTTTTCGCTGGCGCAACGTCGGTCGACTGGCGACTCAACAGGGAATCTGGCAGCTGCTGGCAATTGGCGTGCTGGTTTCCATCGCCCCCCAGTTCTACAACAACTACGGCAACGTCTACTTCAATGCCCTCCAGATCCCCTACGCGGCCGCCAAGTTGACCCTCGGACAGGTGGCCGAGGTGATCGGGATCCTGCTGATGCCGGCCATCCTTGCCCGTTTTCACCCGAAAGGCGTGATTCTGGCCGGCTTGGCGACATGGGCCCTGCGTTTCGCACTGCTCTCGGGCGTCGACGGTCCGCGTGAATCGTGGGCGGTGTTCTTGGCGGTGCTACTCCAAGGGGTCGCTTTCCCGCTGGCCTTCATCCCTCTCCAACTCGAAATGCACCGCCGGGCGGCCGACGAGTTCCGGGCGACAGCTCAGGGCTTGCTGCTGATTGCCAGCTCCGGCGTCGGGACGCTGATCGGAGCGCGGCTGGCCGGATTCGCCGACGTGCGTTGGTTGGGCGACCAGCTACTCGGCGGGGGGCAGGCACTGGGTGAGGGCTGGAGCCCGTTCTGGCGGCTCCCCGCGGTGGGAAGCTGCCTGAGCCTGGTGGCTGTTGCGTTTCTCTGGCAAAGGTCTGAGCAAGAAAAAACAGTAAAATCGGTAGAATCGGAAAAAAGTGCTGGCATTGCCCTGCGGCGTGGATATACTCAGCAGTGCCCCTAATGGCGGGCGGTTTCCTCGTTGACTTTTCTTGTTGGCGGCTTCGGCTTCCTGATGGTTGGGCGGCACTCCTTGTGCCCCCCTTCTCATCTCGTGGGGCGTCGCAGCATCCCATCGAAAATGTCGAAGAACCCCCCCGTGTGGTGGTTTTTGCGGGTCACGCTGGTCTTCATCGCAACCGAGCGCTTTCGCCGGTCGCGGCGGTGCCGATTGTGAAGATTGTCAGCGTCTTGCAAAAAAAGCTTGCACTCGCCGTCGTGCCAAATAGAATCATGGCCAGACGGCGTTCCATCGTCGTGCTTGGTGCGAATGGGATGGTCGGCATGGTCGCTGCGCCTGGAGCGGCCGATTTGAATCAGTAGCTTGCGTCTCCGTTGGAGTTACCACTTCGAGGTTCGGTGTCGCCCTGGCTTGGGTCTTTGAAGGTCCGGGCGGCATGTTTTTGCAACTGCGTCCTCGCGGCGCTTGGGGAGTAAGATCTCATGATGTCCACAACTCGAAAGCTCGCCTCGTGGGGCGCGTGCGCCCTGGCCGTGTTTGCCGTTTGCTCGGCGGCGTCGGCCACTTCGATCAACTACGGCACGGTTTCGACGCCGAAGTTTGACTTCTTGAGCGTGACCGAATCTTCCGGCACCGACACCATTCCGCTCTACGGTCCGCCGTCGGGCTTCGACAGCGGCCTCGATTTCGACCCGCAAAACTTCGTCTCGAGTTCGGCCGGCGCGGGCGGCGACGTGACCGACGGCCAGCTGAACATGATCATCGATGGCAAGCCCTCGCCGTCGGGCGTGTGGGGCTTCACCAGCCTCGCCATCAGCGAGTTTGGCGACCACAGCCTCGTGGGGACGGGCACTGCCGCCACGCAGGTCTTCGGAGGCGCCAACGTCTTCGTGACCGTGCACGAGCTGAACGGCCTGCCCGTCACTCCCTTCACGATCAGCGCCAACGCGTCGGTCAGCGCGGATCTCGTCACCAACCCGGGCCTCGTGAAGCCGTGGCAAAACACGGTCTTCGTCGACCTCGGACCGAGCCTGCCGGCTGGCAAGGCCGTGACCAAAGCGGAGGTCGTCTTGAACAACTCGCTGGCAGCCATCAGCGAGATCGCCTCGGTCGCCTTCATCGCGAAGAAGGATTTCGTGGTCTCGATCCCCAACCCGATCGACGTCAACGAGATTCCTGAGCCGGCCTCGATCGCCCTGCTGGGGCTGGTCGCCTGCGGCTTGCTGGGCGTCCGCAGGCTCGATTGAGCCGGCCGTCGGCCAGTCAAGCTTGCTGACATCGTGAGACTCCCAAACTCCATGGGGCTCCGCTCGCCAAGACCCGGCGAGCGGGCCCTTTTTTCGTTGACGCACCCGGCGCAGTGCACCCGCGGCGGCGCGATCCCGCGGCGGCTCGGCGCTCGGTGCGGGACGCGTGCGACACTCGCGGAAGGGAAGATCCCTGGCCGCCTCGGCAACCGTGCCGCGATCCCGTCGGCTGCATCGACTCCCTCGTCGCATGCTCCGCTGCGAGGCGGATTACCGCCCGCGACGCTCCGCTCCCTCATCAGCGGGCAAAGCGTTGGGCGGCAGGCCGAACCGCCTGCACGACGGGGCGTCGCGCCTCGGACGGCGACATCTTCGTAGCGACCCGCGCCCTCTTCTGCCTCGCGCGCGGTACAGCGCCCCGAGGCTTTTCGGCCCGATGACTGGCACGGAACGCTTGCCGGCAATCTCGTTGGGTAAGCAGCAGCCCTCCGCGGCCCTTCGACGGGCGCCAGGGCCTCTCGGCTCGCCTGCTTCGGTCCGCTTCCCCGTCGCGGCGCCTGGGCCTCCCAGACCCGCGTCGATTCGCTTCGCGCCGGCCCTGTAACGACGTTCCCTCGGCATCTCAGGCGCTGATGCCGCGTCGCTGCTCCAGGGGCATGGCTCCTGGCGGGGGGCGGGGCTCCCGCGCCGTGCTGGGCAAGCCCCAGGCGCGACCGCTCTGCGAGGCCACGCGCCCTCGGTTCCGCGGTCGGCGGCGTGTGCCTTGGAAGGGTTGTGACGGATTTGCGGGGGGGCGCCCGGGTAATTCCCGTTCTTGCCAAGCGGATTGCTTGCGAGTGAAGAAGCTCCGAATAAAGTGGTAGGAAGGGTAGTTTGGTGAATTTACACAGTTTCATGCCCTCACTGCTTATCCGCGGCCTGCACGCGGAGGGGGAGGGCGTGGAAGCCCTTTTCAGGGCCGGGAGCGGCGACCGGCCGCGCGGTCGTGGGTGGGGCTGGCGGCCGGCGACCTCGAACGTCGCCTGGGCTGCCCGCCTCGTTGGGCGTGGGCTTTCCCCGGTTGGGACCGCCTCCGCGGAACCGTGGGGCGATCGACTTTTCTTCGGACGTCTTTTACAGCGCTACGCAACTTGAGTCACTCAGAGCGTCGGAACAGGGCGCGGGGATTATGAACCAATGAAGCAGCCAACAGGAACATCTTGGATGCAGGGGGCTTGCGCCCTGCTTGTGTGGGGATCTGCCGCGGCCTGGGCCTCGGCGGCGGCCATCAATTACGGAAACGTGGCGACGCCCAAATTCGATTTTCTGGCGATCGCCGAATCGTCGGGCACCGATGCGTTGCCGCTCTACGGGGCCCCGACGGGCTTCGACAGCGGCATCGATTTCGATCCGACGACCTTTATCGCTTCGTCGTCGGCCGGAGTTTCCGACCTGACCGACGGTCAGTTGAACTTCACGATCTCGGGCAAGCCGACCGGTAGCGGGGGCGTGTGGGGATTTACGAGCCTGTCGATCACCGAGTCGGGCAACTACAGCCTGACCGGTTCCGGCACGTCGGCGACGGCCGTCTATGGCGGGGCGAGCATGTTCGTCACCGTCCGAGAAATCGACGGAGTCGCGGTCACGCCCTTCACGCTCGACGTCAACAGCTCGCTGTCGCGCAACCTGGTCGCCAACCCGGGTGCGGGGCAGCCGTGGAACGTCGTGCTGTTCTTGGACCTGGGGCCGAGCCTGCCGGCCAACGCGGCGGTCACCAAGGCCGAGGTCGTGGTGGACAACTCGCTGGTGGCGATCAGCCAGTCGCAATCGTCAGCGTCGATTGCCAAGACCGATTTCGGGCTGTCGATTCCCACTCCCGTCAACACGGGCGAGATTCCCGAACCGCTTTCTGGAGCGCTGGCGGGGATCGCGACATGCGGTCTGCTGGCGGCGCGTCGGCGGCGTTAACTCGCGGCGCGTCATGGCGAGTCGTGGCGGTGAACCTGTCGGGCAGGCACGCCGAACGCCTGGCATGGGGGCGGCGGGGCGAGGCCCTCGGCCGTTGCCGCAGGCATCGAAGAAAATTGCGGAGCCCTGGGCGCTGGGAAGCGCTCAGGGCTTTTTTCGTTGCTGTTTCCGGGGAGGGGCGTCCAATCGCCCGGTCGAGGGCGGCGCCGCAGGTCGGCGTTTTGCCGCAGCCGGCGGGCCGGTCGATGCTGCGTCGCGGAACGTGGTGCATGGCATGAGCCGCCAGGCGTTCGCCTGCGGTGCGGGCGTGCCCCTCGCTTGCGGAGCGACCGCTGGCCTGCGACGCGCTGGCGTTTCCCGCGCCCGCGTCCGCAACGCGCGGCCGCTGGCCACCGTGCGACGGTCTGTTCAGGTCTGGAGTTCGTCGTCCGACAAGGCCTTCAAGGGCGCGAGATGGGGCTCGTCCAGAAGTGCGAATCGAGCCGCAATCGACTCCCACCGGTCGCCGCGCTGCTCGATCTGTCGACCGACGACCGGCCCCAAACGACCTGCGGCGAGCTGCAGGTAGTTGATCCGCTCGGGAACGAGCCCCATCAGGCGGGCGGCCGTCGCGTCGACCGCCGTCGGGTTGCCGCCGATCAGCAGCGCTCCAAGGGCCTTGCAGGATCCCAGAATTGGTCCGTCCCCTTCCATGCAGTCGATGGCGTCGACGATGGCGATCGTCCGCGGAGCGACCCCGTTGATGTCGACGACCGTCTGCGGGATGCCGCGATGGTGGAGGACGTTCTTCGGCCATCCGTAACGCAGTCCCGGCAGGATCCCGTAAAGGTTCTTCAGGCTGCACGTCATGCCGACCCAATGGTGGGTCTTCAGTTTCGGCAGCGAGACCAGCAAGTCCGCCTCCAGCACGTCTTGCGGCAGGTAGATGCCGTCGAGGCTGCTGCACCGCAGCCGATTGCGGCGCCAGGCGGAGGCTTGATAATTGAGATCAGCGAAGGGCAGGCGGGCCGCGGCCAGCGCCTCGCCGACCCCCGACTCGACGAGTGCGCCGGCCGTGTCGCGGACGTGACCCGGGGCCTCGCCGACGCGGACGTCGGCGCCCCAACTCCGGAACGCCTCGGCGGCAGCCACGATCACGGCCGGATGGGTCGTCATGTGGGGGATCGCGCGGGTCGGTTCGACCAGATTCGGTTTGAGCAACACCCGTTTGCCTCGGCATAACGCGGGCCCGATGCCGCAGGCCGCCAATCCCTCGCGGATCGTCTGCACGAGCGGGCCGTCGTACCGCTGGCCGGCGGCGACGAAGACCGCCGCATCGCGGCGCCGCGTGTGCGCCGCCCAAGACGCGCCGGCAGCTCCGGCCGCCAGCGCTCCGCCCATCGCCAGCACCTGCCGACGGTTCGCGTCTCCCCGGAAGAACGAAGACCTATCTTGCGGCATGGGCGCCTCGCGGCAGGAGCGGGTTCGAGCGGTTCAAACGGCAGAGGGGGCGAAGCCCAGCACGCGCGACTGGGCTTCCGGCGGGCTGGCAGCGAGGAGCAGCAGCGCCTGTTGGAACGGACTCGACGCGACGTCCGTCGCTTGGAGTCGATGGGCGATCCATGCGCCGGCGTCCGCCGGGCGGCGATTCCAAGCCGTCAGTCCCAGCAGCGCGAAGCTCAGCGACATCGCCGTCGTTTCGGGACCGAGTCGCTGCTCGAGCAAGCCCAGCGACGCCTCGATCCGCGGATCCTGCAAGCGGTTGCCGGCCAAGGCCAGCAGCGCGAGACCGGTGGTCGGCACGTGGGGCAGCAACGTGTTGCCCAAAACCAAGGTGTTGCCGTAATTCGCGCCGCCCTGGGGCAGCAATCGGTCGAGGACCAACTGCACTCCTTCGCGGGCGCGCGGGTGGCCGGCGAGGCCGCAACATCGCAGCGCGACGACGCCGTAACACGTCGGTTCCAGCCACGAGTGCGTGCCGACGGCCCACGACCAGCCCTGAAGCGAGGCGTCGTGTCCCATCGCGGGGGAACGGTCGGCCGTTTTTCCTCCCGCGGCCAGCAGCCAGGCGACCGCCCGCTCGATGGGCTGGTGGAGAAACGCCGAGAGCGAGGGGTCGGGCGCCAGGCGGAGGGCTTGCCAGGCGACGATCGCCCAAGCCGTCGGCCAGTGGGGTTCGGGGGCGGAGGCGCTGACGCCGACCGAGCCGTCGGACGCCTGCAGCGAGGCCAGCCAGAGAGCGGCGCGACGCGCCTCGTCCCAGCTGCCGCGGGCTGCCAGGGCGACGACCGCCGCCGCGGCCGGTTCGGCGCACGATTCGCCCCCAACGGCATAGGTCCACGGACCCGCCGAGAGCCGGGCGGCGACGTCCTCCAGACGCTGCGACGACGCTTCGCGCGCCAGCGGCGGGCTGGACGGCAGAGGGGACATAGACGTCCTGGTTCGGGGAGCGGCGGAGGGCCGGGGCAGGGCAGGGAGGCGGGACGCCGGTCGGCGGAACCTGAAGCACGCCTGCCGGACGCCTCGCCATGCGGGCCGTCGCAGGCAAGCCAGCGGCGTCCCGTGCAAAGCCTAAGTTGCTCTCCCGCGTCACGCCGGGCCGGTCGGGGGTTTTTTCGCCACAGCCGCCTCCCGTGCGGACGGTCTAGGCCGGTTGTGGCGGGTCGGAGCCGAAAAAATGCCCCGCAGCCGCTCCTTGTTTTTTGACAACGCGCTCGCGTGACATAGGTTTCAAGCGTGGTCGGGAGCCGGTGGCTGCCGACCTCAAGGCGAATGCCGCAGGCGTTCGCAGCGAAGCTTTTCCTCTCTTCATCGCGGCCTGAGCGGCTCCCCTTGCGGGCATCGTCTTGTTGCCGATGCGTGACGGAGAACCAAGGCTTCGCGGCAGAGTCTGCTGCGTCCGTTTCCTCGATAAAGGCAAACCAATTGCAAAGTTGGGACGCAAAGCCCTCGGAAGTGCCGCCCTGGGCGGCACTTGGCCGGGCTGCCGAACGGAAGTGGATGCCGTCCAAAGGACGTGCAGGGGGTCATGGAGACGCGAGGCGGATGCGAAGTGCGTTTTTATGGCAAGGCTTGCGACGGCGAGGCGGAGCAGACTCGCTGCCGTGCACACGGTAGTTTTCGCCGTCGCGAGTCGCAGGGTGGAAACATGAACCATGTTTCCCGAACACAGATCCGCATCGCAGCCGACCGGCTGCGGTCCGGATGAATCGGAGGATGCAATGAAGAATCTTGCTCTGAAGGTGCAGCGTTTCCTCGTTTCGGAAGACGGTCCGACGGCGGTGGAGTACGCGGTCATGCTGGCGTTGATCGTGATCGTGTGCCTCACGGCCATCCGCTCGATTGGCACCAACGCCAACGCGACGTTCCAAAGCGTGGCTGGCCAGCTCGGCGGCAGCTGATCGCCGACGCGACGCGACCGGCAGCGGCGGGGGCCGCTGCGGCCGAACCGCTCCGCGCCCCTCGCTACGCCGGTCGTAGCGAGGTTTTTTTTTCCAGACGACGCCGGCGCGACATTTCGGGCGTTCGTCGCGTCCCCATGGACGTTGTTGCGGCTCATGAGCCGCCGCTCGTCGTGCGCCTCCGGCTTTTTCCTTCGTGAGGAGCGGCGGACGGGTTCGTTGACCGCGCAGTCGTCAATAAAAAATTGTCGGCACGAAAGTTGACTGTCTGAAATCTGGACATAGCTTTCGTAGAGAGCCTGGGCGGAGTGCCAACCGCCGTCGGGACAGCCGAGGCAGACAGAAGCCGTGGCGACCGGAGACAGCGATTCGTCGCCGGGCAACGAGAACCGGCTGCGAGGGTTCCCGTGCGGGTAGCCCTCGTCGACTTACCGAATCGCTGTCGTCGTACTGCAGGAACTCTCAAGTGCGCATGAGTTCCCGCAGGTTTCCTGAATTGCTCTTGGGCGCACTCAATCCCAAATTGGAAAGAACCATGAAGAACATTGCTCGGAAGTTGCGACGTTTTCTTGGCTCCGAAGACGGGCCGACGGCCGTTGAGTACGCCGTGATGCTGGCGTTGATCGTGATCGTGTGCCTTACGGCGATTCGCACGATTGGCACCAACGCCCGCACCACGTTCCAGAACGTTTCCGGACAGCTGGGCGGCAGCTGATTCGTCCGAAGCCGGCTGAAGCGTTTCCAGACTCTCGAATCGCAGCGTTCTGCGGCGGTTCGAGAGTTTTTTCTTGCGCGGAGGGGCCCCGAGCGGCCGACGCATACGACGGAGGTGCGGCGGTTGATCGCCCGTTTGCGGCGCACGCGGGGAATTCCTGAGCTAGTTTTGAGCAGGAGAAAGAGTCCCGTCCCCGAGGCCGCTCGCGCCGCTTGAGCGGCGGAGCAACCGACCTTACGAGAATGCGACGATGATCAGTCTGATGCCGGATGAGTTGCTGGTGGCGACGTGCCATCTCGTCTGTTACGGATTTGCCGGGTTGACCGCCGTGGCGGCCTTCCTATTGACTCCCCGCTGGTAGCAGCGGCACTTGAGCCTTCGAGCGAGATCGAAAGAACTATGGAAGCGATGCAGCAGGCGGGTCTCTCCGCGGAGTTTTTCACGGCGCACTGGCCCGCGTGGCTGGTGACCGCAATTCTGGTGGTGGCCGCCGTGATCGACGGCCGGCAACTGAAGGTGCCCAACTGGATCACCTTCCCGATGATCGCCAGCGGCTGGGTGTACAGCGCCGTCCTCTCCCCGTACGCCGGGTGGGAGGGGCTGTGGTGGAGTCTGGTGGGGACTGTCGTTGGCCTGGGCTTGCTGCTGCCCGCCTACGCCATCGGCGGCATGGGGGCGGGGGACGTCAAGTTGCTGGCGGGCGTCGGGGCCTGGATGTGGGGGACGACCACCTTGTACGCTTTCGCCGTGTCGGCGCTCGTCGGCGGCGCGATGGCGGTGGCGATGGTGCTGCATCGCCGGCAGTGGAGCAAGCACCGCGACCAGTTCTGGGGAATTCTCAACGAAATCGCTACCGTCCGGGATCCGGAGCAACTGGCCGAGATTGCCGCCGAGCGTAAGCCGCGGATGTATCTGCTGCCCTACGGAATCCCGATCGCGATCGGCTCGATTGCCTATTTTGCCTGTTCGGGAATGCTCAGCTAGCCTGCGCACGGCCGGCAACGACCTGGCACGTTCTTCGGAAGGTTTAGATTGAATTGTTTTTGCCGTTGAGGCCGAAGTAAACGGCGAAGGGCGAGCCTCCGCCGCCGACGTGCGCCGCCGAGGCGCGGGTGCCAGGCAGGCGACCGCGCTGGAGCCAGGCTTTGCCCAGGCGACCGCCGGGGGGCGCCCCCGCCGAGGGGGCGTGCGTCTTCGGGGAGCAGGGCCCGAGGTCGCCGGCGCTCGTTGCGTGCCGGCGTCGCTCTCGGACCAGGGGGGAAACATGCGTCCAAAGTCATTGATGCTGCTTGCGCTCGCGCTGGGATGCGGTCTGATCGCCTCGATCGGCATCAGCCAGGTGCTGGAAAAAAGCAGTCGACCGGCGGCCACCGAGGTCCAGACGGTCTGCGTGGCGATTCAAGACATCCCGCAGGGAGAGCCTGTGACCGAGGCCATGGTCGCGCTGCAGGACTGGCCGAAGGACAAGGTTCCGCCGGGAGTGCTGACGCGTCTGGAGGACCTGGTCGATCGCCGGCCGCGCACGATGATTTTCCAAGGCGAGCCGTTGCTCGACACCAAGTTGCTGGCCAAGGGCGAGTTGAGCGATCCGATTCGCGGCGTCCCGTCGGGGATGCGGCTGAAAACCATTTCGGTTGACGCCCGCACGAGTGCGGCGGGGCTAATCAGCCCCGGCAACCGCGTCGACGTGCAGGTCTTCGCGCGTCGCAACGAGAGCGAGGGCATCGCGGCTCCCTTCACCAAGATCTTCTTGCAAAACGTGCTCGTGTACGCGGTCGATCAGGCGACCGACCACGTCGCGGGCGACAAGGGAGAACGGTCGGAAGCGAAGACGGTGTCGCTGGTGGTGACTCCCGAGCAGGCCAATCGGATCACGCTGGCGGAGAACCTGGGTCAGATCAGTCTGATTCCGCGAAATCCCGGCGACGACGCGATCGTCGCCGACGCCGACCAGAACCTGGACGACTTGCTGAATCCCGGGGCCGGGCGGCCGGCGGAGCAGCCGCCGGCGGGCGAAAGCTTGGAGACGCGGCTCACGTCGATGTTGCAGGCGCTGGCGGCCGCCAGGGCGCAGGCGAACAAGGCGGCTCAGCCTGAGCCCGGGAGCGGCCGATTCAAGATGACGATCGTCTACCCCGACGAAGTGGAGCAGATCGAATTCTTGAACGGCGAACCCATAAGGCGTTCCGAGACGCTGGCAAGCAGCCAGGACGCGGAGCCTTCGCGGGTCCTCGCGCCGCCGTCGCGAGGCGGCGGAGCCCCGCCTGCCGAAGAGGCGCCAGCCGGCCCGCCGTCGCCCGGGGAGAGCGCCCCGCCCTCGGCAGACTTCCCGATCGATTTGAATTGACGCCGACAGTCGCCTCGCGGCCTGAGCGGACAGGAGGTCCCGCCGCGAGAAGCAACGCCCGCCCGACGCGGCGGGTCGAATTCACCGAGGGAGTACAAGGATGTACGTTCGGTCCAAGGCATGCGTCTGGCGGCTGCTCGCCTGTTTGGCGTTCGCGGGAGCGCACTCGCCGTCTCTCTGCCGCGGCGCCGCCGCGGAGGAGTTCAGCGACGCCTCGCTGATCCGTGAGATCAACGAGGCGAACCAGCGGTTGGAGATGACCGTCAACTCCAGCCTGGTGCTGACGCTCAAATCGCGGATTCCGCGGCTGGTCGTCGCCAACCCCGACCTGGTGTCCGCCACTCCGATCAGCGAGAACCA
>Ga0169931_10012074_pt1 | contig 12043 bp, 4 predicted proteins | sample Kivu_15m_20L_FD_129675 | JGI IMG/M metagenome (GOLD analysis project Ga0169931, IMG submission 129675) | Freshwater microbial communities from Lake Kivu, Western Province, Rwanda to study Microbial Dark Matter (Phase II) - Kivu_15m_20L... | ecosystem: Environmental > Aquatic > Freshwater > Lake ...
ATCTGTCGTGCGAGCGCTGGCATCTGCGACCCTGCGGAGACCTGCACGGGTTCGAGCGCGGCCTGTCCGAACCAGGTGTTCACGACGGTGGGCACGATCTGCCGCGCGAGCGCTGGCATCTGCGACCCTGCGGAGACTTGCACGGGCACGGGCGCGGCCTGTCCGAACCAGGTGTTCACGACGGCGGGCACGATCTGTCGTGCGAGCACCGGCATCTGCGACCCGCAGGAGACCTGCACGGGCTCCGGCCCGACCTGTCCGAACCAGGTGTTCACCACGGCGGGCACGATCTGTCGTGCGAGCACCGGCATCTGCGACCCGCAGGAGACCTGCACGGGCTCCAGCGCCACCTGTCCGAACCAGGTGTTCACCACGGCGGGCACGGTGTGCCGCGCGAGCGCCGGGATCTGCGACGTGCAGGAGGTCTGCACGGGTTCCGCCGGGGCCTGTCCGGGCAACAGCTTCGTACCGTCGAGCACGGTGTGTCGCGCGTCGGTCAACCAGACCTACTGCGACCCGATCGAGTACTGCACGGGTTCGGCGGCGGCGTGTCCCGCGAACACGGTGATCCGCACGCCGACGACGGAGACCTGCAACTCGGTCGACGACAACTGCGACGGCGTGGTCGACAACGGGCCCGCGACGGTCTGCAGCTCGGCGATCAACCTGGGGTCGCTCAACCAGGGCAACAGCACTTCGCACGCGACCTGGGTCTCCGCGCCGAGCGGGTCGGAGCAGTGGTACGTCGTGAGCTTCCCGCCGAACTACTCGCCGAACCTTCGCGGCACGGGCACCCCGACCGTCTCGCTCTCGGGCGCGGCGTCCCACCTGCGCCTTGAGATCCGCTATGGCTCTTGCGGCGCAGCGGCGACGTGCTCCGGGCTCTCGACCTGGCAGTTCGCGGACACGGCGTCTGCGGTGGCGGGCGCGGGCGCGTACTCGACGCGCAACGTGGCATGGCCGACGACGGTCTACGTGCGCGTCTACCGCGTCTCCTCGCCGACGGTCTGCGGCAACTACTCCGTCGTCGTCACCCGCCCCTGACCCCTCCTCGCAGCGAGGCCTCTTCTCCGCAGAGTCGCCTCGCCGTGTGAGCGAGCCGGACAACTCCGCTCGTCACAAACACCCTCTGTCAGGCGATCCGCACGGGCGCCACGGCCTCCGTGAGCTGCGACGGCAACACCTGGACGGTCGGGCAGTGCGGCGCGGGCAACATCGAGGTCAATGCCGACGGGCTCTTCTGCGACGGCGGCTCACGGTGGGCCGCGCGACCCTGCCACGGCGATCCGAACTGCGGCGGCGGCATCGGCAGCTGCGGCGCCGCGAATCAGACCCTCACCGTCAACGGTCCATGAGCCTCGCGAGAGACGCGAGCTGGTCGTCGGACCGAGCGCCGTAAAGCGCTTGCGTGGTCCTGGGTCCCCCCGCGGGAAATATCGCCAACAACGCCCACGCCCCTTGGTCTCGCTGTTGGAGCGAGCGTGGAGTCGTTCTTGGCGAATACTCATCACCCACCACCCCAGCGTTCTCTCCGAGCGAACGGCGGTAGGGGGATAAGCGCGCTCACCCCTCGCAGGTGACAGAATGCGGTTGCTAAGGTTGACAGAATGCGTACACGGACCGCCCGGTCTGTGTACAGATACGAGCACCAGCCTGCCTTGGGAGACAGGCATCCTCCCTACACGCCGCCCTGACTGCGGTGCTCAGCGGGTGGCGCCGCTCCACTCCAGGGTGCGCTCCATGAGGGTGCGCTGAGTGGCGGGGCCGGCGACGGTGTAGCCCTCGTTCACGAAGGGGCGGTAGCGGGCGAGGTTGAGCGCCGCGAGCTCGGCCATGCGCTCCGGGGTGGTGGGAGCGAGGCGGGTGTCCAGCGCCTGGAGGAAGGGCGACAGGATCTTCACCAGGGCGGGCACGAGCTCGGGCACGAGCTTCTTGAAGTCCACGAGGTCGTGCTGCGCGCCGCCCTCACCCACCGCGGGGCTGCGCCATGAGATCGCGTACCGGGGCGTGATGCAGAACCCCGACCCCGACTCCTTCGGGACCACGGTGAACTCCACGGGGACCTGCACCAGCATGGACTGGTCGGCCTCGTTCACCCTCCCCACCACGTGGGGGATGCTCACGCGAAAGCGGTTGCGCGCGACGCCGTCGTCGGGCGTGGGGTTCTGGTTGGGAAAGATCTCCCGCGCGGTGTCGACGTAGACCTTCGCGATGTCGGCCTTTCGGTCGTGGCCGAGCACCCGGTACAGGAACATCAGCAGGTACAGGTCGATGTTCCCCGCGACGCAGCGCGACTGCCCCTTGGCGCGGGAGATCGTGCGGTACATCCGCTGCGTCGACTCCACGATCTGCTGCTTCTTCTGCGGCCACTGGAGCCCGTCGCTCTCCCAGCGGTCGGTGCGCAGCTCGTTGAAGGCCTGCTCCTCGAGGTACTTCCCGGGGTCGGAGATGCGCTCGATGCCGAACTTCTCGGGGTTCTTCCCCCAGGGCGAGTCGTTGATCAGGTAGTACGAAGACACCGAGTAGAAATCCACCAGCGGCGCGGTGCGCTCGAGGAACGCCATGATGCGGTCCTGCTTGGCGCGGGTCTCGTGGGGCATGCCCGCGATGAGCAGCACGTGGTTCCAGATCCCGAGCTGGTGGCTCGCCGTGAGCAGCCGCTCGATGGTCGCGGTGGAGATCCCCTTGTTGATCATCTTCAGCATGGAGTCCTCGGGGGACTCCACGCCGAAGACCAGGCGCATCGCGCCAGAGCGCCGCATCTTCTCGAGCAGCTTCTCGTCCAGCGCGCGCATGTTGCAGCAGTCCGACCAGAGGATGTCGAGCTTCGCCGCGATCACCTGGTCGCAGAACATGTCCGCGTAGCCGTAGACCGAGTTGATCTGCGTGTTCAGGAAGTGAAAATGGCGGCAGTCGTAGTGCTCTGCGAGAAAGCGCAGCCCCGCCACGGTCTGCTCCACCTCTTCGCCCTCGATCTTCGAGTAGGCGTAGGAGCAGAACCCGCAGGGCGCGTTGCACCCCCGCACGAAGATGTGCGGGAGCACGACGATCCGCTCGTCCTCGAAGCGTGAGAAGCGCAGCATCATCTCCTTGTCGAAATGAAAGCGCCTCATGATCTGGAGGCCCGAGTAGCGGAACTGATCCACCAGCTTCGGGTCGAAGTACGGCACCGCCGCGGGGATCGTGTCGTACGCGTGCGCGCCGGCCACCGCCGCGGGGAGGTCCGTGCGCTCGTAGGCCGTCGCCTGGGAGCCGTCCGGCGCCGGCACGTGGCGACGTCCCTCGACATCCTCCCGACGCACCAGCGCGGTCGACGCCACCACGTCGCCCGAGACCATCGCCGCGGCGCCAGATTTCGTGTGCACCGCGAGGCCCTTGCGCAACCCTGACAACCCCTGCAGGTCGGCGGGGAGATCGAAGGTCCCGGGCGGCGCGTCGACCGCCACCTGAGGCGCGCCCCGGTCGTCGCGGTAGAGGATGCGCGAGCTGAACGAGCGGTTCTTCTCGGGGGTCCTCTCCCAGATGTTCCGGAACATCAGGATCGTGTCGGCGTTCACGTGCCCGCAGAACGCGTAGTCAATGGCCGGACACTCGGTCATGATCTGCACGTAGAGCTGACGGTGCGTCGAGTCGGGCGAGGCCTGGAGGCCGCCGATGATCACCGTGCACCGGGGGAAGCGCTCCTTGAGCACCTTCGCCATGCACTGCCCCAGGGCGGCGAGGGCCATGACGTTCACGATGCGGTCGAGCACCGCGGAGAGGGAGATCCCGAAGATCTCCATCTCCTCCACCCCGAGCACGTCGAGGAGCTTCTCGGTCTGTGCCCGCAGCGTGTCGTCGGTGCCGTCGAGAAAGCCCCGCACCCGCGCGGCGTCGAAGTACGCGCGGAGGTCGAAGGCCCCAGGGTCCTCGGCGATGGACTCGCACACCTGCGCGTCGAAGTCCCACTGCCGGATGTTGCGATACCCCAGGCGGTGCAGGTGCCCCATGAGCGTGGGCACCCCGAGCTTCACCATCTCGTAGTCGTGCTGCCAGTTGACCTCCAACGCGCGAAAGGTCGGGCTGATGAAGCCGATGCTGTGCGGCGGCGGGCGCGACGGTGACATGTTCCCCTCTTCCTGCGGCGACGACGCCCCGCTAGCAAGGGACCCGCGGCGCGCCGCGAGGAACCTCCGCGCGGCGCTCCGACCCGGCTCCCCGGGATACCTCCGCTGCGCGCGCTCGATCACCCGCCGCAGCTCCGACTCCCCGCGCACCGGGCGCAGCTCCGACTCCCCGTGCGCGGCCACGTACCGATGGTCCAACCGCGTGCACACCTGCGCGAAGGCGCAGCCGTCGCAGGCCGTGGCGCCCGCGCGGCGGTAGTTCGAGACGCGGCCCTCCATCAGCACGGTCCCGTCGCGGTCGATGGAGAGCACCGACTCGTCCATGAGGTCCGACGCGAAGAGCAGCTCCTCGTCGAGCATGCACAGCGGGAAGTGCGTCACCTGCACCCCCGCGCCCCGAGCCCGGGCCAGGCGCACCGCCTCACGCACCGCGGGCATCTGCTCGGTGTACCGCCCCACCAGCGCCAGGTCGGCCCCGTCGCCGCCCTCGAAGCAGTGCTTGAAGCGCAGCGAGCGAATGCCCTCGTCGAGCAGCATCTCCGCGATCTTCGGCAGCCGCAGCGCGTTGCGCGCGGTCACCACGGTGGTCGCGCCCAGCACCACGGGGTAGCGCTCCCCCAGCGCCCGCAGGTGCCCCATCCCCTTCTTGAAGGCCTCGAAGGCCCCCTCGCGGTCCATCATCGCGTCGTGCAGCGGCGCGTCGTCGCCGTGGATGGAGAAATCAATGTGCGTGAGCCCCGCGGCCAGCGCCTCCTCGGTCCACCGAGCGCTCTTGAACTTGATCCCGTTGGTGTTGATCGTGATCGACTCGAAGCCCAGCTCCCGCCCGCGGCGACAGAACTCTGCGAAGCGCGGGTGCACCGTGGGCTCACCCCCCGTGAAGCCCAGCGTGGTGCAGCCCTGCGCCCGCGCGTCGGCGATGCGCGCGAAGATGGCCTCGTCCGCGGGGTTCAGCTCCGGGCGGTTGAGGATGTCGAGCACGCAGCAGAAGCGGCAGTGCGCGTTGCAGAAGGTCGTGAGACTGATCAGCGCCACCCGCGAGGCACGGGGTGCAGGGGCGTCCTCGATCACCGGGAGGCGCTTCATCGTTCTGGGCTCTCTGCGCGCGGGCGCGACGGCCAGTGTAGTACACACCGCAAGCGCCGAGAACGCGCGGCATCATGCGATGCTCACCGCGTGATCCGAGCCGTCACACCGCTGCTCATCGCGCTGCTGCTCCTCGCGCCGGGCGCGAGCGCGCAACCGACCGGCTGCTCCCTGGAGCTCATCCGTTGGGCCGAGCGCTGCGCCAGCACGCAGCGCCTCGCGGTGAGCGTGAGCGCGTGCCCGGGTGATGACCTCGCGGTGATCTCCGCCCACACGAACGACGCGCCGGCGCTGCGCATCGAGCTCGCCAGGCGACGCGCCGGGTTTCGCTCCGTCGGCGACGTCTCGCTCTCCCCCATCGGCGAGTTCTCCGACTGGCGCGCGGCGCCCGCCCCCCTGCGCGACGTCTTCGAGCGCGTGCTCACCTGCGCGCAGACCGCTCCACCCGCACGGATGCGCGGCGGGTTCCTGCCCGCGTTCCCGTTTTCGTCGAACGTCCCCGCGCCGCGGCGCGCCCCGTGGCTCCTGGCCCTGGCCCTGGTCGTCGCCTTCGCCTCTTCCCGCAAGGACCTGCGGCGCGCCTCCGCGCGCGACGCGTGGCTGCTCCTGGGCAGCCTCGGGGTCACCCTCGCGCTGCGCGCGGCGCTGCACCCCGCCGCGTATTTCCACCAGAACGGGCAGGGGCCGGTCTGGATCGAGCACCTGTTCACCAGCGGTCACCACCCCTACGGGCCGGGCTTCGCGGAGCTCTTCGCGAGCGTCGCGCACCTCAGCCCCGCGGCGCCGGAGCGGGCGGTGTTCGCGGCGCAGTCACTCCTCGCCGCGGCACAGCCCGCGTGCGCGTGGCTCATCGCCCGACGCCTCGGCGCCAGCCCATGGACCGCAGGCGCCCTCGCGCTCGGCACCCTCCTCGACCCGAGCCTCGGGCGCGGCGCGCGCAGCGAGTCGTACCTCGCCGCTGGGACCTCCCTCGCGCTCCTCGCCGCCGTGGCGGTGACCCGCGCAGGCGGGCGTTGGTGGCCCCACGTCGTCGCGGGCGCCCTCCTCGCGCAGGCGGTGCGGATACACCCCGCGCTGTGGGTGCCCATGGCCCTGACCCCGCTCTGCGCGGGGATGGTCCCAGGCACGCTCCGAGAGCGCACCGTCGCCCTCGGGCGCGCGCTGCTGGTCATCGGCGCGGTGGTCGCGCTGAGCTCCGCCGGCGCGGTGCTCTCGGTGCTGCGCAGCGACCTCGCGGCGCAGTGGATGTCCACGCAGAGCCGCGGCGGGAGGACGCCGTGGCCACTTCTGATCGCGAGCGCCACGGTCGCGGCGGCCCTCGCGGTGAGGCCCAGGACCCGCGCCGCGGTGCCCCCCGTCGCCCTCGGCGCCCTCGGGGTCTTCGCCTGGCACTACACCGACAACTACACACGCTCTGGCAGCGCGGCGTGGATCACCGCGGCCTACGCCCGAACGTTCACCCCGCTGGCGCTCGCCGCCCTCGCAGCGCTGCTCCCCCTGGAGACCAGCGCGGTCCGATGGGACCGCATCCGCGCGCTGCTCCTCGGCACCGCGCTGCTCCTGCTGACCAACTGGGGAAGACACACCCTCTCGACGCTGCCCACCGACGTGCTGGAGCTGCAGCGCGCGTGGGCCTGGCGCGGCCAGCTCCCTCGCGGCGCGCGTGTGCTCTTCGTCGCCCGCTCCGAGCGGTACATCCTCGGGCTGCCCATCCACAACGGCGGCGGGCGTGACCTGCGAACGCTGTCCCTGAGCGTGAACGAACCCCCGCCCGACCTCCGCGCCTTCGGGCCGGGCACCTGGTACTACCGCTCGTCCCTGTGCACCTCTCCCCAGGCGCAGGCGTGGTGCGACTCGCTGGAGCGCTCACACCGCCTCCTGCCGGTGTTCACCGCAGAGTTCCCCGCGGTGCCGAGCATGCGACACCTCCACTACACGTCTCCCAGGGTGCGCGTCGGACTGTATCGGGTCGCAGACTGACAGAGTCTGTAAGTCTGTAAGTCTGTAAGTTCACCCGCGCGGCCGCATCGCGGGCGAGGCCACGTGCTTGGGCGCGTTGGGGCGCGCGAGGTGCCCCGCGAGCCCCTCCACCACGGCGCTCGCGGTGCGCATGGCGTCTCGCCCGTCGGTCGTGGGGATGGGAGAGGCCTTGCCCTCCAGCACCGCGTCGCGGAACGCCGTGAGCATCCCCTCGGCGTCGCTGCCGCGCTCGATGGACGTGGTGCGGTCCCCCGACGGGGTGTCGTGCACCAGCGACTCGCTCCCCTCCTCGCGCACCCACGCGAGGCGCTTGCCGTGCTCGCCGAAGGCCGCGAGCTCGTCAAAGGCGCTCACCCCCGCGAAGTCCAGCACGATCTCCGCCTCCACGCCCCCCGGCGCGCGCAGCGTGGCGCGCACCGTCTCGGGCCGCGAGGAGCCCCGGGCGTCCACCCGGAGGACCTCGGGCGCGCAGGTCCCGGTCACCACGCCGAGCAGGTACACCGCGTGGTAGAGCACCTGGTACAGCGCGTCGCGGGACCACGTCGACGGCGCCTCCACCCCGCCGCTCACGAAGCGCTTCGTGACCCGCGCGCGCAGCACCCGCCCGAAGCCCCCGAGCGCCTCCTTCAACGCCCGCACCCCGGGGGAGAACACCATCGCGTGCGCGGGCATCACCACCCCGCGCTCCCCCATCGCCACCATCGCCTCGGCCTGCGCGGCGGTGAAGGCCAGGGGCTTCTCCACCAGGCACGGGATGCCCCGCGCCGCGCACATCGCCGCGAGGTCGTGGTGCGCCAGCGTCGCCGCCGCGACCACCGCCGCGTCGGGCCGCGCCGCGTCGAGCAGCGCACCCGCGTCGGCCTCCCGCACGACCTCCGCGAACATCCCCGGGTCGCGCTCCAACAGGTGCGGCGAGGCCACCCCCGCGAGGGTCATCCCCGGCACCCGCGACATCGCCCCCGCGAGCCGCTGCGCGTGCGACCCGCTCCCCAACAACACCACCCGCAGCGCGCGCGAGGGCGTCACCAGCGGGAGCCTCCGCGGAGACCGCGGCAGCGGCGGCTCCGCGGGCAACGGCGCATCCTCACGCGGCGCACTCCGCAGCGCGGCGTGTACCTCGGCAAGGTTCTTCGGCGCGCGGTGCGACGCGATCTCCTGGCACTCCTGCGGGGTGAGCCGCGCCCCAGACACCGGCGCGAGCTCGTCGAAGCCGAAGCGCGCGGCGTAGGGGCGCCAGAGCCCCACGCACTGCGGCGAGAACCTGCACCCGTCGCACCCCGGCCCGCGGACCTTCTGCGGCGCGTCGTCGGCGTGGGCCTGGGGAGACATCTCCACGAAGTCGCTCCACGCCGTGAACTCACCGAGGAAGCACGGCGGGATCCCCTGGCGTGACCCCACGATGAACGGGCTCTCCCGCTCCACCAGCAGCCGCATCGCCCGACGCAGGTACGGGATCACCTCGGAGATCCTGGGCACCAGCGCGAGGTTCTCCAGCGCGCGGTACTGCGGGGTGACGAACGCGAAGGAGATCTCCACCGCCCCCTTCCAACGCGCGCTGACGAAGTCCGCGAAGCGCGGGAGGTAGGGGTGGTTCACCGCGGTGATCACGTGGTTCACCGTGACGTCGACGCCCCCCGCGAGCATCTCGTCGATGCAGCGCACGGTCTTGTCGAAGTCGCCGATCTTCGCCGTCGCCCGACGCGACAGGGCCTCGTCGTGGGCGTGCAGCGAGACGAAGGCCTTGGTGAGCCCCGCCTCGATCAACGGGCGGACCTTCTCCCGCGTGTCGAGCAGCGCGCCGTTGGTCACCAGCTCCACGGCCTTCACCCCGAGGCGCGACGCCACACGGATGTAGTGCACGAGGTCCTTGGAGAGCGCGGGCTCACCCCCCGAGAAGGAGATGTGACGCACCCCCGAGCGCGCCATGCGGGCGATGCGGCGGTACATGTCCTCGGGGCGCTTGAACACGTTCTCCGTGGTCTCGTTCGCGCTGCAGAAGGGACAGTCCTGGTTGCAGTGCACCGTGGGGCGCAGCACCCGGTTGATCACCAGCGAGGCCGACCGTCGCTGCTCGTCGGTCCACTCGCGGCGCGGCGTGGTGCGCTGCTCGAAGAGACGTCGTGGCTTCACCGCGAAGGGCGCGAGGTCCGCCTCCCCGTGCGCCGCGCGGTAGGCGTCGGTGACCCCGAGGCAGTGGTCCCGCACCGCGCAGCCCGCGCACGCCTCCCCGAGCGAGCCCCCCGACCGGCGCGACACCTTGCGCGCGGGGTTGATGCGGTAGACCCGCTGCAGCTCCTCGTCGTGGCCGAGCGCGCACAGCGGCACGCCGTCGAACTCGTGCAGCGCCACGGGCACCTTGTGCGCCTCGCACCACGCGATCGCCGCGCGCAGCCCCGCGCGCACGTCCCCCCACCGCGGCGGCGCGATCACCGCCGGCACCGCCCGCGTCGGAACGTAGAACCGCGCCCCCGCGAGCGAGGGCACCGCGCGGCGCGCGAGCTCCAACACCGCGGTGAGGTCCTGCAGCTTCGGCGGCAACAACGGCGCCTCCACCGACACCGAAACCCCTGCGGCGCTGAGGGATCGCATCGCCCGCAGCGCGTCCACGAGCGCCCCCGGGCGCCCCGCCACGCGGTCATGCACCGCGCTCACCGACGAGAACAGCGGCACGATCACCCCCCGCACGCCCCGCGCGTGCAGGTCCACCGCGGCGTCGAGGGAAACGTAGCGGTCCCCCGGGGTGCGCAGCCACACCTCGTCCCAGCGCGCCCCCGCGGCGGTCTCCAGCACCCGCGCGAAGTAGGGCGAGCTCGGCGCGTTGCCGCGCAGCACGAGACGTCCGCCGCCGCCCCGCACGGCGAAGGGCACCCCCTGCGCGTCGGCCGGGCTCTCGCCGTCATGGCAGTCACACACCGCGCAGCGCTGGTCGCAGCCGCCGCCCAGCGTCACGTGGGTCATCGCGTTCGCCATGCGCGCCTCTACCCCACCCCGAAGAGAAACAACCGCCCCAACCACGGCGCGCCGCGGTCCAGCGAGACCGCCACCCTGCCCCCCGCGAAGACCTCCAGCCGCCCGTCGCCGAGGCGCACCCCGTCTCCCTGCGAGAGCGCCGCCCCGAGGGCCTCCTCGAAGCGCGTCGCCACCGAGCGGCCTTCACCCTCCGCGCGCGCCACGCCGCCGAGCACGCGGGTGTACCGCAGCACGTCGCCCTCCATGCGCCCGCCCTCGAAGGCCACGAGCCGCGCGTGGTCCACGTAGAACACGCTGCGCCGCAAGCACTTCTGCAACGCCGCCGCACCCTCGGGGTCTTCGCGGGCGAAGAGGTCCAGCACCGCCCGGGCGGCCGTCGCCGAGGGCGCGCACCCATACCCGCAGGGGAACCACGGGAGCACGTGCGCGAAGAGGTTGTTCAACACCGGCTCGAAGCGATCGCCCTGGGCCACGGTGCGCGCGTGCGCGGCGTAGCGGATCGCGGAGTTGTTCGACCGATCGTCGAGCGCGGCGAAGGCCTCCACGCAGCACGGCGGATACCCCAGCATCTCGCCCATCTCCCGCAGGTGCGCCGAGGGGCCCCGAGGGTCGAGGTAGATCTCCCGCGCCCGCGCCGCCGAAGCCTCATCGCGGGTGATGAACAGGTCCACGTGGGTGCCCTCCCCCGCGGGGGTGTTCACCCGCCGACGCACGTCGCGCACGGGGTCGTGGTCGAGGGTGTAGTCCACGCGCGTCACGAAGTGCTTATCGAAGCGAGGGAGCAGGGCCTCGGCCTCGTCGCGCGGGAGGGTGAGGTAGAGCGCGGGCTTGACCCCGGCCTCGAAGGCCATGAGCTCCAGCCGCGGCACCGCGCGCGCGTCGGGGTCCGCGGGGAGCGAGGTCCCCTCGGGGAGGGGGCGCCCCGGAGAGAAGCCCGCGGCCCGCAGGGTCTCCTCCGGGGTCTTCGCCGCCGTCGCGAGCTCCGCGGCGCGGGACCACTCCGGCGCGGGCGGCTCTCGCCGCGGCCCGCGCGGCGAACTCCGCTGCGGCACGGGGTCGTGCAGGATCTCGCGTTGAAAGCGCGAGCCCATGGACCGCACCACGTCCTTCGCCAGCACCGACACGGGCTCGCGCAGACGCTCCGGGTTGCGCCCGAGAAAGCGCGCGATCTCCCCGAGCATCTTGAGCTCCTCGTGCTTGCCCACCGCGCGGTGGATGGCGTCGTGCACCCCGTACGCCCGGTCCGTCGCGAGGTGCTTGAAGCGCCAGGGGACCTCGGCCTCGTAGCCGTAGCGCCGCGCCGAGTCCATCGCCTCGTAGGGGAAGCGCTCGGCGAGGAGCCCCTCGTGCTGCGCCTTGTAGAACAGCGCGGTGTTCGGGTAGAGCCGGAGCTTCGCGCGCGAGAGCTGCCCTCGAAACTCCTGCATCCCGATGCGCTCGGCGGCCTCGAGGTTGAGGGTGATGTCGCGCAGCTCGGTCCAGGGGTTGTAGAGGATGAACCCGAAGGCCGCGCGATCCGCGGAGTACACCCCGGGGTACTTCTCGCGGAGGCGTCGACACTCCAGCACCGCGCGCTCGTTCTGCGCGACGGTCACGCCCTTGTTGTAGAGGTCCAGCTCGCGCTGCGAGAGGCTCTCGATGCCCACGAGAAAGAGCAGGATGCGGTGCCCGAAGCGCCCCGCGGTCTGCAGCGCGCGCTCCATCACGGGCAGCGCGCCGAGCAGCCAGTCGGCGCGCGTCTCGATGAGGATCGACACCGACCGCCTCGTGCGCTCCCCCACGCGCTCAAGGAAGGGCACGAGGTAGGGGAAGGGGTTCTGGTCGTTGACCTGAATCTCCGCCACGTCGGGCTGCGTCGCGAGGATGTTGTCCACCTGCGCGAGCACCGACTGCAGGGTCTC
>Ga0169931_10012075_pt1 | contig 12043 bp, 11 predicted proteins | sample Kivu_15m_20L_FD_129675 | JGI IMG/M metagenome (GOLD analysis project Ga0169931, IMG submission 129675) | Freshwater microbial communities from Lake Kivu, Western Province, Rwanda to study Microbial Dark Matter (Phase II) - Kivu_15m_20L... | ecosystem: Environmental > Aquatic > Freshwater > Lake...
CAACCTGAAGGCTTTTCAAAAAGCTATATGTCATGCTAACCGAGGTGGTCCCATCAACATCATAGTCGCCATACACCAGGATTTTTTCATTCCGGTGCAGGGCTTCTGACAGCCTATTGACCGCGCGGTCCATATCCTTCATAAGAAACGGGTCGTGCAGTTGTTCGAGGTCGGGCCGGAAAAAATTTCGTGCGCTTTCAAATGAGGTTACCTCGCGCTGTGCCAAGAGAGCAGAAATGTTTTTGTCTACCGAAAGCGTTTGCTGTAACAGTTGAGTTACGGCTTCAGAGGGGGTTGTTTTGCGGAGCCAAATTTTTTCCATGCCGCGTAATTACGCAGGAAGAGGGAATAAATTATGCGGGTTTATTCCATTTGGGAATAACTTATACTACCAGCAATCAAGCGCAGTGAAATAATCAGAATGCAACCAAAGTTTGGGGGAATGAGACTTGTGTTTATATCTTCGAAACCTGTAAATACAATTCATCTATGAAAATGCGCTCGCTCGTTTACTTGTTTTTAGCAGTTTTTGCCGGATCTTTTTTCTTGGCAAGTTGCTTAAACGACGATAATAAAATTCCGGATAATTGCTACGATGGTGTCCTCAACAATGGGGAAATAAACATCGATTGCGGTGGTCCTAATTGCGTGGAGTGTGACCATTGCACAAATGGTGTTTGGGAGCCGGAGCGCGGAGAAACATGGCTTGACTGCGGTGGAGAATGTCCCGTTTGTCCTACTTGCGCCAATGGTATACAGGACGGTGATGAGATCGGTATTGACTGCGGTGGTACGTGCGGCGGTTGCGAGCAGCTTTGTGGTGATGGCCTTCTGAACGGACTTGAGGATGATGTCGATTGCGAAAATGAAGGGGAAATACCTTATGGTGGTTGCGATTTCTGTCCGACATGTGTAGACAACATTTTCAATGGAAATGAAACAGGGATAGACTGTGGTGGTCCGGACTGTGATCCATGTTGTTCTACAGGTAATTGTGGTAACGGAATTCAGGATGGACAAGAGTTTTATATTGATTGCGGTGGTAACTCATGTCCAGATTGTGACACGTTATTTTCCTATAAGATTGGCTCAACGGTTTTCAAAACACCGAAGACTGCCTTTATTACGCCATCTTATGACGATATCGCAGGTACGCTTTCTTACACCCTTGAGCCTGCGTATGACACAGACCCGGATGCACCACCGGTGCCCATGGGAAGTTTATCGCTGGTTGTGACACAGCCGGTTTTGGGATGGGCAAGTAGTTTGGGAGCGCCTTTGCAGTACCCCTTGCCATTCACTGACCCAACCCAATACAGCATTGTGTGGACTGATGATTTAGGTTATACCTATTCGTCTGCATTGCCCGGTGGTGAGTGCACGTTCACGATGGTGAAGTTTAAAGAGTTGACAGTTACTGTGGCTGATGTAACGAATGGATGTAACAAACCAATTGGATTCTATCGATTCTTTAGAGGTGTTTTCCAGGGTACATTGGTGGCTGTAGACCCGGACGCACCTGCGCCTACAGTGAGCCTTAGCCAGGGATTATTCCAGTTTACATTCTTGCCTTAAGCACTTAGGCCCTCGCAGAATAATATGCCCGTATGCGCAACCGCATACGGGCATGTTATTTTTAGGTCGAAAGTGTCTGATTTTTACAGGCATTACTATATTTGCGCCCCCAAAACGGGGAGCATGAAATGAATCCGATGGTCAAAATACTTGCAGGCTCGGCCTCCAAATACCTTGGGGAGAGCATCGCCAAGGAGTTTGGCGTTGAGTTGGGTAATGTGATTATCCAGCATTTCAGTGATGGGGAGTTTCAGCCATCCATTGAAGAAACGGTTCGCGGAATGGATGTCATCATTATTCAGTCTACATTTCCTCCCAGCGACAATTTGATGGAGTTGCTCTTATTGATTGATGCCGCGAAGCGAGCCTCAGCCAAGAGAATTGTAGCTGTTATACCGTATTTTGGTTTAGCGCGTCAGGATAGAAAAGATAAGCCACGAGTAGCGATTGGGGCAAAATTGGCCGCCAACCTTTTGACTGCAGCGGGCGTTCATCGCGTTATTACCATGGATTTACACGCAGAACAGATTCAAGGGTTCTTTGAGGTTCCGGTGGACCATTTGTATGCGTCAACTATTTTCGTTCCATACCTAAAGTCTTTAAACATTCCTGATTTGCTTATTGCTGCGCCTGATACGGGTGGCACAAAGCGCGCAAATGCCTATGCGAAGTTGTTAGGAAGCGACCTTGCCATTTGCTATAAGCAGCGCAAGGTGGCCAACCAGGTAGAAAGCATGACGGTGATTGGTGATGTGCAGGGTAAGAATGTAGTTATTGTCGATGATATGTGCGACACCGCCGGCACCTTGTGTAAGGCAGCTGAAGTGATGATGAAGAATGGAGCGCTGTCGGTGCGCGCGATATGCACGCACCCGGTATTGAGCGGCCAGGCTTATGAGCGAATCCAAGATTCGGTGTTGAAGGAAATTATTGTGACAAACAGCATTCCTCTTAAAGCGGATCGCCCACAGGAAAAAATTAAAGTTTTGAGCATTGCTTCATTGTTTGGTGGAGTGCTTACTAACTTGATGGATAACCGCAGCATTAGCAGCAATTTTATTATTTCGTAAATCATTAAAATTTAAATACATGAAACAAGTCTCATTGAGCGGCTCTCCGAGAGAGAGCGTAGGAAGAAAGGGCGCAGAGGAATTGCGTAGAAATGGTCGCATTCCAGGTGTTATTTACGGTGGAGGATCACAAGTTCCATTCAGCGTTTCACGCAATGACTGGGATAAGATTATTGCCCGCCCCGACACCCTTCAACTCAATATTGAAGTAGGTGGCAAGACGTACCCAACGATTGTTCAGGAAATGCAAATGAATCCTGTAACGGATATGGTTACGCACATTGACTTATTGGAATTGATTCCGGGTAAAGTTGTGAAGACCACATTGCCTGTTCGCACAGTAGGTGTATCAGAAGGTGTTCGCAACGGTGGTAAGCTGTTGATCAACTACCGCAAGGTGCGTATCAGCGGCAAGCCTGAAGCAATTCCGGATGAAATCCAAGTAGATATTTCAGCCATGAAAATCGGAGATATGATTCGCGTACGCGACATCAAAATTGATGGCTGTAAGGTGCTGGAGGCCGAGGCTTCAGCTATTGTTTCAGTGCAGGTAACGCGCGCTGCTATGGCAGATGCTGCTGCCGCAGCTGCTGCAGAAAAGAAGAAGTAATCGTTTGGCGAAGTACTCGTAAGTTCGTTGCATGAAATTCCTTATCGTAGGTTTAGGAAACATAGGCAGCGAGTATGCGGAGACTCGTCACAACATAGGATTTAAAGTGTTGGACGCCCTTGCCGGGGCGTCCAATGTTTTTTTTAAGACAGAGCGTTACGGTGATTTATGTGAGTTAAAGCATAAAGGCAGGACGTTCATTTTACTCAAGCCAAGCACCTTCATGAACTTGAGCGGAAACGCAGTACGATATTGGATGCAGCAGGAAAAGATTGCATTGGAAAACGTGCTGATCATTACGGATGACTTGGCCTTACCTTATGGAAAGCTGCGCATGCGGGGCCAGGGGAGTGATGGCGGACACAACGGACTGAAACACATCAACGAAATCTTGCAAACCACTCAATACGCCCGTCTTCGTTTTGGAATAAGTGCAGAGTTTGCAAAGGGCCATCAGGTTGATTATGTGCTGGGCATATGGAGCGAGGACGAGCGAGAAACACTCAAGGCTCATATTGAACGAGCCATGAAGGCGGTTTTTTCATTCGGGCTTATCGGCTTGGCTCGCACTATGAATGACGTCAATACGAAGTGACGGATTCCTGCCCGAAAGAAAGATACTGGGTTGGATTTACAGGGGCGCCATTTTCCCATAGCTCGAAATGCAAATGAGGACCATCACTGTTTTCGCCGGAGTCTCCAATAAAAGCAATCGATTCGCCTGCCTTCACCATGTCACCGACCTTTCGGAGTAACACAGCATTGTGCTTGTAGACAGATATCAGGTTATTTGCGTGTTGAATAGAGATGATATTGCCGTCGTCGGCGGTGAATGAAGCGGCGATTACAGTGCCGTCAAGTACGGATTTTACCGGATCGTCTTTCGGTGCAACCAGGTCGATTCCGTAATGACCCTCTTTTGGATTAAACGCACTGAAGATGGTCCCGTTTACGGGTTTGAACAGGATCAACCCTTTTTTTCGATCTTCTGTTTCCTCCACAGCTTCAATACTAAAGCGGTCTTGCTCGGAAATTTTCTGACGCATAGATTGATCGAGCTCGCTGATATCGTAGTTCAGGTTTGGGCTACCCGAAAGTGTCTCTGAGCTGTCGGCAGTGTTGTTGAGTATACCGCCGTTGAGTATTGTTTTGATATCGTTCAGGTATCGCTCGTTTTTACGCACCATATCGTAAAGTGAGTCTGCTTGAAGGCGCGCTATTCTCGCCTCTTCCCGGTAACCGGTAGAGGTATAGTCCGGTATAACGTAATTCTTGAGTGGGGTGAACGCAACGAGCAAGTAAATAAGCGACCCAAACACAATTAACATCCCTCCAAACATGATGATTAGATTGAGCGGGGTTAGAGAATAAGAAAGTTTTTCTTCGAATGTAGATTCGTTGAGTACCGTCAACCGGAAGCGGCTTTTGAGCTTCTTGAGAAGCTTTTTACGTTTTGGTTGAGGGGTTGCTACCATTTTTTAATTCGAATCTTTACCTGAACGAACAATTCCGCACAAAAATGAAATAATTTTGACGCAATTCTGTTAGAAGCGGGCAATAAAATCTACTCTTTGTGAATATTCGTTTTTCGGGTCGTGCTGTATTCGTTTTAATGCTTTTGGTTTTTTTGGTTGCTTGCTCAACTAAGAAGGATGGCACAGCCTATCGACTATATCACAATATGACAGGCCATTATAATGGCTATTTCAATGCGAATGAGCTCGTGATAAAGGGTGCAAATACTCTTTCGGCGAATCACCAGGACGATTACGATAAGCTATTGCCTATCTTTATATACGGCACGCCGGAAGAGGCGAAGGCTATTTTTCCCGACATGGAAAAGGCAATTGCCAAATGCGAGAAGGTAATCAGTCGTCACACGATTAAGGATGATTCAAACGAGGATAAGAAGCATCCGGAGTTTAATAAGTGGATTGATGACAACTACATGGTGATAGGTCAGGCTTATTTCTACAAGCAGAGTTATTACAAGTCGGCGGATATTTTCCAGTATGTAAATCGAAAATTCAAGAAACCGGCCGCATCGGTTCGCAGCAACACCTGGCTTGCCAAGACCTATGTAGAAGAGAAGGAATATGGAAAAGCTGTTCAAGCATTAACTCGTGCAGAGGGTGAATTGGATAAGGAAGAAGTCAGCAAGAAACAGAAGGCGGAATATCATTTAGCCTTTGCTGACGTTTATGTGCACCAAAAAAAATGGGACAAAGCCGCAGGTGAACTGGAGAAGAGTCTGGAGTTCATGGAAAAGAAAAGAGAGCGTGCTCGTCCTCATTTTATCCTTGCACAGCTCTACCAGCAGATGAATCGTAGTAGTGATGCTATGACGCATTATGAGGCCGTAGTTCATTCCCGTCCGCCATACGAGTTGGAATTTCATGCGCGTATCAATAAGGCACTTTCATACAGCAGAACAGGCGGAAGCTCCGGAGAAATTCAGAAGGAGCTATTCAAGATGCTGAAGGATGAAAAGAACGCTGACTATGTGGATCAGATCTACTACGCTTTGGGTGACATTGCCTGGGAGGAACAGCGCAGAGAAGATGCGATTGGTTTCTATCAGAAATCAATAGAATCCAATACGACCAACGCAAAGCAACGCGCCAAAGCATTTTTGCGATTGGCCGACTTGTATTTTGACGAAAGACAATATGCACAGGCCCAGATTTATTACGACAGCACACTTGCGAAGATTGATAAGGAGCATGATCGTTACGTGGTAATTAAAGCAAGGGCTGAATCATTAACCGAGCTGGTCGGCCATTTGAACGCAATTGAGTTGTACGACAGTCTTAATGTGATTTGCGCGCTTAGCCCGGCTGAGCTGGACAAGAAGGTGCAAGCCATGGCAGATCAATTGGCTTATGCGATGGAGCAAAAGCGACTGGAAGATGAACGGCTTGCGGCTGAGGCGGCGGCTGCAGCGCAGGAATCGGGTATAAGCGGAACTTTCTGGTGTTATAATGAAGAGCTCAAGGAAAATGGAAAGAATACGTTCGCTGATGAATGGGGAGACAGACCGCTCAAGGACTATTGGCGTTTACAATCGAAACTTGCTGAGAGTTTTGGTCCGGGAGAAGAGGTAACGACATTGCAGGAGGCGTCGGATGACAGCACAGGAACTGCTGTTCAGGACCAATACAAGACTCCCTCGGCGGAAGAATTGAAGAATTCATTGCCATGTGCAAATGCGGCGGAGATGCTGGGAATAAAAAAGGCGGCTGCTGAGGGGTATTACAACGCCGGTGTGGTATACAAGGAAAAACTGGATGATGATGATAATGCCATCAGCACTTGGGAGGAATTGCTGGCTAACATGGATGAGAGCGGCTATCATCCAACAACCTATTATCAGCTTTTCCGCACATGGCTTGCCAAGGAGGGGACTAAGGGTTACGTAAAGAACCCATTCTGCGAGAGCTGCAATTCGAAGTATTGGGGCGACGAAATAAAGACTCGTTACCCGGGGAGTGATTGGGCGATGTTGGTCGACAATCCCGGTTATCTGGATATACAGGACATGAAGAAGGCGAAAGAGAACGAGGCTTACCAATTGGCTTATAATTACTACACAGCACGCAGTTATAGTAAAGCCAGGGTATACTGCGATAGCATGATCACGGCTGAGCCATCGAATAGTTTGCTTTGTAAGTATAAATTGCTGCGAGCCATATGTGTTGGTTATTCAGACGCTCCTTATGGCATCAAGGAAAACTATCAGAATGAATTGAATCGCCTGGTTCAGGAATGCGCAGGAACGGAAGAGGCTTCGCGTGCTGATCAGTTGCTCAGAGTTCTGAATGCGTCGGATGAAGTTAACACCTCCGGACCCGGTCAACCTACAAATCCTCTGCCCGTCGATACATCAGAGCAAACCGTGTCATCAGATTCTACGGCGTTCGACAATGGACCGTATGTATTTGACGCCGCCGCAGAACACTACTTAGCGGTAATTATGCCTGTAAACGGAAGTGATATTAATGCGGCAAAGGCATCGGTTGCGGATTTCAATTTGATGTTTTTTAATTCGTCGCAATTGCGTGTTACAAACAACCTATTGGACAAAGACAATCATATGTTGCTGGTGAAATCCTTTAAGAAGCCTGAAGATGCGAAGCAGTATTACGGAGCATTCATAAGTGATACGGATAAGTTGGCATCGGTTAACGTGAGTGGCAACCAGGTTTTTTTGATTTCCAAACAGAATTACATAGCTTTGTTCAAGGGCAAGGATTACTTGTTGTATCTCGATTTTTTTGCGCGGCACTATTAATTTGCGCGGCACTATTAATTTGCGCCCAACCAAAACCATGTTTCAGAAAAACACTAAATCCATGGCAAAATACACTGAGCCGGTGCCCGATATGGGCATCAATCGAATCGTGGAGGGTACGAGTATCGAGGGGGAGATTCGATGTGAGAGCAACATTCGTATTGATGGCACTTTCGTTGGTAATCTTTCAACGAAAGGCCGCCTTGTAATTGGTCCTGCGGGGCGAATTGAAGGAACCGTAAATTGTCAAAACGCAGAAATAGAGGGTTTGGTAAAGGGGAAGCTCTACGTACAGCAAATGCTTTCACTGAAGGGCACAGCTAAGGTAGAGGGAGATATTTTTACGGATAAGTTGGCGGTGGAGCCGGGCTCTTCATTTACCGGAGCATGCAACATGGGTGCGAAGGTGAAGGAAATGAAAAAAGAAGGCCAAGCTGATGCAATCATCACAGCCGCCCAATAAGGCAAGCAGCAATTCGATTTTACGCTATACATCGCTGGCCACTCAAATGGGCATCACCATTTTTCTGGGCGTATGGGGCGGTATTAGGCTTGACCAATATTTTCACTTTCAAACTCCCATCATGACCCTTGTTTGTTCCCTGTTAGGGGTAATCATGGCTGTTTATATTGTGATACGGGATGTGCTACGCAAGCGCTGATATTTGCACCTATGAATGCTAAAGCCTTTTTGATTCCATTAACGGTTGCTACAGTATTGTTGTATGTGCTGGCAATGGTTGTGTTATTCGTGTCTAAGAAGAGCATGCCTGATGCCGTCTGGGTTTTGATTCCGTTGTATGGTGTTGTAACCTATTTCCTGTATCAAATGATTGCCTCAGCGAGCGCGAAGACACCTCATCGCTTTATTGCATCCGTAAACGCGTCAGTACTTGTGAAGCTATTCATGTCTGCAATTATTGTTGGTGGATATTTCTATCTTCAGTTACCGGGTAAGAAGGCCCTTGCGCTGGCAATTATGGGTATTTACGCCATTTACACCTCAGTACTTATTCGCGCATTACTTCCTGTTATTCGCAAAGGAAAGCCATGAGTAGTTTGCGGGAATATCAGGCCATAGGATTGATGAGCGGCACATCGCTCGATGGCTTGGATATAGCGCATTGTACATTTAAACGCGATGAGCAGTGGCACTTTGAACTGCATCATACTTCTACCATCTCATACAATGAAGAATGGAAAGAAAGACTGCGCAGTGCGCATTTATTATCCGGATTAGAACTGGCACAGCTGCATGTCGATTTAGGTCGGTTGCATGGAGCATGGGTGAAAAGTTTTATAGAATCAAATTCGCTTAACCTTGATTTCATCGCCTCGCATGGCCACACTATTTTTCATCAGCCGCAACTTGGCATGACCTATCAGATTGGAAGTGCTGCGCATATTGCTGCTGTTACCGGCGTTGATGTGATAGCCGACTTTCGAACCACTGATGTAGCGAATGGAGGTCAAGGTGCGCCGCTAGTTCCTATAGGCGACTTGTGGTTGTTTGGTGATTATGCAATGTGTTTGAATTTGGGAGGTATTGCGAATGTTTCGGTGAAGGAGTCGCTCCAAATAGAAGCGTTCGACATTGGTTTGTGCAACATTGCCCTCAATCATTATGCGGAAAAATTGGGCTCAGCATATGACCGAGACGGCGTTTTTTCGAGAGAAGGCAATCTGAATGAGTCATTGCTTGAGCGATTAAATAATCTTGCTTTTTATAAGCATTCCGGACCTAAATCGTTGGGTGTGGAGTTTTGGCTGAATGAGGTTCTTCCATTGATTCGGCAATTGGGCGTGAATGCGAAGGATGCGCTCCGCACACTTACGGAGCACATCGCTATTCAAATTGGCCGCGCATTGAGTGGTCGGGAGTCGGGAGAAGTGTTGGTCACAGGCGGTGGCGCACATAATCGATATCTGATGGAACGAATAGCAATGCATTCAACGCATAAGATTGTTATCCCGGAAAAGAGGATAGTTGATTTCAAAGAGGCACTAATCTTTGCTTTTTTAGGTGCGTTGCGTATGGCGGGTGAACCCAATGCGCTTGCCTCGGTTACCGGAGCGAAGCGTGACACTGTTGGTGGAGCTGTATATAGCGCTCGATAGTATTTCTCGTTCTACCTTAGCCCCGAAAATCAAGGCTATGAAAGACCTACTGGAGAAATACGAAAACAAGCGTCCGGAAATTGTTTTTGAGTGGAAGGATCCATTCACAACCGCAGAAGGATGGGTAGTTATAAACTCATTGCGGGGCGGTGCAGCCGGCGGAGGAACGCGTATGCGAGCGGGATTGGATAAGCGCGAAGTCGAGTCGCTTGCGAAAACCATGGAAATTAAATTTACGGTAAGCGGACCTCAAATTGGAGGCGCTAAAAGCGGAATAAACTTCGACCCACGCGACCCTCGCAAGCATGAGGTTCTGGAGCGCTGGTTTGCTGCAGTAACGCCACTTCTCAAACATTACTATGGAACCGGCGGTGATTTGAATGTGGATGAAATTCATGAAGTAATTTCCATTACCGAGGAGTGTGGTATATGGCATCCGCAGGAGGGTGTTTTTAATGGCCATTTCGGACCCACAGAAGCACAGAAGGTAAAGCGTATTGGCAATTTGCGTCAGGGTGTTGTCAAGGTCTTGGAAGATGAATCCTTTAGTCCGGATGTTGAAAGAAAGTATAAGGTTGCCGATATGATTACCGGCTTTGGAGTTGCGGCCTCTGTGAAGCATTACTACCATTTGTGGGGAGGTGATTTGAAAGGTAAACGCGTACTGGTTCAGGGCTGGGGAAACGTTGCGGCGGCCGCGGCATATTACTGTGCCCAGCAAGGAGCGGTTGTAGTGGGAATTATTGATCGAGCAGGTGGTATTATAGATGAAGCGGGGCTGGATTATGAGGCTATAAAAAGACTTTTTTTGGAGCGCGATGGCATGCAGCTTGGATCCGAAAAACTAATGAGTTTTGAGGAGGTAAATGCGCGTATTTGGGATGTTAAGGCCGATGTGTTTTTGCCCTGCGCTGCATCACGTTTAGTAACCGATGATCAGATGAAGCGGATGATTGCTGCGGGTTTGAGTGTGGTGAGTTGTGGCGCTAATGTGCCTTTTGCCGATGCGCAGATTTTCTACGGGCCGATAGCCGAGTATACCGATGAGCAAATCAGTGTGATTCCCGACTTCATCGCCAATTGTGGAATGGCGCGAGTGTTTGCATACCTCATGAGTAACGGAGATGTAGACATGAGTGACAGAGGAATTTTTGAAGATACTTCCAAGACGATTGAGGATGCATTGAAGCAAATTCATTCGACGCATAAATCGAAGACAGGTATTACCAAAGCGGCATTTGAAATTTCATTGAAAAAACTGGTTTAATGGAAATAGCGATACTGGCAATTTTTATCATTGGCTATATCTGTATTGCAGCAGAACACGCCATAAAAATTGATAAGGCAGCAACAGCACTTTTAACGGGGACACTATGCTGGACGCTCTATTTTATTAGTGGCGGCGCCGGACACGAAGTAGCAACACATGCGGCTGATATTGCGCATGCGGATGTATATGAAGTCCTTGATGGCAAACTGATGCATCATCTGCAAGAAATCGCAGGGATACTGCTTTTTCTAATGGGCGCTATGACCATTGTTGAGTTAATTGATGCGCACGAAGGGTTTAAGGTTATAACCGACCGCATTACTTCGAGGAGTAAAGTGAAACTAATGTGGATTGTGGCGTTGTTGTCCTTCTTCTTGTCGGCAGCACTCGATAATTTGACCACTGCAATTGTGATGATTTCACTTACACGTAAACTTATAGATGACCAGCAAACGCGCTGGTTTTTTGGAGGTATTATCGTGATAGCCGCCAATGCAGGTGGGGCGTGGTCGCCAATTGGTGACGTTACGACCACCATGCTCTGGATAGGTAATCAGATTACAGCAGGCTCAATAGTGCCTAGTATTTTTCTGCCGAGTTTGATAAGTGTGATTGTACCGCTTGGAGTTCTTTCGTTTATAATGAAGGGTGATGTGAAACGCCCGGACTTTAAAGAGCATATAGAACACCAAGCGAGTCGTCGAGATCAGCGACTCGTATTTATACTCGGTGTTGGCGGCTTGTTGTTAGTCCCCATATTTAAAACGGTCACTCATTTACCTCCGTTTATGGGAATGATGTTTTCGCTCGGATTAATCTGGATGGTGACGGAGTTGATTCACAGTCGGAAGATTATGGAAGAGCGTAGCCGTTACAGCGCTTTACAGGCCTTGCGTAAGATTGATATGCCCTCAGTTTTGTTCTTTTTAGGAATCTTACTTGCGGTCGGAGTGTTGAATGAAACCGGACAATTGACGCTGCTTTCAGCTTTTTTGAAAGACAGCTTGGGCAATATCTACACGATAAATATGGCAATAGGTGTATTGTCGGCAATAATCGATAATGTGCCTTTGGTCGCCGCCTCGATGGGCATGTATGAAGTGTCGCCG
>Ga0169931_10012076_pt1 | contig 12042 bp, 7 predicted proteins | sample Kivu_15m_20L_FD_129675 | JGI IMG/M metagenome (GOLD analysis project Ga0169931, IMG submission 129675) | Freshwater microbial communities from Lake Kivu, Western Province, Rwanda to study Microbial Dark Matter (Phase II) - Kivu_15m_20L... | ecosystem: Environmental > Aquatic > Freshwater > Lake ...
CGGTAGTACCACGTTGCTATCCGCAGACCGATGAGACGGCAGGACCGCTGCACGCTCAACCGAAAGCAATCTTGTATCCATCGTGCAATATCTCGGCGCCGGTAGACCGCTAAATCTTTTTTTAACCACCTCCTGCAGGATGTGACGATCCAGCGTCAAATCCGCTACCAAGCGCTTCAGGCGCGCGTTCTCGTCTCGCAGTTGACGCAGCTCCCGCACCTCAAGAAGGCCTAGGTTCCCGTATCGCTTCTTCCAGACGTAGAACGTCGCTTCGCTGATACCCATCTGCCGACAAACATCCCCAACCGGCTGACCTGCGTCAGCTTGCTTGAGCGCAAATAGGATCTGTTCTTCGGTGAACTTCGATTTCTTCATCGCTTCCTCTCCTTGCATCGCAAGGACCCCGGAAGCACCTTACTCCAGTTGTAAACTCATACGAAATAACGGGGTGACGTCAATGGCTGCGTAACGTCTACTTCTCAGCCCCACCAGAAATGGGGGGATTACCATGAGCCCATTATTAAAGAGTCAACTACATGGGATACATCCGACGGAAGTAATCAATCGTTCGACTAAGCCCTTCTTCGAGCTCCACCGAGGGGAGCCACCCTAGCTCTTTTTGCGCAAGAGCGATAACCGGCTGGCGTTGTTTAGGATCGTCTGAGGGGAGTGGACGGAAAATCAATTTTGATCTACCGCCAACCTGCCGAAGTACTTCCTCAGCAAGGGCGAGTATTGTGAACTCGCGTGGATTTCCCAAGTTCACTGGCCCAGTCAACTCGGCATCGCTCTCCATCATGCGTGTGAACCCATCAATCATGTCGCTGACGTAGCAGAACGAGCGAGTCTGGCTACCATTCCCGAAGATAGTAATGTCCTCTCCTCTCATAGCCTGTATTATGAAGTTACTGACAACGCGCCCATCATTTGGGTGCATTCGGGGGCCATAGGTGTTAAATATTCGCACGACCTTTATTTCAAGCCTGTGTTGCCGATGATAATCAAAGAATAGAGTCTCCGCACATCGCTTTCCCTCGTCATAACACGATCTCACCCCAAGTGGGTTGACCCGACCCCAATAGCTTTCCGGCTGAGGGTGAATTTCAGGGTCACCATAAACTTCGCTGGTCGATGCCTGGAACACCCTCGCCTTCGTTCTCTTGGCGAGACCAAGCATGTTAATCGCTCCATGCACGCTAGTTTTTGTCGTTTGAACAGGGTCGTACTGATAATGCATTGGCGATGCTGGGCACGCCAAGTTATATATCTCATCGACCTCTAAATAGAGCGGAAAGGTTACATCATGGCGGATAACTTCAAAATTCCGACAGGCAGCAAGGTGAGCAATATTGTCCTTCGTTCCCGTGAAAAAATTATCTACACATAGTACGTCCTGACCATCCTTTACCAGTCGATCACATAGATGCGAACCAAGAAACCCCGCCCCTCCCGTTACTAATATGCGTTTACGCACTCCGTACTTTCTCATTGCAGACCCCTCAATAAGATTCTGTTCGCTAACTTCCAATTTTCTAAGAAGTATAAGATCGAGTCAGAGACACCAAAATGGAAGCCAGAAATCGGCGCATACCAAACATCAAAACCGATACAGCTTCATGAATTGTTCGTGCAGCACGCCAATTACGTGATTCCTAACGGGCTACCCGAGAACAGCGACCTAGTAAGCAACCTCCGACGCGATTATCTCCAACTAATCGCATGGATTTCTAGACGGCCATTGCACTTAATCCACCCGACGCTTCCAAAGAAGCCACTCCGGCATAGCACTGGCTCCATAATGACTCTTTACCACCCAAGATCACTCTGAAGCATACCCGCATAGACCGACTCTAACTCCCTAGCGAAGCGCTGAACGTCAAACAGCCTGTTTAGCTCTTGAGACCCTGCCATAGCGCGTTTGATGTTCGCTAGGAGCTGCCGATCGTTAGCTATCGTAACTGCAAGGTTGTGGTAGTGTAATTCACTGCGAACCACCAACTGTGGCAAGCCAATCGAATTCAGAAGACTCCCCGCCACCCGACTGGCGAAACTCTCTCCGGCGCGAGTGATTATAGGGATATTCATTGACAGGGCATCGCTAGCAGTGGTGTGCGCGTTATATGGGTAAGTATCGAGGAATAAATCAATAAACGCGTGCCTGTCAATATGGGCCTGATGTCCCACACGGGGCGCGAAAATAAGTCTGTTTTTATCAAAACCTCGTTTCTCACACTCTCTCCTCAGATTTGCTGACACTTTAATATTGTCCTCTAGAAGCCATAAAACACTCCCCGGAACATCCCTCAGTATTCTTACCCAAAGGTCAAATATGCTGGGCGTGATCTTCCAGCTATTATTGAAACAACAAAATACGAACGCGCTATCGGGTAAACCCAACTCCGCCCTTTTTAAATAGTGTCCAGCGGTCCTTGGCCGTAAGCTATTCGGCTGATAGCAGTTCGGCAAGCGAATCACTTTTTCCGTATAAAACCCCTCAGCGGCGGCGGGTATTATAAACTCGTCTCCGATGATATAATCTATTTCACTTATCCCCATCGTCCCTGGAAAGCCCAAAAAATTTATCTGATGCGGAGCCACTCGGGATTTGAAAATTCCAGTGCGACAGTACGTAGTAAACCCGTTAAGATCAATCGCTATATCGAGCTTGTGCGACCGAGCGAGGGTCACGACATCCTCGTCAGATAAACCACGAATATCGACGAACAATTCGAAGCAACTTTTAACGCGTCGGGTCATCTCATCTCCGTCTCCAGGCGCGAAAGAGTACGCGAGAAGCTCAAACCGATCACGACAGTGATTCTCAAGCACCCCAACAATCAGCGCCGACACCGCATGCTTTCTGAAATCCGACGAAAAGTAGCCAACCCTAATCCGCCGCCCGAACGCCGCCGATTCTAATTTAGGGCGCCAATCAGGCGATGCACGCTGACGCGAAATGAGCCGCGACCCATAATTTTCTGCGTTTTTCCTCTGCATCAAAGCAGATTCAATCAGCCCTGTGACGACTAAGGGATGAAAACTCCCATTTCCACTATTGATCTCTGATTCGATAAATTTTTTATTTTCGTAGAAGTCGTCCCAAAAACACGTCTGCATTTGCAAATGAATCCGATGTCCAATTATTGACGTTGGATCGGAGAGCTTGGACTCAAGGCTTGCGCATATCGACATTGCCTCGTCGAACGCCCGTGACTTATGGAAAATATTTAGAAGGTTTGTTAGGCTTGTAACATCACCTGGGTATTCCCGTAAGGTATGCTCAATCACCTTTAACGCTTCGACTTTGTCGTTCTCTAGTAAATAAATCTCTGCAAGAGAGATTAACGCTCCATAGTCTGCAGGCGAGCCGACTAGCACCCGGCGATAATCGTTTTTTGCCTCCTCAAGTCTATTCAGACTCTTAAAAATAGCGCCCCTGTTGTAGAGGGATTCTCCATAGTTGGGATCCAAATGGATTGCTTCATTAAAATCCTCTAATGCACCGGAAAAATCTTGTAAGTCCCGCTTGACAACACCTCGATTGTTAAGAGTTTCCTTATTCCCTGGGAAACGCTCACACGCAATGTTGTAGTATTTCAAGGCGGTCGATAAATCATTAAGCTTTTGGTAGCACAGCCCCAGGTTCATGATCGGGGCTATCGCTGAGTGGTCCGACGCGATCGCTTGAGAAAAGATTGATTTCGCCTTCTCAAATTTTGAAGTGTTAACAAGAGCAGCTCCGTAACTCATCAATTCATAAAAGTTGAACGTTACTAAATCGCTCTCTATTTCTTCAAAAACATCACAGGCGTCTTGATATGCTTCGAGCTCACATAGTGAAATAGCGAGATATTTTTTCGCTAACCCATTAGAAGAGTTGTTTATTATTGCTTCCCTGAATGTTAAAGTTGCATCCTTAAACCGCCCCATTATTAACTGTATTCTTCCCAGAATAGTTCGGGCTTCATCGTCTTGGGGGTTATAACAAACGGCGCGGCCGGCCATTTCCAGTGCCTCAACTAATCTGCCATCGTCGGCCATAATAATCGATAAACCCTTTAGAGCGATTTCGGATTCTCCGTTCACAGCTAATACGGATTTATATATGTTTTCGGCGTCATTTAAATTTCCGAGACGGTGGGTGAGCTCACCGAGTAGTTCGAGATCAACGGGATCGGCAGTGTTCATTTTCAAGTCATGTAGAATTTTCGAATAAGCACTATAGTTTTCTTTAGGGTCGAAATACTCAAGAAGATTTCGCGCTTTCACGAATCCTCGAAGACTGCTTTTGTCGCAATCAAAATCGTCAAACTCTTTCATAAAATTGACTTGAACCGGCGCCTTGTATGCGTACTATAGCCTTGAGATTTTAACAATTTTTATCTCAGACCTTCCTGTCGACTTGGCGGTTTGGTGTTTCGTACGACCATTTTTGATGTGGCGATACCTGCTTAAGTGCTTTCAGCGGTAAAGTGAGCGCGACCGCGATGTTCGCTAATCAACTCGCCGATGCTCTGCGAAACCTCCTCGAGCGGAGCGCGCCAGCAATTCTTTTTCAGCTGCCTAAACACTTTTATAGATTCATACCATAAATTATCCGGTCTCTTTACGCCCCAACGCCATTCGGGGAACGACCCCACAATTACATTTGTGGATTTCCCCATAGCGCCTGATAAATGGGCGATACTGGTGTCTACAGTTACTACAGTGTCCATATGAGTTATTAACGCTGCGGTGTCTTTAAACGCTCGGTCGGCTCCTTGGTCAATTATGTCAATAAATTGTGTGATGTCACTTTTCTCCAATTCCCTCGCATCGGTCGTACGAATTTCTTTTTGAAGACAGAAGTAATCGGCACCTTTTGGTAGCCATGGGATTAGGGACGCCAGCGCGATACTTCGATTAGAGTCTCCCCTTTGAAGAGCTCCTCCGTTCCAAACTAGACCAACTCTTGGTCGCAGTTTTTTTCCGAGTCGAACTCGCCAAATTTCCACGTCCGCCGGATCCGCTTTTAGGTAACCGCTTCGAAAGGGAAAGTTTCCGAACGCATTTAGCGCAAAGGGCAATGACATTAGGGGACAGTGGAGGTCGAATGGGGGAATTTCATCCCCTCTCGCGACGATTTCGGAAATTCCTGGAAGTTGTCGAAGTATGCCAACGAGCGGTCGGGGCACCTCTAAAATCACGCGATATCCTCTCAAGGAGACCTGATGAACGAATCGAGAAAATTGTATAACGTCGCCGAGCCCTTGTTCAGCATGGAGAAGAATCGTGCTTCCATAAGGCGCGGCCTGCCCGAACCATAGGGGCTGAAAAAATTGTCTTTTGGAGAGATAAGCATCACGACTTCTATTCCAACGTCGTTCGTACCACATCCATCCCTCTTGAAAACGCTCCGCGGCGAGCAACGCGAGTGACTTATTCCACATCGCGATATTTCTCGCGTCTAACGATAGCGCCTTGTCGTACATCTCGATCGCGAGATTTAAATCTCCATTCTGATGAAATATTACTCCTCTATTAAAATATTGCTTCGCCGAGTTTGGTTCGAGATTGATCCCAGCGGAACTCGCCTTCAACGCAGACTCCATTTCACCAACGCCATCGAAAGCCAGCGCGAGACTAGAGTATGCGGGTCCGTTTTTCGAATCGTGCGTGATCGCTTTTTTTAAAGTGACGACTGCATCCGGAAAGTTTTCAAGCTCGATGAGGGAGTTTCCTATATTTAATAGCAAGTCTGTGGTAATCGGGCCTAGACGCATAGCGTTTTCTAAGTCCGAAATTGCGCTCTGATACTTACCTAATAAGTGATAGACCAACCCTCTACTGCAAAAGGCGTCGTAACTCTGACTATTTATCTCAATGGCTTTAGTGAAACATCTCTCAGCTTCATTCAACTGGTTACTTAAATAATATATTATACCCTGAGCGATAGATCCTTCATCAGAGCTGGGCGAAATTTTTAACCCTATTTCTAAGATATCCTGAGCTCCAGACAAATTTCTCTGCGCAGCCAACAATCTACTCAGCCTAAAGTATGGTTCCGCTAAATGCGGGATCGTATTTATAATAAAACGGTATGCCTCTATTGCATCTTCGGTAAGCCCTTTTTTGGCAAGTACGTTTGCCCGATTACATAAACCCTCGGCACAAAACGGATTTAGGGCGATCGCTTGATCATAATGGATCAGTGCTTCCGGATAGCGGCCCGCCTCTTGCAAACAGTCTGCAAGACACAACATCAAAGAATGGTCGGTCGGCACTAACGAACTCGCCAGTGTGAGCTTTTGTACTGCTAACTCATAATTTTTACGGCTCATCGCCGAGATACCATACAGTTGAAGTGCCCGGCCGTCGGATGGGTCAAGCGATAGTTGTCCGTCAAGGATCTTCTCCGCCGATTCATAGTCACCGGCGCTAATCGCATTGGCCGCGGACGAAAGATTCGATTGTCGCGCTGCGTTCATCGTGAAAACTCTCGTATTTTAGCTTGAGGAATTGTCAACGGCTCCGACGTTGCAATCCTCGGGGTTCCTATTTTTAAAAACGACAGACTTTATTAATGTCTCAAATTTTTCGCAGTATTCTCGCCCGTGCTTTTCATTATGCTGGTTAAAGCTACGTAACCGAGTAGTCAGATCTTTAAGTTTTCTAGGGTTTCGATATAACGATATCGACCTTGTCACATAACTGCTTAAGTCCCTGCAAACGAGCTCTTCCAAACCACGCTCGCGTAGCAAACTCGATCCCACTCGACTTGCAAAACTCCGGCCTTCCAAGGAGACCATCGGAACGCCCATCCCTAACGAGTCACTTGCGGTCGTATGGCCGCCGCACGGGAAAGTATCCAAAGAGAGTGCTACGCTTCGATATCTACTAAGATGGACTTCTGGCTGTGTTCGAGGAACAAAAGTCACACGGGAAATCACGCTTGGAGAATTGCGCAACACGAACTCCGTGAGATTTCGCTTCGCCTCAGCGTTATCCGCTAAAATAACCAAAAAACCTTTGTCGCAGACGCTGAGAATTTGTATCCATGCTAACAGCATATCCCGAGTAATTTTAAACTGCGCGCCCAATGAACCGAAAACAAATGCGCCTGGAGGAACCACTCCACTAAGGTCCGACTGTTCCTTTACTCTCTTGAACCGACGAAAATCATTAGGCTGGAAGCACGGGTTCAGTCTAAGAACGTTTTCCGTAAAATGCCTTTCCTCACCGATTGGGATAGTGGTATCATCGCCGATGATGTAGTCTAAAGACCGCCCTCCGGAGGTTCCGGGATATCCCAAAAACCCAATTTGGTTTGGCGCGATTCGGCCTTCAATGATGTCAAATCGATTTTTACCGGTATGTCCTTTTAGGTCGACTGCAACATCTAAATCGAGGGACCGTAAAAACGAAATCGCCTTACTTTTCGCAACTTTTCCTAGGGATATGTAATTATGGCCAAGCCGTCTTACCGCTTGTGTTTTTTTGTCCCGGGACTCATCGCTTAGGTCGACGAGGAACACCTCGAAACACGAGGAATCAATTCTTCGCAGTAAGTCAAACATCAGCCACATCGTCGCGTGCGCGTAATAATCGGAAGATAGAAAGGCAACTCGAATAGGGTCGCTTTTTATTTTTCGAATTTCTTTACTATCTAAAGTAACGTGTTCTAATTTTTTCGCGTAATTTTCCGCGGCCAACCTTTGTAGCACGGGATCATCTGTCACCGTGACAACGACCCAAGGCTCGATGGCGCAGACCCCATTTCGAATTAAATCAAAGGCATTTTTTAAATACGTTTCGCGAATACTCCATGAACAAATCTGATCGGCTGTGTGAATCAACTCTCCGTGAAGAAAGTCTCTAGAAGGATCAGCGATAATTACCTTTTCGAAGCAAGGAACGGCGTGACCGAGGTTCCCAAGGCCCTTTCTCGCGAGTCCAAGATTGAAAATTGCGTCGATCGAATCAGGGTGAAGACTCGCCTCAATTTCCAAGAATAACAATGCTATGTCCGGCCGGCCCCGGCTAAGATAAATTGACCCCATAGTGTTACGTGGACCCCGTAGATTGCGGTCCTTCTTGAGACTTCTAGATAAAATTCGCAATGCACTATTTGTCTTACCTATTCTATTTAGCCCAAATCCCGCAAGATATAACGCGCGACCATCGGTTGCCGAAGACCCCCGCTCAGCGCGAAGAGCCAGCCAGATTGCTGATCGAAACTTACTTAACGTGATCGAGCGCGCTGCATTATTGATTAAAGATCGATAGTCTGATTCAGTTATTAGCCCTCTATGAGTTTTTTTCACTGTATCGAACATGATGATTCACTAACCACCAAAATTATTGATCTAAGATTCTATTAGCAAGTATTATTTATATAAACGTTATTTTAGCTTTTTTGATGATTGGGTATTAACCCCGAAACGATCGTGGGATCGCCGTAACGCAAATCCGCCTTTCCCGCCCATTTCAGACAGAACTTTCTCCAATTCAACTCTAACTGCCTTGCTCGGGCTGAAGCCTTTGATTCATCGGCATACTCGTCGTGAAACACAAATACGTCTTGCGCTACTTTATTCCGATACCCGGCGATTGTCGCTCGTAATGTAAAGTCATCGTCCTCAAACCCCCATGGAGAGAACTGTTCATCAAAGTATCCTACCTGCTCAAGTAATTTCTTTGGAAACATCAAGCAAAAGGAACTGAGAAGCGGCTGGACTCTTGACTGTCCGAAGTTATCTCGAGCAATCGCGTGTGAAATTGCCTTTAAGTTGTCGCTACTATCGAGCGCTTCTAGTTTAATTGCCTGGCCCTGCGAGGCTCGATTTGACACTGGACCGACGCAGCCAATTTTCGGATCGAAGAATGAATGTCTTAACAGCCCCTCTAACCAACCCGAGGTGACTACCACATCGTTATCGACTACAACGAGCCAATCCTTTGTGGCGGCAGCAAGTCCAAGATTCCTTGCCCTCGGCGCACCTAAATTAACAAGATTTTTTAATAGCTTAATATCTTTTTGTTTATCTAAAAACTCAATGGACCCATCCGTTGAGCCATTATCAACGATAATAAGCTCAGGGTCGACAGCGTCTGGTAGGGTTGATTTAATAGATTCGATGCAACGTTGCGTCCTCGCGATATCGTTGTATGATAAAATTATAATTGATACTCCTACTTTATTCGATGGCATTGAGATCACGTCCGAATGGTTGATTCCATTCTCTTCGTTGATCCAACCCCTTTTTATGTAGTATGGAAGGATTTTTCTGACCAATACGTATAGCTGGTCAAGCGCTTCGGTTGAAAGCGTCACGCCCTGCTTTTCTTGTTCAATTTTTTCCAGAAATCTTTCGATTTTACTCGAAACCTTTTCGTACGGCAGCACGCTCATTGACGAGGCTTTATTCTCTTCTCCGAGACTTCCCTCTCGTATTATCTGTAGAGCGGGGTGGAGCTTGCCCATTCTATTTAGATATTTGCCAAGTTTGACCGCCCTGTTAAAAAACTCTTTGACCGTTAACTTGTGGTCATGCTCACATTGAATCCGTTCATCAAACATTACCGACCATCCATCTAAATGTAATCTATACCCGAGCTCGATGTCCTCGCAAAGCGCCTCAGGAAATACATCGGAATTAAACCTATAGCGCTTTATCGCCTCAGTGGATATTCCAAGGTTGCACGTCCAGAAGAAATTCCAATCATTAGTGTGATCCTTGCGAATATCAATGTAATTAAACAGGAGGTCCGTATTTTGCAACAACTGGATAAATGGACTTTCTAAAGCGCACGCGGTGAAGTCGAACCTGCCAAGAACCGCAACTTTCTCCCCTACCGATTGAGACCGCCGATAATGAGACTCGAGACAATCCTTTGCCGGACGCGCGTCATCATTTAAAATTACTGTCCAGTCTGCGCGACAATATCCAATGCCGGTATTTCGGGCCGATCCGGGGCCACCATTTTTTTGTCTGATAAGTTTTATAGGAAAGATGAAGTTAGCGTCGGAAAGGTCAGTGGGAATGGGAGATCCATCATCCACAATAATAACTTCAAATTCCTTTCCGCTTAACGTCTGAGAATTCAAGGCGTTTAGTAACTTTAGAAGCTCCGTGTTCCGGCCGTAGGTTGGGATTAGCACCGATAATTTCGGTTTTTGGGAATTCACGCTTTGCTACTCCTCATCATAACGGCTTAGCTCGGGCTGACAATGACGTCACAACCTCGCTCATTGGATGGAGTCGATCGCAGAAGGTGCCTCGTCCTTCAATTCCGCCGGCGGGGAACGTTTTATCCAATTCGCGAGTGATAAATCGACACCTAGAAATCGCCCACGGGCATAATTAATTGGTGTGTAGTACTTCCATGGCTCGCCAAAGGAATTCATGAAAAAGCCGAATCTCAATGCGGCGAACTTATCCGCCCTCAGATCTTCTGAATTTTTGAGTAAGGCTTCGAGTTCCATTAAGTTCCTCGGCTTATAAACGGCCTGGATTCCATCGTATGCAGAGGACGCAAGACTTATCGAGGGTGTACCCCAGTACACAGCCTCAATACCAACCGTGCTCCCACAGCTTACAACCACGTCTGACTGTTTTATCAATTCATATGTATCAGTTGGGTCTTGGGGATATAAAAAATGTATGTGTCTTTGATGCTCGAGCCACTTATATTTTCGTATCGAACTTTTACAGGTCTCGTTAGGGTGAACACGGATGGCGAGATGCCAGTTCGGATATTTCTTAACGATCTGAATAAGGCCCTGAATAACGTCATGTTGGGAGGCTAACCCTCCGAAATATTCTAAAGAATTTACGCCGACGAACTCGTAGTTAGAAGATGTAAAATATGTAATGAGCTTTTTTTTATTTTTGTCTAATTCGATTCCCCTTCCAAGCGTTTGTCCCGTGGTAAAACTTGCATAGTCGAATTCAACCCTATTTTTTTTGCTATTGAAGAAGCTCTCGCCTTCACTTACAAGTTTCTCTGTCGGAATCGCTGACGTTCGATCCCTTATCAGTTCAGAAAAGGTTTTTATGCAATGTAAGTTTCCATCGGTAAGCGAGTATCTCGATAGGTGTCCACCACGTTCATGTACGCGAGTTGTTATCCCCAGCTTGATCGCTGCTGCCTTAATTGCACTGTTTGACGCAAATCGACCGTTAAATACATAAACCAGATCTGGCTTGATCCTTTCCAGGAGCTCTAACGAGTAAATATACGCGAAAATTCCGCTAGTAATTATCGAGCGTAGCGTACACTGCTCCTCTTCGAAATCAATATCGTCGGTGCGCCTCAGCTGAACCAAGGAGTTATACGCGCCTTCCCCCGCGTTGTATTGTGCGACTCGAAATTCGCGCAGTTGTGCTTCAGACCGAAAATTTGGTAACGCGATTCCAGCTATTTTTGAGTGGGCGGTGCAGTTGTGTACCACTAAGTTCTCGTGCCGAATGAGGTGTAAACCTAAATCCTGCGGAGTGTGTCGTCCAGTAGGTGGGTATATAAAGTCGGAGAACTCGAGAGAATCACCTATAAAGGAGTAATGCACCGTATCGCCGCTATCAAGATGATTCTTTGCTATTTCTAATGTTGTCTCGAGATGAGGAGAGACGTTTGTCGTTTCAATTATTGCGATAATCATGTGCGCTCTCCGATTTAGTCCTTATTTTTTAGATTCAGAGACTGTGTCAGTTGCTCTTGAGTTCGTTTGAATGACGCTAATACGCTATTTAGAGCGCTGAATTGCTTATCGTATTGCGCGGTTAGTCGTTCAATGTAGGTATCGAGGTTCGATTGTTTTTTCGCAACTCGATCGAGCTTTGCCTCATATCCCTCGGTAATAGCCTTTAAAATGCCAGTTGACTTAATTACACCGTAAGCGGCAGCGGCGATGTCGCCGGCTAAGCCGTTTACAGCGTTTTGGCTAAAAAGACTTGGGGACAGGCGATCGTTCGAGAGCGCTTTGATGACGTCATCCGGGTTCGACTCAAACTCAGTGTTAAATTTCGAGTTATCGAACTTCAATACGCCATTTCGATCGAA
>Ga0169931_10012077_pt1 | contig 12042 bp, 11 predicted proteins | sample Kivu_15m_20L_FD_129675 | JGI IMG/M metagenome (GOLD analysis project Ga0169931, IMG submission 129675) | Freshwater microbial communities from Lake Kivu, Western Province, Rwanda to study Microbial Dark Matter (Phase II) - Kivu_15m_20L... | ecosystem: Environmental > Aquatic > Freshwater > Lake...
ATAATTGGCTCAACCTGGACCAAAATTCATGGCTCTCATACTCACCAACATGAGGCAGATGATGAAAGCCATGCCCACCCTGCAATAGGTGAGATCTATATAACCGCGGTAGATCAAGAGTTTGCCGGCCGCGGTATTGGTAAGGTATTGACAATTACCGCACTTAATTACTTAAAGTATCAAGGATTGAGGGATGCGATGTTATATGTTGATTTTGATAACAAAGCAGCATCAAATCTCTATCAAAGCTTAGGTTTTACACAATCTGGTATGGATATTTTATATAAGTTAAAAGCTTAACGAGCTCTTAATAATCCTCACTAAAAGTAATTAGAGTTTCAATATAAGTATCTCCCATTATTCCTAGATTTTGAGCATCAGGGGGTGCGGTAACTGGCTCAAAACAAATACCTTCATCATCTTGTGAGTAGATCATCAAATACGGTGAATCAAACTCCATGCTCAATCTGGCTGCTCCTGGCCAGACTATCTCTGGCGTGCCAATGACTTCAGTAAAGGTGTCATCCCAAGGAGGTTGGGTAGGTGATATCAATTGCCCAGTTGGCAGGTAATCATCGCCTCGCTCAAACATTTTCTTTGCCTTGAAAATAATTTCCGCACTACCTCCCTTGCCAATATCTCTTGGAAACCAGGGATGAAAACCCAGTGTTACCGGCAGATCACAACCTGCTGTTTCATAATCTAATGACCATCTAAGAGCATCATCTAATATTTCAAATCTTTGGGTAACAGACGCACCATTAAATGGTGATGGCAGCTCTAAGTATTGGGCGCCATTTCCAATTTCCTCCCAAGAGGATGAGGCACCAAAACCAATTAGGGCATGGGGTGGATCAAAATTGTTTGGTAGTTGAAATCCTTCACCCTTTGAATTTCTTATAACACCATCTCTTATCCGCCCAGCAAAGGGGGCCATAGCAAACCAACCCCAGGTGTAGCTTTGTCCTCTAAACGGCAGGACAAACTCCATATCCCGCCATTGCACTGATGCAAGGCGTGCTCCCTGATCTAAATCAATTGCAATTGATATTTGATCGCCATCAACGTTTAACATAAAAGTTTTATAAACTCATATTTTTAGTCATGGTAGCGTATATAGTAGCGAAATATTCGTAAAATATTTGGAGATTAATTATGAACCTTAAAAGATTGCTACCTAAATCTATGGCATATCGAGCCCTAAAAATAATATCTATAAGAAATTTAATGAAATCTCGTATAGGAAAGAAAGAGATCCTAATGTCTATTATTTCCAATAGTTATATAACACGTGGAGATTTTGTATTGAGTAATTATGGAGTTTGGATGATGAATAATTCAAAAGACAAAACTTTTAATTTATCGATTCTGGGCTATAGAAATGGCTTGGAATATTTCATAAAGGCAGTTAATAAGCCATCAATTTTTATAGACATAGGAGCCAATCAAGGAGTATTCACTCTCCTAGCTGCTAAGAACAAACAATTCAAAGAAATTCATGCTTTCGAACCAAATATAGAAGTTTGTGATTACTTAGAATTAAATTGTAATTACAATAAAGTTAATAATGTGGTGATACATAAAGTAGCAATTAGCTCGTCCGTTGGAACTCAAAACTTTGAAGTACCAACTAACCACTCTGGAGCGGGAAAATTGGTCAATTTTGAACACAGTATGCATGTGGATTGTAAAAATAATAAGTATTTGAGTGAATTAGTCAAGAAATGGTGCTCAGATTACTTCATTAAAATAGATGTCGAAGGTAATGAATTTATAGTTTTGAATGAAATATTTAAATCAAGTTTAACTAATTTAGTACGGTATTTATTTGTTGAGATACTTATCAGTGATAACATAAATGACTCCGTCGCTGTTAAGATGATACTAAAAAATGGGTTTCAGATAAATTATATTAAACAAAAAAGTTCAAATTTATTCGATATCTTTTTCATAAAGTTAAATAATATCTCATAACTCGTCTCTAGTGGGTGGTGAAGCTCCCTTACGCGAAACTGTTATTGCGGCAGCCTTAGCAGCCCTGTCCAATACTTGTCTAAGTTTTTTCCCTGATAAGTTTTCTAAGCCCTGTTTCAAGATCGCTTCAACTAAAATTGCTCCAACTGTATCGCCTGCTCCAATTGTGTCTTCAACAACTACCTTTTTAGCTAAACTACTTTGAATTTCATTAAGACGAAAGCCTTTCAACCCCTCTTCTCCGAATGTAACAACTATAAGTTTAGGCCCCAACTTTAGCCATCTCTCTACGACTTTTTCAATTTTGGTTTGTGGATAAAGCCAGTAAATATCTTCATCACTCACTTTAATTGCTGATGAAATTTTAATCCAATTTTCAACATGATTAACATATATCTCTCTTTTGTTCATAAATGAAGATCTGACATTGGGATCGAATACGATTGGTGCAACTAGAGCCACATTTTTTGCCCATTCATATAAAATGGAAGCTGCTGGTTCTACTATGGTTGCCAAAGTCCCAATATGTAATAACGACACTGTATTTGAAAGGGGGTTTGGAAGCCAAGCGTGTGAGAAGTCAAATGTTGCAGTGTCGTAAATCTTAAACTCGTAAGTAGCTGAACCATTCTTATTTATTGAAACAAGTGCCTGACTTGTGGGTTTGTTTGATATATTAATAAAGTCGAGTAAAACTCCATTTGACTGTAAATCTTTAATTACCATCTGACCATATTGATCTGTTGATATTCCATCTATAAATTGGGTAGCAACCCCAAGTTTTGCAAGTGCCTTCGCCGTATTAGCTGGACCCCCACCGATCGCAATATTACGATCCTTTCCGTTTGGTATCAGGTCGATCAGCACCTCACCACAAACCCAAACTTGCTGGTTCAATTAAATCCATACCTTTTGACTAAAAAATTTTCCAATATCTCAACTGCAAAATTGTGATCTTCGATTTGTGTTAACCCACTAATTATTAAGGAGCCTTTGTATCGATCGTCTTTAGTAATTAATGGAAATCCACCGCCATTTACGGCGTAGGTATATTTAGATAATTTATTTTCTTTATGCCAGTCCACACCGAACTCTTCAGAGCTGATTCTCTCGTATAGTGTTGAGTGATGTTTTAAATTCACTACTCTGCATTTTCTGTCTATCCAATTCTTATTTTCAATTGATGATCCAGGTAAAGACGCGTGAAATATAGTCCAATCATCAATTCTTACTTCTATCGCGATTGGCAAACTCCTCATTAATCCTTTTTCCTTTGCAAGACCACCCAAAATCAAACAGTCCATCACCTCAACGTCGGGGAGTTTAAGGGCTTGTTCCTCAGCGAGCAACTCTAACGCTGATTTACTATGCGCACTATTCATACATCAATTCTAATGTAATCAACGATAAAAACCATAAATTAGTAAACAGTTTAGCAGTTTTTACAAATACACTAGACTAGTACTATGAAGATCTTAGTAACAGGTGGTGCAGGATTTATTGGTTCACACCTTTGCCATGCACTTGTAGCAGATGGATATGAAGTCACAATCTTAGATAATCTAAGTTCAGGTTCGAATGAAAATATTGCTCTTCTCAAAAACAAAGTAAAGTTGGTGAAAGGAGATATTAGAAATCAAAGTTTGGTTGAATCGCTGGTAAAAGAATGTGATCATGTTTATCACTTGGCAGCGGTAGTTGGAGTCAAAAACATTCTCAAATTTCCCACTGAATCAATTGCAACAAATTTTAATGGTTCCGAAGTTGTTATTCAAGCAGTGACCAAGTACAACAAGCGCCTTATACTTGCAAGTACCTCTGAAATTTATGGAAAAAACTCAAACCAGCCACTTACTGAAGATTCGGATCGTGTTGTTGGTGCACCTCAGAAAATTAGATGGATTTATTCAGATGCTAAGGCCTTGGAAGAGGCAGTCGCAATTTCATTATCTAATTCAAAAAATCTTAGTGTTACCATATTAAGATTTTTTAATACTGTAGGTCCGAGACAAACTGGAAGATATGGTATGGTGGTTCCAAGGCTTGTGGAATCGGCGCTAAATAATAAACCAATCACTATTTATGGAAATGGTAAACAATCTCGCGTATTTTGTCACGTCGAAGATGCAATTTCTGCCGCAATTACGTGTGCCAAGAATGATAAAAGTATTGGTAATATTTACAATGTTGGCGGAAAAGGTGAAGTAACCATCAATCAATTAGGATCATTAATAAAATCGCGTCTAAATAGCAGTTCGAAAATAATACATATACCTTATGAAGAAGCTTATGAATGGGGTTTTGAAGATATATCGAGAAGAGTCCCTGACATCTCTAAAATTAAACTGCATCTTGGTTGGCAACCCATTAAGTCCCTGAATGAAATTATCGACGATGTAGCAACAGATTACACTTAAATGAATTTCGGCCATCCGAAATTCGTAGGTGTCGATGATAAATCAAATACTTTTATTCCCGAAGTCTTCCAAATTCTAAAGTCAATTTGGCTGTGGGGTATCATTATTAATCCGAGATCGATTTCAGAAGACATGGGTACGCTGCCCTCTAGTTCAAAACTATTTACCAGTGGATCATGCCAAGAAACTATTGCCCCTCGCCTTCTAAGTTCATAAATTAATTTAATAGCTGGAGATTCTCTAATGTCCGAAACACCCACCTTATATGCTACACCTGCAACCTGAATTTTAGCTCCTTTTAGTGAAGAACTAACAACTTCCTCAATTCTAGAGGCTATTACTTTAAATCTGGTGAGATTAACTAAATTAGATGTCTCAATAATTTTTGATTCTACTCCAACTAAGTTTGCCGAGTATGTTAGGTAAGCTGGGTCAATTGGAATACAATGTCCGCCTACACCAACCCCTGGATGAAAAGCCATAAATCCAAATGGCTTAGTGGCGGCGGCGCTAATTACTTCATTCGTTAAAATTCCAAAACCATTCGTGATATCAGAAAATTCATTGATTAGCGCTATATTCACTTGCCTAAAAGTATTTTCGAGAAGTTTAGATGCTTCTGCAACTTCGGGTGATGATACTGTGACAATGACATTGCAGATTTTTTTGTAAAAACCTTCTGCTTGTTTTGTCGCTTCCAAAGTTAGGCCGGACATAACTCTAGGGGTATTAGAAAGATCCCACTGAGTATTGCCGGGATCAACTCTCTCGGGTGCTACAGCATACTTAAGGTTAGAAAGTCCCGATTTCAGGTCAATTCTTGGTTTTATAAGATTACGTAAAGTTCCAATATAACTGGTAGATTCGCTTATTATTAAACTATTTTCGGAAATAGATTCTGAAATAAAATCACAGGCATTTTCTAAAAATTTAGTGTCTGGTTTTAAATTGACATTTAATGGGGTTGGAACAGCAATTATATAAATTGATTCAGTTAAACTCTTAGGCAACTTACTTACAAACTTCAAATCACCTTTTTTTATTAGATTTATTATCTCTGGTCTAGAAGTACCCGGTATGTCGCTTATTCCTTGATTTAATCGCTTTATTTTATCAGTGCTAGTGTCAAAGCCGATCACTTTATGACCACTTTTGCTCACTTGTATGGCTAAAGGAAGTCCTACATATCCCAAACCAATTATATAAATCAACATATTAAATGAATTTACACTAATCAACTCTTGTAATTTTATAGTTTAAAACTTCTTTATTGAATCTATCTAATTGCAGGACTTTTTCTTTAGCGAAAACTCTTTCTTCATAACTAGCAAGAGGATTAATCATTATTAATCCCCATGCATTTATAGATAAATCATTGAATTGTACCGCAGAGCGAGCTATCTTTAACGCATATTCATTTTGGCCTGATTCCCAAAATAATTTTCCAATAGTAAAGTATCTTAAGTTTGATCTCGGATACATCTCTACTACTTCTAATCCCAGATTTCCATTGCCGGTACGTAATGATTCAAGAAATTTACTATCGGTATTATGAAGAGGAAACATTATTATTAGAACAACTGATACCGAAAAAATTCTTATTAGATCTCTAATATTATAAGAAAAATTAGTATTACTTTTTTGACTATCTTTGGTTGTATTAAGACCTAAACTATAACTAATTAAGGCACCTGAAAAAATGGTACTCCATAACATTAATGGAATTGAAATTGGGCTTACGATAAAAGTCGCTTGAAGTGCTAACCAGGCAGAGAAAATTGCTACTGCTTCTTTTTCAAAAAAATTAGTTTGTTTTTGCTTTGATATAAAAGAAGTGATTACTATCAAAATTATTAAGAGATTTAATCCAAGAAATATATAACCACCCTGCGATGCATAATCTAATAAATAGTTGTGAGCACTATCGGTGAATTCCGCAAATGTGTGATTCGCAGCATTCTCATCTCGATAGATTAAATAATAGTCACCAAAAGAATCAAGTCCAACTCCAAAAAAAGGATTATGATTAGCTGTGGTGAAAGCACTCCTCCAAAAATCTCCTCGAGATTCCACAGATGCTTTATAAAGAAACTCTCGGAATACTCCATGCCCTAGCGCACCACTTATTAGCCAGCCAAATACAAAGAAAACTGAAGCTCCAAATAATCCAGTAAATTTCTTATGAATCTTATTTATGTAAAAAAATAAATAACAAGTTAAGCCAACAAGCAATGCAATAAATCCCTGAATTGATTCGGTTCGGTAAATAGAAAAAATACTAAATGGGATAACTGTCAAAGATGCTAAGATTATATACTTGCGTGGTGCCAGGAAAATAATTGGAATTGTTGAAGCTGCAATAAAAGCCGACACAAAGTTAGGATTTCCTAATGTACTTATAACCCCATTAGTTCTAGTGTCCCACTTCACAAAATCTATGCCAAAACTTTGACAAATAGAATATATAGAAACTATTAGGCCAGAGACGGCAAATATATTAATCATAAATTGATTTTGAAAGATTTTTGAATGCCTAATAGATGCAATAAAAATAATTGCGAGCGATATGTATGAGAATAATCCAAGGAGTCTTCCACTTCTGCCAAATAGTTGTTGCTCAAAGGGTGCACTACTTACTGCTACGATTAAAATTAGACCTATTATTATAATTATTTGAATCGAAACTATATATCTGCCAAATCTATATTTAATGATTGCTTTAATATCATTCAAGGTATTAGGCACTAAATAACCGGCTAATGTCGTAAGTAAAATTAACTTCGGCACAGAAATTGATTCCTTATGAATCCACGGTGTAATAATAATAGTTATAGCAAAAGCAAAGTATATGATTATCTTGGAAGTATAGTCTGACTCTTTTAATTTTTTTTGTACTTTTAAATTCATACTTAAATACTAATCCAACTTTTTGATAAATCCTAATTAAAAAATAGCGAGCCTCCCATAGTTGGGCGGCTCGCTATTTTTATAACTAACCCTAAATTGTTATCTTCTCTTTAGGATTAATTTTTGAAGCGCTTGGATCTGCTTGTTGATTGATGCAATCAAGGAAACAATAGATTTCAACACATCAGCATTTGAGACTGCAGCAACTCCCGTACCAACTTTGTAAGTTGGGGTTGCGGTTGTAGCTGCGACTGCCGTTAGAGCGGTGAAATCTACAGTAGATGTATATGTTCCATCAGTTATACCTGTCGATAAACCAACTGCAAAGGTGTATTGAACACTTCCGTCAGCCTTGGAATGTGCTGATGCACTTCCTGTAGCAGAAACTAGCGTAAACATTGGTGCAGTAATTATTGATGCACCTGCAGGCAATGAGTTCGCATTATTTCCTTTACTGTCTTTGAATTGGACAGTTAATTTAGCCAGCTCGCCCTGGACATAAGATGCTTTGTCCCATGAAGCTGTATATGTATATGGATTATCTGCACAACGTGCAGCATATGCAGCAGATGTAATAACAGAACCTGAAGCTGTATTAGTAAATTTAATCTTCTGGTTAGCTGTTGATGCAGTTGCACCGCATGTCCATGCAATAGTTCCTCTGTAATCACCAGTTGCAGTTGAGTCTGTACTTCCTAGAACTAAAGTAGCTGCAGTAACTAGAGGGGTAATTGTTGCACTATCAAGCGCAACAGTTCCTAAAGCATCCTGATCTACAATATTTCCGGCGCTATCCTTAGCAACAAAGTAACCAAGTTGACCCATACGACCTGTTGCATCTCTGTCACCCCAAGTACTTGAAGCATTTGCAGATGATAGATCACCAGTTAATAGATCTTCGATTTCTAGGGATGCTACTTCACCTCTAATTGTAACCGTCTTTGTACAAACAACGGTACCGTTGAAACTGATAGTAACTGTGGTAGTCACCGGAGCATGAGCTGTTGGTTGAGCAACAGAAACTGATCTACTTTGACTTGAACCATACTCAACAGCGGTTGAGCTAGTACCGGTTCCTGTAGCAGTGTTACTTCCAAAGGCAACAATTGCACTATTCGTTGCATTAACAACCAGATTTCCGCTACCTAAAGAATTATCGTAAGCATCATCTAGGTCGAAGTTAATCAACCAGATACCACCGTTTCCAACCCTAGATGTTGAATCCACGCCAGTTGCTGCACGAGCTACAGTATCTGTATTGCATTGACTGTAGACTGCTGAATAGCTTCCACCGGCGGAGGCAGCAACAACCGTTACTGTCACTCGACCAGCTAACGTTACAATAGGTGAGGACAAAGAAGGTACGGTACCTGCACCATTACCAACATATGCACTCACTGTATAAGTACCAGGTGTTGTTGGAGCTGTCCATATTGCTGCAACAGCTGTCGCACCGCTTGCAGCGGTCGCTCCAGCAAACAGTACGGTGGAGTTACCTGAATTATAGGAAAGTGTGCCATGTGTTCCAGCAACACCTGCTCTAAATGTTCCAGCAGAAGCTGAGAATGCAGTTGTAGTTGTTACCTGAGCATAAAGTGATAACTCACCTCCAGCTAATAATGTAGCAGTCTGTGCTGTACCACTTGAGGAATCTTTTACAAGTAATCCTTTTGAACGCACATCAGCTGTATTGGCGGCGCCAACGGCAGTACCGTTATGTGCAACACCCGCAGTGCCTGTTGCATCTATTGTTGCAACAATTAAAGATCCATTAATCGTACCTGCGTTAGCAAGTGTATTGGCATCTCCTGCTGCAGCATTGGCCGCTGGTGTTATCGCAATTGACAACGTTCCAGCAATTAATGTTGATATTGCTGTAAGTGCAATGCGCTTACGTAGTGTCGTTTTCGACATTTTTTCCCTTTCGTTAGTCAAAATCAGGTATTTCCTGAATCTGGCTCGAAGATCTTTTGGATCTTCATATTCCGCTTCGCTGTGGCACACACGTGTAATGCCCCAAGAGGCGGAAATCTATTTTTGTGTTGTGGGCGCTGGGCCACCATCTGATTGATTCAAAACCTGGAGCATGAGAGTAACCGTTTCAAGTTGAGAAACGGAAAGTTGTAAATGATCTGCATACACAGAGGCTCCAATTGAATTCTTTATTGGTGTCGTAATCTTCTTAGGAGCATTTTCTAAATCAGGCACACCTTCTATTACTACTTTCGGTAAATCCTGATTACTTAATAACTGAGAAGTTGAAGTAGTGATTGATGTATTAGGTTCACTTCCAGTAAGAGAGTTAAAGCCTAGAAAAGCAGTTAGCACTAAAATAAAAGTGAGAGCAATCTTGGATGATCTACCGGCAATTTCTGCCGCCTTTTTGTATGTGGTAGACAAAAGTTCTAATGCAGTTAAACCGCGAGCCTCATCAATAACAAGTTCAGACAGAACCTTACGTAATGATGCACGAGCCCGAGAAACAGTGTGACGTACTGCGCTCTCTTTAATACCAAGTTCTTTGGCAATCTCTTTTGTTGAGCGCCCTTCAACCTCCCACATAACAAGAGCTGCTCGCTCTGCTGGGGATAAAAGTGATAAGGCCTGGCGAATAATTGCAGCATCCTCGGCTGCTGATATTGCAAGTGAGTGATCGCCAGAAACCTGCCAGATAGATTCAACCTCAGCTGTAGCATCATCTAATGCAACAAGGTTTGGTCTACGGTTTTCTGCTCTAAATAGATCAATGCATAGGTTCTCAATGGTACGGTGAAGATAGGAAAGTGCGTGTACGTCACTAGATAGTTCAGGGGCAGCTAGCATGAATTTAACTAAAGCTTCCTGAGTGATTTCTTCAGCCTTCGCCTTGTCTTTCACAATCCGATTGGCATGGGCAATAAGCTCAGATCGGTTCAGGGTGTAAAAGGATGAAAATTGGGCAATACTCCATGAAGCAGGACTTATCCCCCCAACTGCTTTGGATTGCTTGGCCTTGAATACCACTTTTATTTCGCCCCTTGCTTTAACCGGTTTTTTTACAGAGCCAACCATCGTTGCCTCTACTCACCTCTACGAATTAGCGAGGAAGTTGTAGTGGGTAAGGTATAAATCGGACATTTAGGACAATATTATACACGATCAGTCATGGACAAATCCATCTTTAAAGCACCACTATATCGATCTAAAGATACAACCCAATGATCATCTTAGAAAAGCAAATAATATAAAACTGCTTTAGGTTTTATAGGTATACCATCTATAAACCAACTTTCTAAATCAATAAATGTGTAGGTTTTTCATTAAAGCATTAGTTTTCGGGCAAGTATTAGATCACTCTCTGTATCTATATCAAGAGCTGCCATTTTGGGCAGTTCTATAGGGAATGGGTTGCTTTCAATTAAAGATTGTCCCTCATAAAGAATCCGAGCAGAAGTTAGATATATTGCGCTTGTCTCCAAAAAAATTTTTTCTCTATATTTACTGTCTCTCGGCTCAACTCTCCCGAAAATGGTATTTCTAACTCTTTCTAATCTTTTTTCTTTGAAATACCAAAAATCATTATGCATGGCCTGAACAGATATTGCCTGATCATACCCATTTGGTTTAGCTTCATTCTGCCAAATTTCAAGAAATAATTTGAGATCACTAGCAGTACGTAATGGATTGGTTGGCGGAACAAGTAATACTTCAGTTTCTGGATGAACTTTATAAAAGTTCATAATCTCTCGAAGGGCATCTTCTGAAGTAGAATTATCTTTTGAGTTATCTGCACTTCTTTTATGAAGTATCACTTGACTATCTGAGTAAACGGCTAGTATTTCTTCAGAGTCTGATGAAAGTATGGTTTTAATATTATTTTCAACACAGCAATTAACTGCATAATCAATTAGTGATTTATTATTGATTTTTTGCTGGTTCTTACTTTGCACTCTCTTTGAACCTGACCTTGCCAAAATTATACAAATTTGTTTTTCACTGAATATCATATTTTTCACTCATTATTTTTCGAATGGAAATTATTTTTTGTATTTTTCTAGTTTTATCAATCACTGGAATAAGTAAGACACCATACTTAGTAAATAATTTAAGTGCTTCTTTTTCTAGATCTGAAGTTTCACTGCTAATAAATATAGGATTTGGATTAAGTACTTTATCAATAGGGGTGATTAATTCATGCCCATTCCAGATAGCCTTAAGTAGATCTCCTTGGCTGACCACACCGTAAAGTTTTCCACTCTTGTCTTCGAGAATACATGTGCGCTCATGCTCTAAGCCAATATGCCTAATCAGGTCCGCGATGGTTAATGAATCATGATATTGCATCAAATACACTCCTTAATAGGCGATCTGCTTCATCAGAAATTTGGAAGTTATCGGTGTGGTTTCTAAAATCTTTAAAATTCTAACACTTGAATCTCCACGGCCATAGGGATTTTCAGATACTTTACACTCTGCTCTAAACCTGTCAGATAAGGCCGTCTTTATAGCGTCCAATATGGATTCTTGATTATATTCACAATCGATTACATTTACGCCTCGATAACGATCTACTTGCCTTGGTCCTAAATTTATTGCTGGTTTTCCAAATGTAGGAGCTTCAAGAATTCCGCTAGATGAGTTACCTATTATAAATTCACAATTAGAAAGCAGGGCTAAATAATCAAGTCTATTTAAATTTGCATAAAACCTATCATTTACTTTTAAATTTGAGATTATCTGTTTCTCAATCTGAACGCCCAGAGTG
>Ga0169931_10012078_pt1 | contig 12040 bp, 7 predicted proteins | sample Kivu_15m_20L_FD_129675 | JGI IMG/M metagenome (GOLD analysis project Ga0169931, IMG submission 129675) | Freshwater microbial communities from Lake Kivu, Western Province, Rwanda to study Microbial Dark Matter (Phase II) - Kivu_15m_20L... | ecosystem: Environmental > Aquatic > Freshwater > Lake ...
CCTGAAGCTGGTGCTACAGGCGGACGATGGTAAATTGCTCGATGCCATCTGGTTTAATGCAGATGTCAAAGCCTGGCCCAATCCGCAGCTACAGTGGGCTACACTGGCTTATCAGCTGGACATCAACGAGTTTCGGGAACAGCAAAACTTGCAGTTGCTGGTGCGCCATCTTTGGCCAGCCTGACGCCAGCTGATAGCGGGCAACCGCGTTAAAATAGCCCTGCACCTGCTGGCGATTTTTTGCTACAATCCACGCCTATTTTTTTCGGGTCTTTTGCAAAGCTATGTTTGAAGTCAATCCAGTTTATAACAGTATCAAAGACTTAACTGAGCGCACTAACGTGCTTAGGGGGTATCTTTGACTACGATGGCAAAAAAGAAAAGTTAGAAGAAGTCTCGCGTGAGCTGGAAGATTCCGCTGTGTGGAATAATCCGGAGCGGGCGCAGGCACTGGGCAAAGAGCGCTCGGCGCTCGAGCAAATCGTCGGCACTATCGACAAGTTAGATCAGGGCCTGGAAGACGTTGCCGGGCTGGTGGAACTGGCGGTCGAAGCCGAAGATGAAGACACCTTTGTCGAAGCGCAGCAGGAGCTCGCCGACTTAGAGGCTCAGCTGGCTAAACTGGAATTCCGTCGGATGTTCTCCGGTAAGAATGACTCTAATCATTGTTTCCTAGATATTCAGGCCGGCTCAGGCGGCACGGAGGCACAAGATTGGGCCAGCATGCTGATGCGGATGTATCTGCGTTGGGGCGAAGCAAAAGGCTTTAATCCGGAATTGTATGAAGTGACCGACGGCGATGTCGCCGGTATCAAAGGCTGTACCATTCACTTTACCGGTGAATATGCTTATGGCTGGTTGCGCACCGAAACGGGTGTGCATCGTTTAGTGCGTAAAAGCCCGTTTGACTCCGGTAACCGTCGGCATACCTCATTTGCGTCGGTGTTTGTATCGCCAGAAATTGACGATGACATCCAGATTGAAATCAATCCGGCTGATTTACGGATTGATACCTACCGTGCCTCCGGCGCCGGTGGTCAGCACGTCAACCGGACTGACTCTGCGGTGCGGATCACCCACTTACCGACCAACATTGTGGTGCAGTGTCAGAACGACCGATCGCAGCATAAAAACCGTGACAATGCCTTCAAGCAGTTGCGTGCCAAACTCTACGAGTTTGAATTACAAAAACAAAATGCTGAAAAACAAGCATTGGAAGATACCAAGTCAGATATCGGTTGGGGCAGCCAAATCCGCTCTTATGTGCTGGATGATTCACGCATCAAAGACTTGCGTACCGGGGTGGAAACCCGTAATACCCAATCCGTGCTGGATGGGGATTTAGATAAATTCATTGAAGCCAGCTTAAAAGCAGGTTTGTAATTTTCGCTTAAAATCAGGAACTTATTAATATGTCTGAGCAAAATAATCCGATTGAAGAACAGCAGGATGTCAACAAACTGATCGCTGAGCGAAAACACAAGCTGGCTGCACTGCGCGAGCAGGGCAATCCGTTTCCGAACGATTTTCGCCGTGACAGCGTCAGTAACGAAGTGATTGAAAAATATGACCACCTGAGCAAAGAAGAGCTGGAAGCGCAGCAAATTCGCGTCGTGGTGGCCGGCCGTATCATGTTACGCCGCATTATGGGTAAAGCCAGTTTTGCCACTATTCAGGACGTCGGTGGCAAAATTCAGTTATACGTCGCCCGTGACAGCTTGCAAGGTGACAATTACAACGAAGGGTTCAAGAAATGGGACCTGGGCGATATCGTTGGTGCCTCTGGCGTATTATTTAAAACGCAAACCGGCGAGCTGACCGTTTGGGTTGATGACATCCGTTTGCTGACCAAAGCGCTACGGCCATTACCGGATAAATTCCATGGTCTGACCGATCAGGAAGCTTGCTACCGCCAGCGTTATCTGGATTTGATTGTTAACGAGCAGTCACGCAAAACTTTCTTAATCCGTTCGAAAACCGTGGCTTACATTCGCCAGTTCTTTAACAGCAAAGGCTTTTTAGAAGTCGAAACGCCAATGCTGCAAGTGATCCCAGGTGGTGCCTCAGCGCGGCCATTTATCACTCACCACAATGCGCTGGATATGCCAATGTATTTGCGTATCGCGCCAGAGCTGTATTTAAAGCGGCTGGTGGTTGGTGGTTTTGATAAAGTGTTTGAACTGAACCGCAACTTCCGTAACGAAGGCGTCTCAACCCGCCACAACCCTGAATTCACCATGCTGGAATTCTACTGGGCTTATGCGGATTACCATGATCTGATGGATTTAACTGAAGAGTTGTTCCGCGGTTTGGCGTTGTCGGTACTTGGCAGCACCGAAGTGCCGTATCAGGGCCATGTGTTTGATTTTGGTAAGCCGTTTGCCCGCATGTCAGTTACCGAATCCATTCTGCATTACAACCCGACAGTGACCCGTGAGCAGCTGGCCACCCGTGAATCCGTGGCTGAGCTGGCAAAATCACTGGGTATTCAGGTGAAAGATAATTACGGTCACGGTCGCATTCTGATGGAAGTGTTTGATGAGCTGGTAGAAGCCAAGCTGCAACAACCTACTTTTATCACCGAATACCCGGCCGAGATTTCGCCACTGGCGCGTCGAAATGATCACAACCCGGAAATCACCGACCGCTTTGAGTTTTTCATCGGTGGCCGTGAGCTGGGTAATGGCTTTAGCGAGTTAAATGATGCGGAAGACCAAGCAGAACGTTTCCGTGAACAAGTGCGGCAAAAAGAAGCCGGTGATGATGAAGCGATGTTCTACGATGACGACTTCGTCACGGCGCTGGAGCACGGTTTACCACCAACGGCTGGTCAGGGTATCGGTATTGACCGGCTGGTGATGTTGATGGCAAATGCGCCTTCGATTCGCGATGTGATCCTGTTCCCGCATATGCGTCATAGCGACAAATAACAGCCCGCTGTTGTCAGACTATCGAATAGCCTCCGCCATGCGGGGGCTTTTTTTTGGCTGTACGAAAACTAACAAGAATTATTGCAATTGCGTTTGCAAATGAGAATTATTGTCGTTAATATGCGCACCGCGATGCAATTCCCCCAACTACGGCTGCGTTGATGACAGCCGGCGGTGTGTCTTACAAGGAAATGATTGATGTCTTACATTCGTGCAAAAAAACATGCAGTAGCAGGTAGTTCAACCTTAGCGACGGCGCTGATGCTCAGTTTAACTGGTCAGGCGATGGCGCAGGACGCCGGTAAACTGGCAGAAGTTGAAGTCAAAGGCAGCGCGCTCAGCACCGAGCTGGTCGCCGAAAAAGCCAGTTCAGCCAAGCAGATCAAACCTTTAGTTGATACGCCGCAAACGATTGTGGTACTGAAAAAAGAACTGTTCCAGCAGCAGCAAGCCAATACGTTGTCAGACATTTTACGTAACACGCCGGGCATCACGATGCTGATGGGGGAGAACGGTAACACGGCTACCGGTGATTCGATTTTTATGCGCGGTTTTGACACGCAGAACAGTATTTATATCGATGGCATTCGCGATTTAGGTTCGATTTCGCGTGATGCGTTTAATACCGATCAAATTGAGATCGCCAAAGGTCCGGCTGGTGTGGATAACGGCCGCGGTTCGTCCAGCGGTTACATCAATATGAGCAGCAAGGCCGCTCAGCTTGATAGTTTTATCACGGGCAGCGCGACCGTGGGTACTGGTTCACACAAACGTGTCAGCGCTGATATCAACCAAACGTTACCGATTGAAAATGCGGCTGTTCGTGTGAACCTGCTGCGGCAGGATACCGGTGTGCCTGGCCGTGATGAAGTCGGCGGTACCATGACTGGCCTTGCCACCTCGTTAGCTTTTGGTCTAAACACGGCAACCCGTACCACGCTGAACCTGTTGCATGTGCAACAAGACAATACACCGGATGGCGGTATTCCAACCATTGGCCTAGACGGGTTCTACAGCCAGGCAGTTGCCCAAGCCTTCCCGAACAACACGGCACCGGCTTTACCGAAGGTTCGTCGGGAAAACTACTATGGCAGCAAGCAGGATTTTGACCATGTGGTGGCTGATATGCTGACGCTGCGGATTGAGCATGACTTTGCTGACAATATCAAACTGCAAAATACCAGCCGCTATGGTGTATCTTCGCAGGACTATATCCTGACGGGTATGAACACCGGCAACGGCATCACTGTACCAGCAGCAAGCAAGACCGATCTGAATAGCTGGCAGGTTAACCGCAACCGTCAGGGCAAAGATCAGCAAAACCAAATTCTGATTAACCAAACCAACCTGAACCTGACGTTGCAGCAAGGTGCTCTGGTGCACAATATTGCGTCGGGCGCCGAATTCAGTTACGAAAGTCAGCAGAACTACACGCTGGCTTTGCCAACCGGTGTCACGCAGGTTAATGCGAACCTGTACAACCCATCAATGGCTGATGTCTTTGTATTGCCAGTTCGTAGCGGCGCTAAAACTGATGGCAGTACCAGTACAGCAGCCTTGTATGTGCTTGATACTATTGATCTGACTCCACAATGGCAGGTTAGCGCAGGTCTACGTGCTGAGCATTACAATACTGATACCAACATCATCACTGTACAGGGCGTGACGACGCCACAGCGTGTGCCGGTAGGTACTTTGCTGGCCTCGGAAGCGAAAAAGTCAGATAACTTACTCAGCTACAAAGTCGGTGCTAACTACAAACCAACCGAAAATGGCTCGGTGTATCTGTCGTATGCCACGTCGCAATTACCACCAGGCGGCAGTAACTTCTCGTTGAGCACGTCGGCGACGAACCAGAACAACCCGAACCTGGACCCGCAAAAAGGCACTAACCTTGAGTTGGGCACCAAATGGCAGTTACTGGATAAAAACTTGTTCGCAACAGCGGCAGTGTTTGAAAGCACAAACAAAAATGAGCTGATCCAGGACGAGCTGAATAACTATTTGCCACTGGGTGAAAAAACTGTCAAAGGGGTGGAGTTTGGCCTGGTTGGCTCGCCGTTTGAAAACTTTGAGTTAAACGCCGGTTTGGCTTTACTGGACCCGAAAGTGACCAAGGGTTCGCGTTTTGTCAGCACCACAGCCGGCACTAGCAGCAGCCTGACTGAAGGTGCGGTGATCCAATGGACGCCAAAAACCACCTTCACTTTATGGGGTACCTACCGCTGGGCAGATTTACAGGCGGGCTTGGGTGTGCGCTACAACGACTCGGTCCGTCGCTCGAATCGCACCGACTTGCCTGCGGCCACTAATTCTATGTTAGAAGTACCGGATTACTGGGTGGTGGATGCGGCGCTGTCGTATCAGGTCACACCGACTATCGGTGTACAGTTTAACCTGTACAACCTGCTGGACGAAGAGTACGTGCAGTCACTGAACAACGGCGGTGGTCGTTATCATCAGGGCGCGCCACGTTCAGCTAAATTGGGTGTTAACTTTGCATTCTGATGAAAAGTACCGGCGGTTGCGGCAAACTACCGCCTGCTGATTGCGTTAATCAAGGCAGCCTCTGGCTGCCTTTTGTCTTGAGGTATTTGATGTTATTGCATATCCCCGCAGTGCTGACCAAAACAGAAGTCGCGCAATTTCGCCAGTTATTGGCGGCGGCTGACTGGACCGATGGCCGCGCGACCGTAGGCCCACAAGGTGCCAAAGTAAAACAGAACCGCCAGTTACCGGTTGACAGCTTGCTTGCCCGTGAGCTCGGTGCTGTTATTTTGCAGCGGCTGTATCAGCATCCGGCATTTTTATCGGCAGCGATTCCGCACCGCACCGTACCGCCACTGTTTAATGCCTATGCCGGTGGCGAGCATTATGGCCTGCATGTTGATGGCGCTGTGCGCATTTTGCCAGGCAGTACTCTCAGCCTGCGCACTGATGTGTCTAGTACTTTATTTTTATCCGAGCCAGAAGAGTACGAGGGTGGCGAGTTACAAATCATGGACACTTATGGTGAACATCAGGTCAAACTGCCGGCCGGCGATTTAATTTTGTATCCGTCCACTAGCTTGCACCAGGTGCTACCAGTAACTGCCGGTGAACGGGTTTGCAGTTTTTTCTGGACACAAAGTCAAATTCGCGACAGCGAGAAACGTGGCTTGTTATATAACCTTGACCAGCAAATTCAGGCTCTGCGCAGCCAGCTTGGCGATAATGCGCAGGTGCTGGCACTGACCGGTCATTACCACAATCTGGTTCGGATGTGGGCTGAACTCTAATCCTGTCGTCCGACATCGTTGTGTCTACGGCGAATAATTAGACACACTTTGTAAAGGAATTTAACTGGGCGTAAAAAGCGCTGTTTGGCATGCTGTCTTGGTCTTACTTTGCCAGGAACGAGCGGTCATGCTAAAAATTACAAATTTATCAAAAACATACGATAATGGCGTGAAAGCGCTGCAAAATGTCAGTTTAACTATACCCAAGGGGATGTACGGCCTTTTGGGCCCTAATGGGGCTGGTAAATCCAGTTTAATGCGCACGATTGCCACCTTACAGGCCGCCGACAGCGGCACCATTCAGTTTGGTGATATTGATGTGCTGCAAGACCCCAATGCTTTACGCCGGACACTGGGGTATCTACCGCAAGATTTTCAGGTATATCCGCGCATCAGTGCCTTTGATTTGCTAGAGCATCTGGCGGTGCTTAAAGGCCTGAATGATAAAAAAGCCCGCCGCGACACCGTTGAAGCGCTGCTGGCGCACACCAATTTGTATCAGCATAAAGACAAAGCAGTCAGTAGTTTTTCTGGTGGGATGCGCCAGCGTTTTGGCATTGCACAGGCATTGCTTGGTGATCCGCAGCTGTTGATTGTCGATGAGCCGACTGCTGGCCTTGATCCGGAAGAGCGCAACCGTTTTCACAACTTGCTGGTTAGTCTTGGCGAAGACAAAGTGATTATTCTGTCGACCCATATTGTCGATGATGTGGCTGAGCTGTGTCCGCAGATGGCGGTGTTGGCTGGCGGGCAAATTCTGCTGACCGGTCAACCGCTGCAGTTAGTTGATGAACTGCAAGGCCAGGTTTGGAGCAAAACGGTCAGTCAGGCAGAAGCGGTTGAACTGGAACAACAGCTGCCGGTGATTTCCAAGCGCTTGTTTGCCGGCCGTACTGTGTTGAACGTTTTTGCCATGTCGCAACCGGCAGGGTTCAGCCCTTGTGCCGCCAATCTGGAGGATGTGTATTTCTCCAGCTTGTTTCAGGCGCGCCAGCGCCAGTCGGCGTGAGGATGGCTTAATGTTTTTGCAAATGATTCGTTTTGAATGGCGCTACTATCAGCGTCAGCCGTCGTTTTACATCACTTCGCTATTGTTCTTTTTGCTGGCATTTTTCGCCACTGCATCGGACAACGTGCAGATTGGTGGTGGCGGCGAAGTGTGGGGCAATGGCCTTTTTGCCATCACCCGCACCATCACCACCATGTTGATTTTTTCCATGTTTCTGGTGGTGAATTTCATCAGTAGTACTGCACTGCGCAATCATGCCAGCCAAATGGAAGAGTTAGTTTGTACCAAACCGGTGCCGCCTTTTTCCTACCAGCTTGGTCGTTTTACCGGCAGTTATCTGGTGGTGGCATGTGTGTTTGCCATGGTGCCGCTTGGCACTTTGCTCGGCTCCTTGATGCCTTGGGTGGATCAGGAGCGGTTCGGCCCGACGGTGCTCAGTTACTATGTCGATGCGTATTTAATTTTTGCCTTGCCGTCGCTGTTTGTGTTGTCAGCGCTGTTTTATACCATGGCCAGCCGTTTTAAATCGATGCAAGCGATGTACCTGATAGCGGTCGTGGTGTTTGTGCTCTATCTGGTGGCAGGCATGCTGGCGCAATCACCCGAGCATCGCACGCTGGCGGCGCTGCTGGACCCGTTTGGCCTGCGTTCTTTTGCCGATGTGGCGCGCTACTGGACTATTGCGGAGAAAAACAGCCAAAGTATTAGTTTCAGTGGCGTCCTGCTGCAAAACCGGCTGTTGTGGCTGGCGGTTGGTATCGCGTTGCTGGCCATGTTTGCCGGGTTGTTTAAACCTTTGGCACTGACACCAAAAGCGCGGGTCGGCAAAAGCGCTGCGGTCAAATCAACGCCGCAATTTGCCTTGAGCGCCCTGCAAACTAAAGCCGAGCGGCCGTCAATCATTGGCCAATTCTGGACACGCCTGCGTTTTGAATTAAAGCAGGTGGTGTTAAGTGCGCCGTTTTTTATGTTGCTGCTGCTTTGTATTTTCAACTTACTGGCACCGTTGTTTGCACCGCAGCGTTTTTACGGCACCGCCGACTGGCCATTAACCCAAACCATGGTGTCGCTGGTCACTGAGTCCAGTGGTTTATTGATGGTGTTAATCCTGACTTATTATTGTGCCGAGGTGGTCTGGCGCGAACGAACGCAAGGTATCGGCGACATTATTGATGCGACGCCGGTTGCTAACATGGTGCTGTGGTTATCAAAACTACTGGCGGTTGGCGCAGCGATGCTGCTGATGTATATCGCTTTTGCGCTGGCGACCATCAGCTATCAGCTATTGAAAGGCTTTGATGATCTTGATTTAGTGCAGTATCTGGTTCGCCTCGGCTATTTTAACTTGCTGCCATTTATGCTCACCGTAGTGCTGGCGTTTTTGATCCAGGTGTTAAGCCCGAACAAATTTGTTGGTATGGGGGTCTTTGTTGTCTACGTGATCCTGACGCAAGTGTTGGATGCCTGGGGTTTTAATCATCGGATGTGGCATTTCTCCGCCTCGCCGGATGCACCGTTTTCTGATTTAAACCGGTTCGGCTGGACGCTGCAAAGCCATAGCTGGTACATGCTGTACTGGAGTGGGCTGACCGCTATCTTGTTTGTGCTTGGCTTTGGGATGTTTCAGCGCGGCCCAGCGCAGAGTTTAGCCGTGCGTTTGCAGCAGTTACGGTATCAGATTGGTGTTGGGGGCCAGCTCACCGTGTTGATCGGTAGTTTAGTGTTTGTTGGCAGCGGTGGCTGGATTTATTACAACACCCGGGTGGTCAATCAACATCTGAGCAGTGAACAGCAAATGGATTTGCAGGCAGATTATGAAAAAGCCTATAAAGCCGGTGCCGACGAGCCGATTTTAGTGGCGACGAAAGTTGATGCGGCGGTTGATATTTATCCATCTGAGCGGCGCATCGAGGCGCGGGTTGAACAGACACTGGTGAATAAATTCGACAAACCAGTCAATAAGATGTTGGTGAACTGGCCGCAACATACCCGCACACTGAATATTATCGCCAAAGATGCCCAATTAAGTCCGCGTGATAACCGGCTGAACACGGCATGGCTGGAGTTTACTACCCCGATACAACCTGGCCAAAGTGTGCAGATGACCATCGAGTTGAGTCGGACTAATCCTGGTTTTAAAAACGACAATGTTGATGTGTCGGTGGTCGAAAATGGCACCTTTATCAACAATGCCGAGCTGTTACCGCAATTTGGCTACAACCCGAATTTTGAATTACAGCAGCGGCATGAACGCAGTAAACGTGGCCTCGAGCCAGTCCAGCGGGCACACAAGCTGGAAGATAGCAGTCGCTATCGTGAAAGTGGTTTTGGCCGGGCGGAAGATTTTATTCAGTTTAGTGCGACAGTCTCGACTGAGGCGGACCAAACGGCATTGGCGCCTGGCTATCTGAAAAAACAATGGCAGCAAGCTGGCCGGCAGTATTTCCGCTATGAAATGAACGCGCCGATGTTTAATTTCTACTCGTTCCTCTCGGCACGGCTGGCAGTGAAAAAACAACAATATCAGGGCGTTGCGCTCGAGGTGTATTACCACCCGGCCCACCATTGGAATATTGACCGCATGATGCAGTCGATGCAGGACTCGCTGGATTATTTCAACACAGCATTTTCGTCGTACCAGCATCAGCAGATGCGGATTATCGAGTTTCCCGGCTATCGCAGCTTTGCACAATCCTTTGCCAATACCGTGCCTTATTCGGAAAATATTGGTTTTATCAATGATTTACGTAACGAAGATAGCATTGATATGCCGTATTACGTCACTGCGCACGAGATGGCGCACCAGTGGTGGGGACATCAGGTCGGCTCGGCTAATGTTCAAGGCAGTGCCGTCATTCCGGAAACATTGGCGCAATACAGCGCGCTGCGGGTGATGGAAACTAAGTATGGTCAGGCCAAACTTCGCCAGTTCCTCAAATATGAGCTGGACCGTTATCTGCGCGGCCGTACCGAAGAGCAAGTGGAGGAGCAGCCACTGCTGCGGGCCGAAGGGCAGGGGTATATTCATTACCGCAAAGGCTCAGTGGTGATGATGGCAATCAAAGACAGGATTGGTGCACAGCGGCTGGATGCCAACTTGCAGGCATTTTTGCAAGAATTCCAATACAAGCAAAACCCGTATCCGACCACGCTGGATTTATTGCGTCATATGACCAATGGCGTGAGCAGTGACGATAAAACCTTTATCGAACAGCAATTTAACCAGATCACCTTATACGATCTGCGTTTGTTGGAGGTGAAACAAACCGCGTTGCCGGATGGCCAGCTGCAACTGGATTTAACGATTCAGGCCAGTCGCCTCAGTGCCGATGGTAAAGGCGCAGAAACCGAACAACCGCTGGATGAGTGGGTGGACATTGGTGCCTTCAGTGCTGACCCGGATGAATTTTCCGCGGAGAACCAGCTGTTGTATTTACACAAGCACCGGCTGAAATCCGGTAAACAACAGCTGCGGGTCATTGTGCCCAGAGACAGCCGTTACATCGGCGTGGACCCGTTAATCAAATTAATTGACCGCGATGCAGTGGATAATATCCGTAAGCTCTGAGCCCGGATATCGTGAAAAACCCCGCTTGGCGGGGTTTTTTACTGGGTTGGATTGTAGGACGCAGCGGCGCCGCTTGCGGTCGCTAAGCTAAACCAGCTGCACGCCTCTGTTATTGAGCTTTGGTTGCTAGTTGTTCGGCTTCCAGCGCCTGCCAGGCGTCACTGCCCCACAGCGGTACTGTGGTTAGCGAATGTTTATTACTGCCATCACTTTCTTTGGTGGAGTACGATAAATAAATCAGCGTGCGATTGTCGGTGTCGTAAATCCGTCGGATCTTCAGATGCTTAAACAAAATGCTTTTGGAGGCGGAGAAAATGACCTCGCCGCTTTTGGATTTATCGATGCTATCGATCATCGCTTTGTTGATTGGACCCGTCTGGCGGCAGGCGATGGCCATATCGGACGGATCGGCCAGCGATAAATCGGCCTCAACATGACTGATATGGCAGGCGACACCGGGAATTTTCGGATCGGCAAAGGTTTGAATTTTCACATCGCGGGTGGTGAACAAACCAAGGCTGACATCACCAACCTCTTTCGGTGAGCAAGCGGTTAATGTGGCAACCGCAGCTAAAACCAGCCATTTGTTAGACCCTTTCATTGCAGAACTCCTTGTTAAAGCTTGTTAGATCGCTGGTGCACTGGTTGAGGCGCCCAAGCGTTGATTTACCATTTCGCGTAATGATCTTCAGTCCAGCCAGGGCATCGCACCAAGCTCAGTTGCCGACCATCACGCAGCTGGATCTCACCGTCAAAAAAGCCGGTGTATTGGCGAAAGTTACTGGCCAGTAAACCGAGTTGCAGTTTTTCCTGCCGGCAAAAGCCTGGGGTAAAGCGAAGGTCCAGTTCACCACAGCTGCTATCGATTTGCCATTGGCCGCTGGCTTGAGCGTCTCTGCGGCTGCGGCTAAAACTAAAACGAACCGGGCTCAGATGCTGCCGCTGCCCTTGATACCACAGTGCATTTTCACACAGGCCGGTTTCATTGACACCCGCCGCCAGATTTAAGCCAAACGGCAGGCCATCAAGCTGAGTATTGACAGACGCCCAGCGCCAGGCGGTTTCCCGCCGCATAAAGCCGGCCGAAAAATCATAACCGCCACGAGCATGTTGTAGGTCCACCGGCTGACCATTAACTATTAACCGGCCGCTAACCGCTAAGGCGTTGTTTTTCTCTGTATAAGTGCACCCCTGATAGGCGGTCGGCGCACAGAGTGCTAACGGCGCTTGTGTGCCATGGTGCAGGGTGATATCG
>Ga0169931_10012079_pt1 | contig 12039 bp, 9 predicted proteins | sample Kivu_15m_20L_FD_129675 | JGI IMG/M metagenome (GOLD analysis project Ga0169931, IMG submission 129675) | Freshwater microbial communities from Lake Kivu, Western Province, Rwanda to study Microbial Dark Matter (Phase II) - Kivu_15m_20L... | ecosystem: Environmental > Aquatic > Freshwater > Lake ...
GACCTGCTCGAGGCCGCCGACGACGCGCCCATCATCCGCATGCTCAACGCGCTGCTGACCCAGGGCGTGCGCGACGGCGCGAGCGACATCCACATCGAGCCCTACGAGCGCGCGAGCGCGGTGCGCTTCCGCGTCGACGGCACGCTGCGCGAAGTGGTGCGGCCGAACAAGGCGCTGCACGCGGCGCTGATCTCGCGCCTGAAGATCATGGCCGAGCTCGACATCGCCGAGAAGCGCCTGCCCCAGGACGGCCGCATCTCGCTGCGCCTGGGCGACCGCGCGGTCGACGTGCGCGTGTCCACGCTGCCCGGCGCGCACGGCGAGCGCGCGGTGCTGCGCCTGCTCGACAAGAGCAGCCAGCGCTTCACGCTCGAGGGCCTGGGCATGAGCGGGCCGGTGCTCGCCGGCTTCGAGACCCTGGTGCGCCAGCCGCACGGCATCGTGCTCGTCACCGGGCCCACGGGCTCGGGCAAGACGACGACGCTGTACGCCGCGCTCGGCCGCCTCGACACCGGCACGACCAATGTGCTGACGGTCGAGGACCCGATCGAGTACGAGCTGCCCGGCATCGGCCAGACCCAGGTCAACCCGCGCATCGACCTCACCTTCGCCAAGGCCCTGCGCGCCATCCTGCGCCAGGACCCGGACGTGATCATGATCGGCGAGATCCGCGACTTCGAGACCGCGCAGATCGCGGTCCAGGCCTCGCTGACGGGCCACCTGGTGCTCGCCACGCTGCACACCAACGACGCGCCCTCGGCGGTGACGCGGCTGACCGACATGGGCGTCGAGCCCTTCCTGCTGAGCTCGAGCCTGCTGGGCGTGCTGGCGCAGCGCCTCGTGCGCGAGCTCTGCCCGGTCTGCCGGCGCGCCGACCCCCAGGGCCTGTGGCACCCGGTGGGCTGCGAGGCCTGCGGCCACACCGGCTACAAGGGCCGCACCGGCGTCTACGAGCTGATGGTGACCGGCGACGCCGAGCGCGCGCTGATCCACGCCCGCGCGAGCGAGGCCGAGCTGCGCGCCCAGGCCCTGAGCGCCGGCATGGTGCCAATGCGCGACGACGGCGAGCGCCTGGTGCGCACCGGCCGGACCAGCCGCGAGGAGCTGCTGCGGGTGACGCGGGATTGAGCGCCTGAGGGCCCCCCACCCATGCCCGCCTACCGCTACGAAGCCGTCGACGCCGCCGGGGCCATGCGCACCGGCGTGCTGGACGGTGACACGGCGCGCGCGGTGCGCGCGCAGTTGCGCGCGCAGGCCCTGGTGCCGCTGGCCGTCAACCCGGTCGAGGCCGCGGCCGGGCCGGCGGCGGCTTCGCGATGGCGGCGGCCGGTGTTCGGCGGCGCGGCGCTGGCGGTGTGGACGCGCCAGCTCGCCGGCCTCGTGGTGGCCGGGCTGCCGCTGGAGCGCGCGCTCACCGCGCTGGCCGACGAGGCCGAGGACGTGCGCCAGCGCGACCTGGTCGCGCAGTTGCGCGCCGAGGTCAACGCCGGCCACCCCTTCGCCCAGGCCCTGGCGACCGCGCCGCGCGAGTTCGACGAGATCTACCGCGCCGTCGTCGCCGCCGGCGAGCAGGGCGGGGCGCTGGGCGCCGTGCTCGAGCGCCTGGCCACCGACCTCGAGGAGCGCCTGACGCTGCGCTCGCGCCTGGTCGGCGCGGCGCTGTACCCGGCCATCGTCTCGGGCATCGCGCTGCTGATCGTGGTGTTCCTGCTCACCTACGTCGTGCCGCAGGTGGCCGGCGTGTTTGCCGGCTCGCGCCAGGCGCTGCCGCTGCTGACGGTGGCGATGCTGGGCTTCAGCGCCTTCGTGCGCGCCTGGGGCTGGCTGATGGCGTTGGGCCTGGCCGGCGCGGGCGTGGCTTTCGTGCTGCTGCGGCGGCAGGAGGCCTTCCGCGAGCGCAGCGACGCCGCCTGGCTGCGCCTGCCGCTGCTCGGCCGCCTGGTGCGGGGTTACAACGCGGCGCGCTTCGCCGGCACGCTGGCCATGCTGGCCGGCGCGGGCGTGCCCATCCTGAAGGCGCTGCAGGCCGCGGCCGAGACCCTGGGCAACCGGGCGATGCGCGCCGACGCGCTGCAGGCCCTGGCCCAGGTGCGCGAGGGTGCGCCGCTGGCCGCGGCGCTGGCGGCGCGGCGCCGCTTCCCGGCCCTGCTGCCGATGTTCGCGCGTCTGGGCGAGCAGACCGGCCAGCTGCCGCAGATGCTCGGCCGCGCCGCCGCCCAGCTCGCCGCCGAGGTGCAGCGCCGCGCGCTGGCCCTGGCCACCGTGCTGGAGCCGCTGCTGATCGTCGGCATGGGCGTGGTCGTGATGCTGATCGTGCTGGCCGTGCTGCTGCCCATCATCCAGCTCAACGCCTGGGTGCGCTGATCCAGCCGTGTCCGCCCTCCCGCCGTTCCAGCCCGTGCCCGAGCGCCTGCGCGAGATCGCGCGCCGGCGCCCGGGGGCGCCGGCGGTCGGCGACGGCGAGCGGCTGCTCGACTACGGCGAGCTCGACGCGCTGGCCGACCGCGCGGCCGTGGCGCTGCAGCGCGAGGGCGTGCGCGCGGGCGAGGCGGTGGCCTTGTGCGCGGCGCCCACGGTGGCGCAGGTGGCGGTGGTGCTGGGCGCGCTGCGCGCGGGCGCGGTGCCGGCGCCCGTGGCGCCGTCGGTGACGCCGGCGCAGTTCGGCGCCATGCTGGCCGACGCGGGGGCGCGGCTGGCCTTCGTCGACGCGGTGGCGCTGCCCTTGCTGCCGGCGGCACCGGCCGGGTTGCGCTGCATCGCGCTCGACGGCGCGGCGCCCGGCGAGCGCTTCGAGGCCTGGCTCGCGCCTGCCGGCGCGGTGCCGCAGCCGGTGGCGCTGGCGCCCGGCGACCCCTTCAACATCATCTATTCCTCGGGCACCACCGGCACGCCCAAGGGCATCGTGCAGCCGCACGGCATGCGCCACGCCCACATGCTGCGCGCGGGCCGCTACGCGATGGACGCGGATTCGGTGCTGCTGCTGGCCACGCCGCTGTACTCGAACACCACGCTCGTGGCCTTCTACCCGGCGCTCGGCGCGGGCGCGCGCGTGCATCTCATGCGCAAGTTCGACGCGGGCGAGTACCTGCGCCTGGCGCAGGAGCTGCGCGCCACGCACACCATGCTGGTGCCGGTGCAGTACCGGCGCCTGATGGCGCGGCCCGACTTCGACCGCCACGACCTCTCGGCCTTCCGCATGAAGCTGTGTACGAGCGCGCCCTTCGACGCCGCGCTGAAGGCCGAGGTGCTGGCGCGCTGGCCCGGCGGCCTGCTCGAGGTCTACGGCATGACCGAGGGCGGCGGCTCCTGCATGCTCGACGCCCACGCCCACCCCGACAAGCTGCACACCGTGGGCCGCCCATCGCCCGGGCACGACATCCGCCTGATCGACGAGGCCGGCCGCGAGTTGCCGCCCGGCCCGGACGCAGTGGGCGAGGTCGTCGGCCGCTCGCCGTCCATGATGACGGGCTACCACGGCCGCCCGGCGCAGACGCGCGAGGCCGAGTGGCACGACGCCGAGGGCCGGCGCTACATCCGCACCGGCGACGTCGGCCGCTTCGACGCCGACGGCTTCCTCGTGCTGATGGACCGGCGCAAGGACCTGGTCATCAGCGGCGGCTTCAACATCTACCCCGGCGACCTGGAGGCCGTGCTGCGCCAGCATCCGGCCGTGGACGACGCGGCGGTCATCGGCGTGCCCTCGGCGCGCTGGGGCGAGACGCCCGTGGCCTGGGTCGTGCCGCGGCCGGGCCAGGACGGGGACGCCGAGGCCCTGCGGGGCTGGGCCAACGCCCGCCTCGGCCGCACCCAGCGCCTGGCCGCCCTGCAGTGGACGGCCGAACTGCCGCGCAGCAGCATCGGCAAGGTGCTCAAGCGCGAACTGCGCGAGCGCTGGGCCGCCAGCGGGCTGGGGGTGGAGTGAGCGCCACGGCCCGCCCGCTGCGCAAGGAGCGCGCTCCGTCCGCAGGTCGGGGGTCACGCAGGGCTCGGAGGGCCGTCCCTTGAGCACGGTGGCGCCCGGCACGGGCGTGGACGGAGCCGCGCTGCCGCCTGAAGCCCTGGCCCGCGCCGCGGCGCTGCTGGCTGCCGGCGGGCGGCGCCTGCTCGGCCTGGCCGGCCCGCCGGGGGCGGGCAAGTCGACGCTGGCCGCGCGGCTGGCGGCGGCGCTCGGGCCGGCGGCCTGCGTCGTGCCGATGGACGGCTTCCACCTCGCCCAGCGCGAGCTCGAGCGCCTGGGCCGCGCCGGCCGCAAGGGCGCGCCCGACACCTTCGACGCCGCCGGCTACCGCGCGCTGCTGCAGCGCCTGCGCGCGGCGGGCGGCGACGAGGAGGTCTACGCGCCGGAGTTCCGGCGCGAGATCGAGGAGCCCGTCGCCGGCGCGATCGCCGTCGGCCCCGAGGTGCGGCTGGTCATCACCGAGGGCAACTACCTGCTGCTCGACGACGGGCCCTGGGCGGGTGTGGCGGCCCTGCTGGACGAGGCCTGGTACGTCCACACCCCGGACGCCCTGCGCGTGCCGCGCCTGGTGGCCCGCCACGTGGCGCACGGCCGCGCAGAGGCCGAGGCGCGGCGCTGGGTCGAGGCGAGCGACGAGCTCAATGCCCGGCTCGTGGCCGGCACGCGGGGGCGGGCGGACTACGTCTTCCGTTGGACCGGCTGAGGGTCAGCGTTGCCGGTCGATGAGTGGCGCCCGCTCTGCGACCGCTGCGTGCACGTCTTGGCGCCTGCGCGCGCTGGCCCCGCGGTCATGGGCCGCGACCTCACCCCGCCGCGTCCACCACCTGCACGCCCAGCCAGTCGGCCACCACGGCGGGCTTGCCCTGGCCCTCGATCTCGACCGTGACCGTCAGCGTCGACAGCCACTGCCCCGGGCTGCGCTCGACCAGGTCCTTCAGCACGAAGCGCCCGCGGATGCGCCGCCCGGCGTGCACCGGCGACATCAGGCGCACGCGGTCGAAGCCGTAGTTGATGCCCATGCGCGCGCCCGCGAACTGGAAGTCGATGTCCATGCGCAGGCGCGACAGCAGCGACAGCACGAGGAAGCCGTGCGCGATCGTGCCGCCGAAGGGCGTGGCGGCGGCGCGCACCGGATCGACGTGGATGTACTGGTGGTCGCCGCTCAGGTCGGCGAAGCGATCGATCATCGCCTGCGTGACCTCGACCCAGCCCGAGACGCCGACCTCCTGGCCGATGCGCTGGAGCAGTTCTGCAGGGCGTTGGGCGGGCATGGCAGGGTCCTCGGTGATCAAGAGCTCTGCAGTGTGGCATGGCGGGGCGGCGGGGAGACTCGGCCACTTGCCACCTCGCCGATCTGGCGGCCTCGCGTCGCGGCGGGTGGGCTGTCGGCCCGCGGCGACAATGCCGTGATGAGCACCCCGCCCGACACGCTGACCCTGCGCCGCCCCGACGACTGGCACCTGCACCTGCGCGACGGCGCGCCGATGGCGTCGGTGCTGCCGTGGACGGCGCGCCAGTTCGCGCGCGCGATCGTGATGCCCAACCTGAAGCCGCCGGTGACGACGGCCGCGCAGGCGGCGGCCTACCGGCAACGCATCCTGGCGGCGCTGCCCGCGGGCGCGGCGTTCGAGCCGCTGATGACGCTGTACCTGACCGACAACACGCCGCCCGAGGAGATCGCCCGCGCGCGCGCGGCCGGCGTGGTGGCGCTCAAGCTCTACCCGGCCGGCGCGACGACGAACAGCGACGCCGGGGTCACCGACGTGCGCCGCACCTACCGCACGCTGGAGGCGATGCAGCGCGAGGGCCTGCTGCTGCTGGTGCACGGCGAGGTCACCGACGCCGAGATCGACCTCTTCGACCGCGAGGCGGTCTTCATCGAGCGCGTGATGGTGCCGCTGCGGCGCGACTTCCCCGGCCTGAAGGTGGTCTTCGAGCACATCACGACGAAGGACGCCGCCGACTACGTGGCCGCGGCCGACGACCTGACCGCGGCGACGATCACGGCCCACCACCTGCTCTACAACCGCAACGCGCTCTTCATCGGCGGGTTGCGGCCGCACTACTACTGCCTGCCGGTGCTCAAGCGCGAGGAGCACCGCCGCGCCCTGGTGCGCGCGGCGACCTCGGGCAGCGCGAAGTTCTTCCTCGGCACCGACAGCGCGCCGCACGCGGCGGCGCTGAAGGAGCAGTCGGTCTGCGGCGCCGGCTGCTTCACGGCGCCGGCCGCGCTGGAGCTGTACGCCGAGGCCTTCGAGGACGCGGGCGCGCTGGACCGGCTCGAAGGTTTCGCCAGCCTGCACGGCCCGGCCTTCTACGGCCTGCTGCCGAACGCCGGCACGGTGACCCTGCGGCGCGAGCCCTGGACCGTGCCCGAGACCCTGCCCTTCGGCGACGCGCCGATCAAGCCGCTGCGCGGTGGCGAGACGCTGCGCTGGAAGCTGGCGCGCGCGGATTGACCCCGGGGCGCGTCGCGCCCGCCCAGACCCCACTCGAGGAGGCCCCATGCCCCAGGACAAGGTGATGCTGCTGATCGACGCCGACAACGTCTCGCTCGACGTGATCGAGCAGGCCGTGGCCTGGGTCGCCAAGCACTATGGCGGCCCGCACGTGCGGCGTGCCTACTGCACCGCGGAGTCGGCGGTCAAGCACCAGGGCGCCTTCAAGCGCCTGGGGATCCGGCCCATGGTCAACCTGGCCGCGGGCAAGAACTCCACCGACATCGCGCTCGCGGTGGACGCGATCGACCTGACGCTGGCCGAGCGGCCGCAGGTGGTGGTGATCGCCTCGTCGGACTCCGACTTCGCCCCGCTGGTGGGCCGGCTGCGCGAGAAGGGCAGCCTGGTGGTGGGCATCGGCCAGCGCGGCAAGACCGGCGACGAGACGCGCGGGGTCTACGACGACTACGAGGTGATGGAGCATCATCGCCGGGGCGGGGCGGGTGCTGCCGTGCGACCGCCCCAGGAGCCGGCGCCGTCGGCCAATGCAGCCTCCGGCCGGCGTTCGCGTCGCCGCTCCGGCCAACGGCAGGGTGCGGGCGCCCAGGCCGGTGTCGAAGGACAGCCGGCCACGGGAGCGCCCGCGGCTTCGGCCCCGACGCCGGGCCCAGTGGGCGCACCTGTGCCTGCCCAGCCACTGCCCTCGGTGCACCCGGAAATCAGCCCCTCTCCCCTGGCGGGAGAGGGGTTGGGGAGAGGGGGGAGCGCCGACACCCCGGCGTCTGCCCCCCTCTCCCCCAGCCCCTCCCCCGCCAGGGGGGAGGGGGGTCGGGGCCGGCGGCGCGACCGCGCCCGGCCTGCGGGCGAGGGGGGTCAGCCCGGTGTGTCGAGCCCGTCTGCCAGTGCGGGAGAGGGCTCGGGGACAGGGGGGAACACCGACGCCCCGGTGTCCGCGAGCGTCGCCCAGGAGCCGCCGGCCGCCCCGGCGCGCAAGCCGCGCCGGCGCCGTCCGGCCGCCAAGGCCGCCCCGGCGGGATCCGATCCGGGGCCCACGACCCCCTGATGCCCCCGGGGTTTGCGGGGCCGCCGCCCTTGAATCCGCGGCCCGGGCCCTAACATCCGCCTCTGTCGTCAACCTAGGACCGCCCTTGCAGCGGCCCCCGCCATGAAACGCATCGTCCTGTTCGTCCTCACCAACCTGGCCGTGATGCTGGTGCTGGGCATCACCGCGAGCCTGCTCGGCGTGAACCGTTTCCTCACCGCCAACGGGCTGAACCTGGGCATGCTGCTCGCGTTCGCCGCGCTCATGGGCTTCGGCGGCGCCATCATCTCCCTGCTGATCAGCAAGCCGATGGCCAAGTGGACCACCGGCGCCGTCATCATCAACAACTCGGCCGACCCGACGCACCGCTGGATCGTCTCCACCGTGGAGCGTTTCTCGCAGAAGGCCGGCATCGGCATGCCCGAGGTCGCGCTGTACGAGGGCGAGCCCAACGCCTTCGCCACCGGGGCGTTCAAGAACTCGGCCCTCGTGGCCGTCTCCACCGGTCTGCTGCAGAACATGACCAAGGAGGAGGTCGAGGCCGTGATCGGCCACGAGGTGGCGCACGTGGCCAACGGCGACATGATCACGATGACGCTGATCCAGGGCGTGATGAACACCTTCGTCGTCTTCCTGTCGCGCGTCATCGGCTACTTCGTCGACCGCGTGATCCTGAAGAATGACCGCGACGGCGTGGGCATCGGCTACTACGTCACCACCATCGTGCTCGACATCGTGCTGGGCGTGCTCGCGGCCATCGTCGTGGCCTGGTTCTCGCGCCAGCGCGAGTACCGCGCCGACGCCGACGCGGCGCGCCTGATGGGCCGCAAGCAGCCGATGATCAACGCGCTCGCCCGCCTGGGCGGCCTGGAGCCCGGCGCCCTGCCGCAGACGGTGCAGAACATGGGCATCTCCAGCAAGCCCAGCGGCCTGATGGCCCTGTTCTCGAGCCACCCGCCGATCGAGGACCGGATTCAGGCGTTGCAGCAGGGGCAGTGAGAGCCTGGCCTCGACGTCACGCCGCAGGTCTTCCATTCTTCCTGTCAGGGGGCCTCAGGGCCCCTTTTCTGCGTCATGGGCCGAACGTCGATCGGCACAATGAAGGCTCAGGCGCCTGTTAACGTCCAAGGCTGCCGACATCGCCATGACTGGATATCGGATGCGAACGACCTGCTGGGTTGACCTTGGAACCTACGGGCAGTTCCTGCCCGGCGCTCCTGTCAGCTCGGAGTCCTGGCAGGACCACGGCCTCGGACTGCTGCGGACCATCCTGCATCGCCACGGCCTGCCCACCGAAGTCGAGTCGGTCAAGAATCACCCGGACGTCCATGCGCTGATGCCGCGACTGGCGCGCTTCGAGTGCCTGTTGATGAACGTGCGCAGTTACAACTTCGGACAGGCGCGCGAGATCGCGCAGTTGTACAAGGCGCTGCAGCCTGGGGGCTGGGTCATCGTCGGCGGCATGCATGCGTCGGTCGACTTGGAGGAGATGAAGGGTGTGAGCGCCTTCGATCGCATCTGCGTCGGCGCCGGCGAATCGGTCATCGTCGACCTCGTCTGCGCACCCGAGAAGTTCGATCGTGTCCTCCAGGGTGCGGCTGCGGACCGCATGGACGAATGGCCACCTATCGACCGTACGCTGTGGCCCCGGCCGCTGCGCGCCGACCCGCAGCACCCGCTCGAGCCATCGATGCCGGGTTGGAATCCGCCGCCGGTGGCGAGCATCATCACCTCTCGTGTCTGCCCCTGGCGCTGCAGTTTCTGCAACGAGGCCTCCTACATCGACAACCTCTCGCGTCGATCGGTGGATTCCGTGATCGACGAGCTCAACCATCTGGACGTCGCCCATGGCCCGATAGGTTCCGTCGTGATCCACGACTCGATGTTCTTCCAGCAGCCTTCCTGGCTCGAGGAGTGGCTCGACAAGTACCCGCGTCGGGCGCGCAAGGTTTGGCCCTACTGGGCCGCAGCCCGCGCCGACACCGTGCGTCGCTGGCCCGAGTTGTTCTCGCGTCTGGTGCTCGAGACCCACTGGAACATCGTATCGATCGGGCTCGAGTCCGGCTCGGACCGGACGTTGCTGACCTTGAACAAGGAATGCACGGCGCAGGACAACCTCTATGCCATCGGGCTCATCAACCAGCTCGGTGACGAGCAGCAGGCGCGGGGAATCCGGCCTGTGCACCTGTTCAGCAACGTCATGTTCGGCGTCCCTGGTGAGACGCGCGAGGACGTGCTCGACACCATGGCCATGCTGTCCGTGATCAAGCGGCCGATGGTCTCGCCCAGCCTGTACGCGCCCTACCCGGGCGGCGCGCTGGGCTACCAGCTCATCGCCGAGGGCAAGAGCCTGCTCGACACCGACACCATGGACCGCAACCCCGACCGCGCCAAGGCCAAGGGCGTGGACTACGACTTCATCCGCGCCTGCTGGCGTGGCGAGCATGCCGCAGCGGTGGCCCAGCGCCGCGAGCACTGGCTTGCGGCCAGGCTCGACGCCCAGGGTGGCGTCCGGCAACTCGGGAAGTTCCGGGCTGCGCACTCCATCTTCGCGTTTCCGCTGCGCAACGGGAAGGTGAAGATCTCGTGGGGCACGGATGCCGCGCATGCGGAGCAGGCGCTGCGCATCCGGCTGACGCCGCAGGAACTGGCGGAGGTGGATTTCGGCACCGCACGCAAGTACACGCAGCGTCAGTTGCAGTCGCTGGTCCCGGACCTGGGCTGAGCGTGGTCACGCGGCGCGTCACGCTCCTGCCGGTTCGTCGAGCGCAGGGGAACCCATGAAGTGCGTCATCCTGGCTGGAGGGCTCGGTACGCGGCTGTCGGAGGAGACGGTCGTCAAGCCCAAGCCCATGGTGGAGATCGGCCACCGGCCCATCCTGTGGCACATCATGAAGCTGTACGCCCACCACGGCGTGAACGAGTTCATCATCTGCTGCGGCTACAAGGGTTACGTTATCAAAGAGTACTTCTCGAACTACCTGCTGCACAGCTCCGACGTGACGTTCGACACCGACACCCGGCGCATGGAGATCCACCGCCGCGGGACGGAATCCTGGCGCGTGACGCTCGTGGACACGGGCTACGAGACCCAGACCGGAGGTCGGCTGCGGCGCGTGGCGCCGCACCTGGCCGGCGAACAGGATTTCTGCTTCACCTACGGCGACGGGTTGGGCGACGTGGACATAGCCGCCAGCATTGCCTTCCACCGCGCCCACGGCCGGCTCGCGACCCTGACAGCGGTCTACCCCCCGGCGCGATTCGGTGCGCTGGAGATCGACGGCCGCGGTCAGGTCACGGCGTTCCGCGAGAAGCCGCTCGGCCAGGGTGGCATGATCAATGGCGGGTTCTTCGTCCTTTCGCCGCGCGTCATCGATCTCGTGCCCGATGACGCCTGCATCTGGGAGCGTGAGCCCTTGGAGCGCCTTACTGCCGCTGGCGAGCTGCAGGCATGGCGCCACCCGGGCTTCTGGCAACCGATGGACACGCTGCGCGACAAGCTGCAACTGGAGGCTCTCTGGAGCACGGGCCGCGCGCCGTGGAAGCTGTGGTGACACCTGGCGCCTTCTGGGTCGGCCGGCGGGTCTTCCTGACCGGCCACACCGGCTTCAAGGGTAGCTGGCTGGCGCTGTGGCTGCACGCGCTCGGCAGCCGGGTGAGCGGCTACTCGCTCGCGCCCGACACCGAGACCAGCCTGTATGCGCAGGCCCGTGTGGGCGAGCTCATGGCGTCCACCGAGGCTGATGTCCGCGACAGCGTGGCGCTGCAGCGGGCACTGGCCGTGGCGCGGCCTGAGGTGGTCATCCACCTCGCCGCGCAGGCTCAGGTGCGGCAATCGTACCGGGCGCCGGTGGAGACCTTCGCGACCAACATCATGGGCACCGTCCACCTGCTCGAGGCCGTGCGCAGGGTGGGTGGCGTGAAGGCGGTCTTGGTCGTGACGAGCGACAAGTGCTATGAAAACCTCGGCGAAGTCATCTCGTTCACCGAGGACGACCGACTGGGCGGGCACGACCCCTACAGCAGCAGCAAGGCCTGCGCCGAGCTCGTCGCCGCGGCCTACCGGGCGTCGTTCTTCGCTGGGGTCGCCGATGCCCCTGCGCTGGCCACGGCGCGCGCTGGCAACGTGATCGGTGGCGGTGACTGGGCCACTGAGCGGCTCGTGCCCGACCTGGTACGCGCCTTCGCGGCGGGAATGGCGGCGCGGCTCCGCCACCCGCAGGCCGTGCGCCCCTGGCAGCATGTGCTCGAGTCGCTGCGCGGTTATCTCGTGCTGGCAGAGCGCCTGTGCCTTGGCGATCCGGCTCCCGCCCCGGCCTACAACTTCGGCCCCTCCCTCGAGGATTGCCGTCCCGTGGCCTGGGTGGCCGACGCGCTCGCTTCGGGCTGGGGCGGCGACGCCGGCTGGCAGGTCGAGCATGGGCCGCAGCCGCAGGAAGCGCCACAACTGCGGCTGGACACAGCGCGCGCGCGCCGTGACCTGGGATGGGCGCCCGTGCTCACGCTGCAGGAGGCGCTGGCGTGGACCATCGACTGGTTCCGCTCCTGGCAAGCCGGCGCCGACGCGCGCGCGCTCACGCTGGCACAGGTCGTGGCCTATC